>Ga0364873_10123_pt1 | contig 49780 bp, 42 predicted proteins | sample ExccelAu500001D3_2_FD_206928 | JGI IMG/M metagenome (GOLD analysis project Ga0364873, IMG submission 206928) | Enriched cells from Trout Bog Lake Hypolimnion, Wisconsin, USA - BchlTB.Aug07.5000.01.D3 | ecosystem: Environmental > Aquatic > Freshwater > Lake > Hypolimnion/Profundal zone | place... | reverse complement strand
ATTCCCGACTGCGAGGTCGCTTCCTTGGTGATGACGTCGCTGTACTTGCGGAGAGAGCCTGGCCGAGACGGATCTTGAGCCATGGCAAAAGGCAAAACTGCCAAGAAACTGATCAGGGCGAGCGTGCGAGAGAAGATCGTCATAGTTGAGTGGTTTGCGATATGGTAGCGTAACCAAACCGTCATGTCGCTCTCACGAACACCGATTATCGTTATTGCTTCCGTTTCTTTGGCAATTGGATCAGCATACGCCCAAGTCAAGCGAACTCTGAAGCCAGAAGACTACAAGCAGTGGCAATCTTTGGTATCTCCCCAAATATCGGCCGACGGACACTGGCTCGCCTATCAGATCGCCCTTGTCGACGGCGATGGTCAGGTGATGATCAAGAACAGCGACGGCCCTGAGAAATTTGAGGTTCCGAATGGCGCTGGGGCGAAATTCTCGGATAACTCGCAGTGGTGCGGTTACCTCCTCGGACCTCCCAAGGCGGTTGCCGACAAGCTTAGGGAAGAGAAGAAACCGATTGAGACGAAATTCGGGCTTCGGAAACTAAGTACCGGCACGGAGGCGATTTACGAGGGCGTTCAGAGCTTCACATTCCTTAAAGGTAGTAGAACGGTCCTTCTTCAGAGATTCCGAGGAACTACAAAGCCGGAGGGTGGCAGCGACTTCGTGGCACTGAACTTGGCCACCGGGGAGCCGCTAACGGTTGGAAATGTGATTGCCGCCGTGCCGAACAAAGCGGGAGACCTCGTTGCCCTTTCGATTGTAAGCGACAGCGGCTTTAAGGGAGTTCAAATCCTGGATCCTCTTGCCAATACGCTTCGCGCTGTGCAGTGGGGCAAGGAAGACATTTACGACCTTACTTGGGCTGAGAAGGCGGACGTGGTCGGCTTCTTGGTCGGAACCGTCAACGAGAAGAAAGACGGCGATGCGAATATCGCCAAGCTCGTGACCGATCTGCGAAAGGCTATTCCGACTTTCAAAGTGTTCGATCCGACGAAAGAGGGCGCCTTCCCGAAAGGTGCGAGGATCGCCGAGTTTGGTGGATTGGTGCTGAACGAGGACGCGACCGTCGTTGCTTTTGGCGCTGCCGATTGGAAAGACAAGAAGAAGCCGGATACTAAGCCGCAGGACAAGCCCGGTGTCGAAGTTTGGAATACGAAGGACATTCGTGTTATTCCCGAACAGAAGGTCAATGCGGGGCGGGACAAGCTAAAGACACGGCTCTGCGTCTGGCATCCTGCAGTCAACACATTCGCCGCGATTACCGATGGCGTCGAACAGACCGGATATCTGGTTCCAGGACTTGAGCGTGCAGTGATCATGGATCCGAAGCCGTACCAGAACCCGGTCAACCACGGCGTGTCGTACCACGACGTCTATATCGCCGACACCAAAACTGGCCTTCGGACCCGCATTCTGCAGGACACACAGTGGACTCCGGTTCCCTCCCGCAAAGGGAAGTACCTAGCGTACTTCGAGCGAAAGAACTGGTGGCTTTACGACATCGCCGCCGACAAGAAGACGAACCTGACTGGAGATACCCACGTCCCATTCGACGACATCGACGACGACCATACAGTCCCCGAGAAGGCAGCCGTCGGTCCTCCGGTTTGGCTCGCAAACGACGACGGTGTGATTCTGGTCGACAAGTACGACAGCTACTTGGCCCGAACCGGGGTCAACTCGTTGACGCCTCTGACCAACGGGCGGAAAGACAAGCAGGTCTACCGCCTGATAGAGCCGGATCAACCCGAAGACGGTCCCAGCATTCAAAAGCCGCTTTACTTCTCAGTATTTGACGAAGTTGAAAAGGGCTCCGGGTTCTACAGCTGCGATTCAAAAGGGAAGGGCAAGATTCTCGCGATGGATAACAAGGCGATCAACGGCCTTGTCAAAGCGAAAGATGTCGATCGCGTGATCTTCATGATGGGGACGTTCGAGCAGTCGCCGAATCTGTACCTGACGAACCTTCAGATGACGGCGATCAAGCCGGAGAGCAAGACCAACCCTCAGCAGGCTAACTTCCTTTGGGGACACACCGAACTGGTCAAGTACAAGAGCCGATGGGGCAAGCCCCTCGAAGGGAATCTGATTTACCCCGCCGACTACGTCAAGGGCCGCAGCTACCCGATGGTGACGTACATCTACGAAAAGATGAGCGACAGCCTGCACGCCTATATGGCGCCGGTGGATTGGAGTTCCTATAACCCTCAGGTCCTATCGCAGAACGGATACTTCGTGTACCTGCCGGATATCACTTATAAGGCCAGAAACCCTGGTTTGTCCGCTCTCGATTGTCTCGAACCGGCGATCGACGCTGTGCTTGCACTTCATGTCGGAGTCGACAGCACCAAGATCGGCCTGATGGGCCACTCGTGGGGAGCCTATGAGACGGCGTTCGTGACGACTGTCAGCAAGTACTTCGCCGTCGGCGTCGCAGGAGCTCCTTTGACTGAGTTGACCAGCATGTACAACAGCTATTACTGGAACGCCGGCATCACCGACCAGCAGATCTTTGAGACGAGCCAGGGCAGGATGGAAGTGCCGTTCTGGGAAGACCCGAAGGTGTACTTCGATAACTCGCCGGTCTGGCAGTCCAAGAAACGAACCGCTCCGATCCTGATCACCTTTGGCGATCAGGACGGCGCCGTCGATTGGCACCAAGGACAGTATCTCTACAACACGCTCCGTCGAATGGGCAAGACCGCGGTCATGCTTGTCTACGCCGGTGAGAACCACGGTCTAGCCAAGCGCGCCAACCAACTCGACTACGCTCACCGAGTCCGCCACTACCTGGACGTCTACTTAAAAGGCGTCAAGCCGGAGCCATGGGTCACGGACGACGTCCCGTTGTTGAAGCAGCTCGATCAGTAGGGGCAGGTGGTTGGTGTTGAGTGTTGGGTGTTGGGTGTTGACACAATGTCGATGCCTCCACCGTGAGCCTCGGGCGAACCTTGGAGGCTTCGTTTCGAGCACTCTCGAAGGGGGCACTTCGAAACTCCTCCCCAGAAGGCAGAGCGCCTCGGGAATGGAGGCATAGGCCCTACATGCGAACTAACCCAACGCTCAACGCTCAACGCCTAGCGCCCAGCTACCCAAGCCGGGTGTCGACAGCGTCTTGGATCAGCTTCACAAACGCGTCTCGGTCGGACTCGGATTCGAATGCGTCTTCTCGGATCGGGGAGATGCCGGGTAGTCGCATGCGCAGGATCAAGATTCCACGTCGTCGGACCGCTTCTTTGACTTTGTCGGTACCGAAAGAGTAGCGCAGTCGCTTGCCGTCTTTATATTCGCCGATAAACACGACTTCGTCTGCCGTCGCTTCCACATGACATCCACCGGTGAAGAGGCGGCTAGATTTGGTCGTCGACAGGACGGATCGCGCGGGAATTGAAAACGGCCAAAGGATGGCGAGGAGGCCAAACACCTGCATCGGGCCGGTTGCTGTAATTAGCGCGATGAGGCCCGCGAGCGGTACGGGCGCGACGATCCACCAGTACGACCGAAGATACTCTTCGCTCGCGATACGCGCAAGTTCAGTTCTTGAAAGGCTGAAAACCTTGGTCGTGATCATTTCTTCCCGATCGGTTTCAGGAGGTTGTAGCTGACAAGGGTTTCTCGAAACACCCGCTCATCCTCGGGACGGCGAAATGCTGTTTTTGGAATGCCCCACATCATGATCCTGGTCAGGTAGAGGATATAGTAGCCGCGATACTCGGTACATGAGACGAAGTTCCTAATCGGAACTTGAGACCGCGTTCCATCTGAAGTGGCAACGCGAATCTCGAAGTCGTCGAACTCCATTTGCCGATTCGCCCAAGCAGCTTTGTTGAACGGATCCTTGATCGACTCTCGCAGTTTCTGATATCGAATCAGCGGGACCATCACGAAGATCCCGACGGCGCCAGCAGCGAAGTACGGGGTCTGCTCCGGAGTGAGGATAGACAGCAAAGCTGCGCCGACGAAAAGGGGAATGGAGAATCTCGTCATCTGCTTAGGCAAATTGAACCAGTACATGTCTTTTGCCCACTGGTTTGGCTCCAACCGGTAGTTCTCAAGCTGAATCGGTGTTTCCATGCTCCACGATTCTGTCACACCCAACCGAGTCATAATTCCACAATGCTGATCGTCAACGGAGATGGACCGGTATTACGTCTCACCCTAGATCGCCCCGAAGTGCGCAATGCATTCAACGACGAACTCATCGCGGCTCTGACCCAATCGTTCGAAGACCTCGCCTCACAAGTGCGAGCTGTCGTCCTCGATGGAAGCGGTCCCGCGTTTTGCGCAGGAGGCGATCTGCAGTGGATGCAAAAGGCGTCGAGCTACACAGAAGAGCAGAATTACGCCGATGCTTTGAAGCTTGCAAAGTTGTTTGAGGCGATGGCTACCAGCCATGCAGTTATCATCGCCAGAGTGCATGGCCCCGCTTTCGGGGGCGGCTGCGGTCTAGTTGCAGCGTCGGATATCGCCATCGCATCTTCGGAAGCAGTGTTCGCATTTAGCGAAGTCCGGCTTGGATTGATACCGGCAACGATCTCCCCATTTGTGCTCCGCAAGATCGGCCATGGTCACGCACGGGCGCTGTTTACAACGGGCGAGGCGTTCGATGCCGAGCGCGCTCTCCGAATCGGATTGGTTCATGAACTTACGACGGCGGATTCACTCGACCACGCGGTTGAGCGGAAATTGAAGGCGATTCTGGCTGCAGGACCCAAAGCGGTTGCATCCTCGAAGGAGCTTGCTATGTCCGATCCGCTTTCCTTGGAGGCGGCAGCAAGGCTACTTGCTAAAGCGCGATCGAGCGAGGAAGGGAAGGAAGGGGTCTCTGCTTTTCTCGAGAGAAGGCCGGCGTCCTTCAAGGTTGAGCGATGATCCGGAAGCTGCTGATCGCCAACCGCGGCGAGATCGCCGTCCGAGTTATTCGCGCGGCACGGGAGATGAGGATCCGAACCGTTGCCGTCTTTAGCGATGCCGACCGAAACGCGATTCACACCGGACTTGCCGACGAGGCAGTCGCGCTGGGTGGTTCGGCTCCAGGTGAGAGCTACCTGGACATCCAGAAGATCCTCGCTGCCGCTCAAGATCGAGGCGCAGATGCGATTCATCCCGGATATGGATTCTTAAGCGAGCGCGCGGATTTTAGCCAAGCATGTTCCGACTCCGGAATCGTTTTCGTTGGCCCACCGGCATCCGCCATGCGCCTTCTCGGATCGAAATCAAGTGCAAAGCAGTTGGCGGTCCAAGAGGCTGTGCCAATCGTGCCCGGCCACTTTGCCCATGGGGCTTCCCGCGAAGAACTGAGGAAGGCTGCCGATGAGATCGGCTACCCAGTCATGTTGAAGGCTTCGGCGGGCGGAGGGGGGAGAGGGATGCGTGCGCTTCGCGACCCAGCTCTATTCGACGACGAGTTGGCAACGGCGACCGATGAGGCGCTCAAGGCGTTCGGAGACGGGAGCATGATGGTCGAAAAGCTTGTCGATCGTCCACGCCATGTCGAAGTTCAAGTTCTCGCCGATTCTCACGGCAACGTTTCCTGCCTGTACGAGAGAGAATGCTCGCTGCAACGAAGACATCAGAAGCTGGTTGAGGAGGCGCCGTCTCCGTACTTGGCCACGAATGAACCGATGTGGCACGAGATGCAGGGGGCGGCAAGGCGTCTGGTATCTGCGTCAGGTTACGTGGGCGCGGGCACAGTAGAGTTTATGGTGGACGAACCAGCGGGCAAGTTCTACTTCCTCGAAGTGAACACTCGGCTGCAGGTCGAACATCCCGTGACCGAACTCATTACCGGCCTGGACCTAGTAAAGTGGCAACTCCGTGTCGCTTCCGGCGAGGAACTTCGGCTGAGCCAGGAGTTCATGTTTGGAGATCGTCGAGCGATCTCAGGACATTCCATCGAAACTAGAATCGTAGCTGAAGATCCTGCTAAGGGGTTCTTGCCGTCAACCGGCAAGATTCTAGGTTGGGCGGAGCCGGAATCTCCAGGGATCCGCGTCGACACCGGTTTCGGGCCAAACGCTGAAGTAACCCGATTCTATGACTCGCTCATCGCAAAAGTCATCGCGCATGGGGAGTCTCGGATTGAAGCGATCCGCCGTCTTCGTGCGGCGCTACTCGACTTCCACATCGTCGGCGTCAGTACCAACATTGGATACCTAATCGACGTCTTGGATCATCCGGATTTCATCGAAGGGAAGATCGATACTGGGTTCCTGGGACGAGAATTCGCCACATGGACTCCGGATGGCATTCCACCAGAGCTAGGTTCAATCGTCGCAACGGCTGAACGAACAACCGCCAAAGCGGTCGTTGGTTCAACGATTCCGGCTGCCTGGGGCGAATCGGATGGCTTTCGGAATACAGGTTTATAGCCCGACTACATGTAGTTGTCGGTTTCACCGATGAGATAGATCTGGAAGCCGGCAAACAACCCGTCGACGACGCTTCGGAAGATCATCAGGATCACGATCGGCCCCATAAAGAAGCCAGCCAGAAGGAGTCCGACGACTCGCAGTACCGACATTACAATCGTCAACCACGAGAGAATGTTGACGATCCCACGCGCCAATTCCACTCTTAGGAGCATTCCTGCTCCGGTAAGTGCAAAGACGAGGCCGATTACGATGCCGATCGCGGGAATTCCGGCAAACATCCCTGCTCCGCCGGCAATTAGCTTGTTCTGGATGATCGCAGAACCAATTATGATCAGGAGACCGTTGACGATCCAGTAGATCCCCATCGCGTAGTAGGCGACGACTTTCCAGTTCGAGTCGGCAATTGGGGCTGCTTGAGCATTGGGAACGATCGGTCTCGCAACGGATCGTACGTCTGCTTTGCAGAACTGGCAGACCTGCGCTTTTGCAGTCAAGGTCTGCTTACAATTGGGGCACGTAATAGTTGGTATTGGAGCCTGTGCGGGCATGGTACCTTCGGGACCTCCGAACAAAGTCTAGCACCGCTTTGCCGCTATTACGTGCCGATTTTTCCTAGATTTAGCCGCCGCCCATCATGGCTGCCATACCGGTAAGTTTGATCGGCTTACCTTGAAGAGCTTTCCACTTCATTTTTTGGGCAGGAGTTAGAATGCTGTCGAGCAGCGTGTCCGACTGACGTCGCGTTTGGGCCAGCATTCCTTGAGCTGCGGATGGGTTCGCTGCGGTCCCGCCATGGAGGAGTTTCATCGCGGCTTGCTTTTGTTCTTGGCCAACCTTGTCCATCCCGACCTGCAGCTTATGCTTCTGTGCCGAAGTCAAACCGACCTCTGTTCCGATCTTCGGATCGAGCAGCGATTTGGGGCCGAAAGACTGGAGGGTGATCTGGTGAAGCCGCGCGAGCTGAGCAGGATTCAGGTTATCGGTGCATGCCTTCTGCATCTTTGCAAAAGCGTCCATGATGACCGGAGTCATCTTTTTGGCCTGGTCGTCCGTCGGCATTTTGCCACTCATGGCTCCACCCATGAGTGGAAGCATTTTCATGCTTTGCTCCATCATCACGCCCATAATCTTCTGAGAAACGGGCTGGCTAACGTTCAGTTCTTTTTGAACGCCTGGATCCATCAGCAGGGCAGGGTTGTACCAAAGACTTGGCATCTTGAACCCTGGGGGCAGCTGAGCGGATGCCCCTACTCCCAAGGCAAGGACTAAACCGACAAAGAGGCTTTTTGCGCGAACCATGGCCTCATTGTAGCGCCTATGGAAGCATCGCAGGTTCTCTTGTCATCTCGATAACCTTACGAATACTCCAGTCGTTCTCTTCAAGAAGTTGCCATGCTTCGTCCCTGGTGGCTGGAGTGAGATCGCATACGATCCGAGCGCATCGATCTTTGAGCTTCTGGTTTTTCGCCTTGACGTCGACCATCAAGTTTTCGACCACTTTGCCGCTGAGAACCATCGCTGCCGTGCTAATTCGGTTGAGGGCAAGCTTTTGAGCGGTACCTGCTTTCATGCGCGTGGAGCCGGTTAGGACTTCTGGGCCCGTTTCCAACAGAATCGGATGTTCGGCGACTTCAAGAAGATCCGAACCGCGGTTATTAGCGATTCCGCAAGTCCAAACACCTTTCTGTCGGGCGTGGTGGACGGCTGACACCACGAACGGAGTTGTCCCGCTAGCGGCGATTCCAATGACGATGTCGCGTCGGCTGACTCCCATCTCGTTCAAAGCGGTGATACTCGCGTAGATGTCGTCCTCGGCGTCCTCAACTGCTTTGTCTCGCGAGGCCGTCCCTCCTGCGATGATCGCGACAAACCGGTCCGGTTCAATCCCAAAAGTTGGAGGCATCTCGGCGGCGTCGGAGAGTGCAATTCGGCCACTCGTTCCGGCGCCGATGTAGATCACGCGTCCGCCGTTCTGGAAAGCATCGGCTGCCTTTTGGGCGGTAATTGCGAGCGACTCCTCAGCGGCGGTTAGGCACCTGAGAACGACCGATTCCTCCTCGTTCATAAGACGGATCATGTCGTGAGCGCTCATTTTGTCGAGGCCAAACGACCGAGGGTTCCTAGATTCAGTTGCCAACTCTTAACTCCTTTGCCAACTCAAGTGCGCCGTACAGGGGTGGTTTTGATATGCGCGTCACGGTGATCTCCTTTCCTGGAAGTTGTTCGTCGAGTATCTCCTGGAAGCGTGTCTTGAAGATCGGAGGACCTTTCCACATGCCGCCGGCAAGACTGACGCTAAGCGTGCTGGAAGGTTTCAAAAAACGGAGAACATGGTCCCTTACAACGTCGATTAGGGCTCGAGTGTTCCTGTCAACGCTGGCAAGAGCGTAAGGCTCGCCCGCAATTGCATCGGTACCGACAACGCGCGCGAGTCGGCCGAGAATCTGGGGCGCGGTTCCGGATTTGTAAAGAGAGGACACTATTTTGGCTTCCTGCTCGGTCCCAAACACCTCGTGAACGAGGTTCTTCAAGGTGTGAGACGAGGTCTTAGGGTTGTCCAAATAATGAATGAGCGCATCGCGTCCATAGTGAAAACCGGATCCAAAGTCCCCAAGAATGTAGCCTCTGCCGCCACTCTTCACCACGCCGTTTTCGCCTCTCGAACAGACGAGCGAGCCAGTTCCAGCGATGACGCAGACGTCGGTTTGAGGTGGAGATGAGTAGAACGCAGCAGTGTAGTCGGGTTCGGCCCTTACAAACGACCCGGGAAACATCTGCCGGAGTAGCTCTTCGGCGTGCATTCGAGTTTCGTCTCCGAGAAGTCCGGCAAAGCAACCGCAGACAAAGTCCGCCCTTTCGCAGCCCCGCGTTGCGTTCATCAAATTGCGCTTAAGACGAGCCTCAGGAGTCGAAACCAGGTTCGCCGCGCCGGACTGACCTTGAAAAACAATGGCTCCGGTATCGTCGACCGCCAGTACGCGGCTCGACGAACCTCCACAGTCCAATCCAACAAAGACGCTCATTGATAATTCAGCTTCTGTCCTGAAGCCAAGACGTAATGTACCAGCGGAACGGCATTAGGAACCGTATTGACTGCTTTCAAGATGGTAAAACCCGTGAGTGAGGCGATACCAAGGCGAGGGGTTGACGCCGGGCTGTCGGATCGCCGTTATAGCGAACGACGCCCTTGGTAATTACGTCGTCACGACTCCAATGCTGCAGATGCTTCGGGAGAAGCACCGACCGAGTTGTCTTGACTTCTACTGCGGCAAACGAACGGAGGGAATCTGGCGGTTCGATCCAACCGTCGATCGGGGGTTTCTCGCGTTCAACAGCTCAGAGGTGGAAACGTCGCCCGGAGACGAGCTTCATTACAATCTTGTCGTCAACATTGAGTCGACTGTTCCCGCCAAGCAGTTGTGCGCTTCGCTTGCCACCGAAGCCACCTTTATCTGCGGTCCATGCCTAGATCCGGATGGGGCATCCGACCTACCGTTCGGCGACGACCCGGCCAGTATGTTGGCGACGGACCCTGATTGGACAGCCCGTGATCTTTGCGATCGCCATCCGTGCCTATCGACAGCATTTATCGGGGAGATTCTTTGTCGGATAGCCTATCTCGACGGTCCGATTCCCGACTACTCTGTGGGAATATCCGAACCTGTGATAGGCGTACCCGATGTTCTGATCTCAACTGCCGCCAGTCTGACCGAAAAGCTTTGGAGTACGGAAAAGTGGATCGAAGCGGCGCGTTGGCTTACTGCGAGTGGACTGACGATCGGTTTGGTCGGAGCCAAGCCGGACGCTCAGAGGATGTTTTGGCTCGGAGGTCGCGCCGAAGATGAGATCGTGAGTGAGAACTTAGCTGTCGATCTTCGCGGCGCTTTGACCCTCCCTGAAGTTGTCGGCGCGCTAAAGAGGGCCCGAATCTGCTTGACGGTCGACAACGGCATCCTTCACCTTGCTTCTGCCGTCCGGACTCCGACAGTCGGGCTATTTCGCAACGGAATTCATCGCCTTTGGGCGCCAAGGATCTCGTCGCTTTCCGTCCTGACTCCAAATCCTGGGCAACCTGTCGACCGGATTGAACTTTCATCGGTCATCGATGCCCTGGGCACAATGCTGAACCGGGAACCAGGGCAATGAAATTCATCCTTGTTCTAATGGGTTTCCTTCTGCTTTCCTTGGGATTTTCCCAGACAAGCACATCGGTCCAGCCTCATTCGAACAATATCCTGGTCCTTATTCAGCCTGCTCTTGCCGGACCCGACGTCGATCCACTGAATTACTGGCAGCCCCAATGGATCTTGTGGCCCCGTGTCGTTCGCGAAAGCGACGGAGGGAGGCTACTCTCCGTTGCTACCGGCGATAACTGGGTCGGAAACCCGGCCGATTTCCAATTCGACCCTGTCAAACACGGAAGTGGCTGGGTATCGCGGAATTTCAGCCAGATGAACTCCCGAGGCATCTTCATGGTTCGAAGGGCGGCTCTTGGAAGCATTCGGACGGACTTGTTAGTTGGGGCCTCAGGTTCTGCAAGCCCCAATGCGCTTCGCCTCGCTCTCAACGAGGATTCGCCAAACGTGATCCCGTACCGCGTAGACGCCGTTCGTTGGCCGACCGGAAGCCTCATGGTTGCCGAAGCTTCAGGATGGGATGAAGTGCTCGGTTTCGTACGTGCGACGAGTGGAAGAGTCCTGGTCGTCGAATACCCTCCTCGCCAAGACGTCCTCTGGACGCGCTATTGGTTGCGTGGGCAAGGCTGGACGATCGACGGTCAAAAGCTGAGGCTTTCTGCAGACGACGGGGTTATTCCGAGTCAGGTTGGTTTGCCAGTTCCAGGGCTCATCAGAGCCCGTAATCTGATCCCCCTAATTACCCATCCCGCTCGATTTGCCGCTGACTTCGTGACTTTACGGGAATGGCCAGGCGCGAATCGCTTCTTCGAACTGTACCGTTCGAAAGGACTGATCGTTGGAACGATTTGGATGCTCTTCGTCTTGGCGATGGTGGCATGGGGCGTGGTGCTCATATCGAATGAGCGAAGCGCGAATGTTGCGCCTGTTTTGCTTGCGGCGCTTCTTCTGAGTCCTGCGATTCTGAATCTCTCCGGGCAGTTGGGGAGGTGGCTTAGCCTTGACGCTTGGCCAATTTGGACCGGTTTGGGCGCCGTATTCCTGGTCATGGCATCCTACGGGATTGCCTTTTTCCAAAGGCGATTGAGTAGCCGGATCCATCCTTTGTTTGGAGTTTTCGCGGTGGGGCTGGCAGTGATGTGCTTGTTCAATCCGATATGGAGCTTCATGAGTCCACTTTTCGGAGGACGCTCCTCTATGGTGTCGCCCATCGCCATGGGGGCTCTCTTCGGATACTTGATCGGCGTTGTGCTCAGCATACGAGGCTGCGGTCCCTGGTTTACATGGACGGGCCGTCTGGTATGCCTGCTCTTTCTTGTCGTGGGAATAGCTCTACACAGGTGGTGGATCGAGGATCTTGGGGCGAGCCTTTTTATGCCGGTGGCGGCTCTGCTCGTAGGTGAGGGGTTCTTTCGTTGGTCAATGCTGCTTGGTATAGCCGTATGGCCGTTTTCGCTGATTCCGCTCTACGTTCGCGGATTTATATGGGCGCCACTCGGTTTGCTTAGGGACGGACGCGATACGGCGGGAATCAATCTGGCGGGATACGTCGATTTTGTCAGTAGCCCCAGCTTAGGCGTATTCATTTTGATGGCGGGAGGAACCGCCATTTTCGGTTACCGCTTCTTCTTCCACCAGATGCGGAAATTAGGAAAGATCGATACACGCCGGAACGCACTTCCATGCGCGGCGATCGCTGCCGCAACGTTCGGGTTACTTCATCCACCGTTTCTGAGCGCGAGCCTCGTTGTGGGAGTCGGCGCTACCGCCGCGCTGTTATTCGACGGAATACAGACGATGTAGCCAGACTTTGTAGAGCGCCTTGGCCCGCGAGTTTGCCTCTGGATCGAGATCGAGTGAGTATCGTGCCTCTTTCTCTGAGGCGATGGCGGTGTGAACTTCGGGAGTTCCTAGCTGCGAGTTTCCGGTTGATTCGCCGCCCTCCGTCGTGGAGACGCGAAGTCCGATTTTCGAAAGTAGGTCGTAAGGTAGTTCGTCTGTCGATCGAATTATCTTCTGATAGAGTCCGGAGAGATCGATCCCGGCAATGTCGTTGATGGCAACTCTCAGATCGTCCTCTCCGTATCCGGGGTTTGGCAGTTTGTGCTGAAGATACAGTAGTCGCATTACGTCGTCGAGCGTCATCTTCCCATTCGTTGCATCGATGATGGCCGAATCGAAAATGAACCCGGCCAACAGCCCCTTGACGTAGTAGCTAAGATCGCCTACACCGAATCCGTCACTTTCCCAGCACCCTTTGGAACACTCTTCAGCCGTCTTCTCCTTTCGAGTTCGGCTGTTCTGCAACTCTTGGATTTGGTCGAGTAGTTGTTTCTTAAGCCAAGACTCCGATTGCAGCCCGGACTGATAGGTATGGATCTTGGAGTAGTAGTCGGTCACGCCCTCTGCAAACCAAAGGTTGCCGGTCCTTTGCGGCTGGGAGTAGTCGAACGGACCTAAGATCGCCGGACGGATCTGCTTTACATTCCAGGCGTGAAAATACTCATGTGCGGCAAGATCGTCGAGGTGGAGCCTTCCAGAGTTTGCGACGGCTTGGACGTTGCAGGCCCTGTGCTCAAGTCCACCAGAGAAACTACCGACCTCGAGGTGGATGATGTAAAGGTACTTCTTAAAGGATGAGCCACCGAACATTTTTAGGGCCGGGCCGCTGACGGCCCGGAGTCTGTCTGACTCATAGTCGAGATCGCAGTTTGGTTTGTTCTTCGGTGAGACGAAAATGACCTCGAAGGGAACTCCTTGAACCTTAAACGATTTGCGCTGGAAGACGCCTAATTGAATCGGATGATCGATAAACTCGTCATATCCACCTGCTTTGTAGGAGGTCGTATCTACAGACTCCATCGCCGTAGCTACGTCCCAACCAAGTGGGTTCACGATTCGAAGGTCGACATCTTCTTTGTTTCTGCCGACAACATACATGAAGCCTGCGGCGCCATTCACGAACACTTTGTCGCTGGCAACGTTAACGGCAAAAAAACCAAGGCCCGGATCGTCGCCGAGAACTTTGTAGCTGAATGTCGTTCTTCCTTCGCCCCTTTCGACTTTCCAACTTCGATCGTCCGCCTTTTCTACAGAAAGGGGGCGACCGCCGGCGTCGGTTGCGCGAACGTCAAATACTTTGGATTGGTATTGGGCGATCTGATAGTAGCCGGGACACCAAGCCGGTATTCGGAACGTTTCGCTAGGTTTGGGTGCATCGATCGTGACGCTGACGAGGATCGATTTTGAGGTGGGCTGCGGCGTCAACTTGTAGTGGACGGTCGCTAAAGCCGTCGAATACAGAAACGCGATTCCAAAGAGCAGACGACGCATAGGATCCAATACTTTAGCCCGGAACTGAGAGGTTCCAAAGAGTGATTTTGAAACACCTTATGGTAAACATAACAGGTGGTACTAGGAATTGTGCTGTCTCTCGCTGCTTGTGTTGGGTTCAACCCACCCGCTTTTGGTCATTCGACAACGGTTCCCGCTCAGTCTCGAATCGTGCCGTTTGTGCCCGATCCGAAGATCCCGATGCCTGCCGAGAAGGACTGGAAGGATCCTGGCTACCTTAAGATCGTATGGATTCAATCCCCGAACTGCGATAAGAGGCAGAAGGGGTCAGAGGTCGATACTATCGTCGTCCACTCAACTGCGATTGCTTCGCTTGAGAAGACTACCGAGGTGTTTCAGCGAACCAAGACGAATCCGGTTAGCTCCCACTTTACGATCGGGAAAGACGGCTCTATCGTTCAGAACGTCTCGACATTCGACCGGGCTTGGCACGCGGGCGTGAGTAAGGACGCGGCAGGAAGGCCGAGCGTCAATCATTACTCGATTGGGATTGAACTCGTGAACCTTGACGACGGAAAGGACGGATATCCGGAACCGCAGCTTCAGGCACTTTGCGGAATCATTGCGGAAATGAAGCGACGCTTTCCGATCAAACAGATCGTGAGTCACGAGTTCATCGCGATTCCTCCCGGTCGTAAGATCGATCCAGCCGCTTTTCCTTGGCAGCGTCTGGCTTACCTTGGTCTTCCCATGTACTACGGGCAGAACAAGAACTAAGCCAAGTCGCAATACAGACGGAACAGGAAAGGCCTTGGAGAGGTCGTAAAGGGGCAAAGTTCTCGAAAAGAGGCTTGCGGCAACTTTATGTCAGCCCCAACACAAGATCAGGAATCCAAGCCTTCAGCACAGCCGGTTCGAAAAGTAAAACGCAAAATCCCGTGGGGATGGGTTGTGATAGCAGTCGTATGTATCGCCGGACTCGGCTGGTACGGTTGGCGTCGATCGCATCCGCCCGATAGCACCGGGCCGCTGATGATGGGCACGGTCACGAAAGGCGACCTTATCGAAACGATTTCTGCGACAGGAAGTGTCGAAGCTCAAACAGGAGCGCAGATTCGCATTGGTTCACAGATAACTGGTCGAATCAAGCACCTTTATGCCGACGTCGGAAGTCGCGTGAAAGCGGGCCAGATCATAGCCGAACTCGATCTTCCCGACATTGCCGCAGCATTGAATCAAGCCAAAAGCGCCGATGCGGTCGCGGCGTCGAAACTGACCCAATCGGGGCAGGGGGTTACTTTGGGCCAGACCCAAACTAACGACGCCGTCGCAGCCTCTCGTCAAGCGGTAAATGCAGCAGAACAAACGGTCAAAACAGCTCAAGCGAATTACAAGCTTCAAACCGTCCAAACGCCAACCGATATCCGAAAAGCAGTTGCTGCTCAAGAGCAATCCGTTGCAGCGCTCACAACTGCGCAAGCAACCTACGATCAAACGGTCGCCGGTTCAAATCTGAATATTGCTGCTGCTCAAGATGCGGTGAACCAAGCCAAGGCAACCGTTGTATTGAACCAAGCGACTTTGAACCGTCAGCAGGAGCTTGGGGCTCAGGGAATGGTCGCAGCGATGGTCGTCGACCAAGCGATCCAAGCCTTCCATGTAAGTCAGTCAGTATTGAGCGCAGCCCAGCACCAACTCGTTTTGATGCAGCAGAAGGTTGACGCCGATCTCAAAACTGGCCGGGACGCCGTTATCCAAGCGCAAAAAGCAGTCGTGTCGGCAAATGCCGCAGTCGAGGCTGCAAACGCAGAGACCTTTACAACCCGCGCGCGGGCTGCAGACGTCGAGAATGCCATCGCGGCAGCAAAAGGAGCGCAGGCAAACCTCGAGCTAGCGATCGGGAATCTCGAAACCAACGCGGTGAATCGACAGTTGGTCGTACAAGCCTCTAACGCGAAAAATGGCGCCCAAGATCAGGTCACTATCGATCAAGCCCAGTTCGACAAGACGATTCTGAAAACGCCTATCTCGGGCACGATCATTTCGCTCACGTCGCAACAAGGCGAAACGGTGGCGGCGGGGCTTTCTTCACCCACCCTTGTTGTCGTCACGGACCTCTCTCGGCTCGAAGTCGAAGCCTATGTTGATGAAACCGATATCGGCAAAGTGAAAATCGGTCAGCCGGCCACTGTAACAGTCGACGCGTTTCCTGGGAAGACATTCTCAGGGAAGGTTACGAAGAGCGCTGCCGGATCGACGATCCAGGTGGGCGTCATAACTTACGCTGTCTCTGTTTCGATTAGCGACCCGACCGAGAAATTGAGGCCGGATATGACCGCGAACATCACGATACAGACCGGCAAGGTCAGTCAGGCGCTGTTGGTCCCCGCAGTCGCAATCCAGCAAACGATGAAGGGTTCCTTCGTAAAGGTTCCGAAGAAAGTCAACGGCCAAACGGAGATTAGTTTGGTCCCGGTAACGACGGGAGGGACCGACGGGGTGAACGTCCAGATCCTAACCGGTTTGACTGAAGGCGAACAGATCGTCTTAGCAGGTGGTCAGCCGACAGCGGCTAGAGCTTCGAGCGGATCGCCTCTGGCAGGCGGTGGTGGAGGTGGCGGTGGCCGAGGTAGATAAGGCCAAGAACCTTGAGGCAATCATCCTCATCCGCCGAATGTTCAAGCTCTACCTGATGGGTGGGCAAGAGGTCCGAGCATTGGATGGAGTTGATGTCGATGTCTTTCCCGGCGAATTTACTGCGATCATGGGGCCGTCAGGATCCGGGAAATCGACGCTTATGCACATGATCGGCTGCCTGGATGTTCCGACCGAAGGGTCGTACAAACTCGACGGGATCGAAGTCGCAGAAATGGACGAAGTCGAACTTGCCCATATACGAAATACGAAGATTGGATTCGTATTCCAGGGCTTCAATCTGCTGAGCAGGACAAGCGCGCTTGAAAACGTAATGTTGCCTCTCGTCTACGGAAAAGTGGCGGACATGGAAGAGAAGGCGACCAAGGCTCTTCAACGAGTAGGGCTTGGCGATCGGCTTCAGCACAGGCCGAATGAACTCTCCGGCGGACAGCAGCAGAGGGTCGCGATCGCTCGAGCAATTGCCACCCAGCCCCGCCTGCTCCTCGCCGACGAGCCTACGGGGAATCTCTCAAGCGTTCAGAGCGAAGAGATCATGCAGATCTTCCAAGAGCTTAACGACGAAGGTTCGACGATCGTCATGGTGACCCACGAGCCCGATATCGCTAGGCACTGCAAGAGGGTTTTGACGCTGAGGGATGGCAGGATGGTCGAAGACGACCTCCAGACAGATCGACTCGACGCGAAATCCGAGATTGCGCGCTTAGCTGCGGAAGATACGACTCGTCATAACAACGTAAAACCTGCGCCAGCACAGCTAGGGGCCGCCAAGTGAGCCTGCTGCTTTACTTCCGACTTGCCATCAAGGGCCTATCCTCGAACACGATGCGCACGGCGCTGACCATGCTTGGCATCGTAATCGGCGTTGCCGTCGTGATTGTCGTCGTAGCCATCGGCGAAGGGGCATCTAAGCAGGTCACCGACTCGATCAACTCTCTCGGCACGAACCTCTTGACTGTTCGTCCCGGCAGGCCAACGCTTCGAATTACCGCTGCCGCATCGACGGGAACGGCGCAGGGATTCGCAAGTGCGAATCGACTCAGCATGCAGGATGCAAACCTGATTTCGAAGGATTTTCCTACAACCATCGCAGCCATCGCCCCTCAAGCACGTGCGACGACCCAAATCTCGCTAGGGAACAAAGATGCCAACACAACGGTGATGGGAACCAGCGCCGAGTATCTGTTTGTAAACAATGCGACTGTTCAAAGCGGAGCGATGTTCTCCGACTACGAGGACTCCGCTAGCGCAAAAGTGTGTGTGGTTGGGACGACCGTCGTGAACGAGCTCTTGGGTAGTCCAACTGCGACGATGACTGGGCTTACGATCTTGATCAACCACAACCGTTTTACGGTGAAGGGTGTCTTAACTCCAAAGGGCTCCGGAGCGTTTGGGCAAGATCAGGACGATGTCATCCTCATCCCAATTCAAACCGCGCTTCGTCGCGTTCTCAACACGACCGTCTTGAGCATGATCAGCGTTCGTTGTACAACGGCGGAGATGATGCCTCTCGCTCAACAGCAGATCACGGCGCTTTTGCGAAATCGCCACCACCTTCCTCCGCCCTTTCCTCAGAATGACGATTTTCAGATAACGAGCCAGACCGAGATCATGCAGCGCCAACAAAGCGTAACCGGAACGATGACGACGCTTCTGAGTGCCGTTGCCGTGATCTCGTTGATCGTCGGCGGCATCGGCATCATGAACATCATGTTGGTGAGCGTCACAGAGCGAACCCGCGAGATTGGTATTCGTAAGGCAGTCGGGGCGACTCCCCGCGATATCTTGATGCAGTTCCTAATCGAATCTGGACTGATCTCAGTGATCGGAGGGATTATTGGCGTCGTCGTTGGCGTCGCGGGCAGCATGCTGCTCGCTAAGATCGCGGGCTGGCAAACTGTCGTCGATCCCTTGGCAGGAGCGCTTGCACTGGGCGTCTCGGCGGCCATTGGAATCTTCTTTGGTCTCTATCCAGCCCAAAAGGCAGCCGCCCTTCATCCAATCGACGCTTTGTCTTACGAATAGGGCCGATCGCCGTTAGGCAAGATGCGGAAGCGCTTGCTCGATATCGGCGATTAGGTCCTTGGCATCTTCAAGTCCACAGAATAAACGCACGATCCACCGTGTGCCGTTGTATCCAATTGGCGACACCGGAAGCGCAACGACGAGGCTCTCGAAACCTCCCCAACTCACACCTCGCTGGAACAGCTTGAGAGCATCCGCGAACGCTTTAACCTTGTCGGGATTTTGCACCCTTGGCTCGAACGAGAACAGGCCTCCCGAGCCGCTCATCATTTTAAGATACAACTCCCGTTGAGGAAATGACTCAAGGCTGACGTGGTTCACATGGGCAACTTCATCTCGCTTCTCTAGCCACGAGGCGACCGCATTTCCGGTCTCCTCATGACGCTTCATCCTGAGGTCGAGCGTTCGTAGGCTCCGGTTCAGCAACCACGATTGGAACGGATGGAGAATGGATCCAAAGAGAGCAATCTCTTTCCTGATGATCTTTTCGATTCGCTCCTGATTGGCGCAGACCACACCGGCTGTAATGTCGCTGTGTCCGCCCAGGTACTTCGTCGCGCTATGGCACACGATGTCGATTCCCATCTTATGGGGCTGCATGAAGATGGGTGTGCAGTATGTGTTGTCGCAGATGGTGGTAATACCGCGCTCTTTCGCAATCTTTGCAATCGCCTCCATATCTTGGAGCCTAAAGATAAGGCTGCTGGGCGACTCCAAGTAGATCAAGGTTGTTTCGGGCCGTATTGCCGCCACAACTTCGTCGACGTCGCTGCCATTCACAAATGTGTGAGTTACACCAAATTGAGGAAGGTACTCGGAGACCAGTGCCTTAAGCGGCCCGTAGGCGGTATCGACTACGACGATGTGGGAGCCCTGTTTAACGCAGCTAAAGACCGCTACCGAAATCGCCGCCATTCCCGAACCGGTGATTTTGCAGGCGTCGGTGCCTTCCAGCTTGGCGAGCTTCTTCTCGGCGAGGTCAACTGTCGGATTGCTGATCCTACTGTAGTGATGGCGAGGTCCTGCCGGATGCTTGCCCATGTTCTCAAGCAACTCGTCCATCGTATCGAACACGAACAGCGAGTTTTGGAAGATCGGGGGTGTTACTGCGCCCGCAATTTTCTCGTCTTCGCCGAAGTGCTGTAGTAAAGTGCTCAGTCCTAGATCTTTATTGAGTTCCATCTCCACCGGTATTGTTGCCGATTCCCTTTAGGGTTGGCGCACCAGTTCGATCTGATCGATCCCAATTCCAATGCCGTGCGAAGCTGAGTTTTGGCCAACTGCTTTGAACGTTACGTGGCAATAACCGGATTTAAGTCTCAACCGATCGATGAGAATCGGCCACGATTGGCTGACTCCCGGGCCGGCGCCATCGATCTCTGCGGGGCGATATTTTGGCGATTTTTCCCTCACATCAATCAGATATTTGCCAAAGTCCTCTTGTCGTGTAATCGAGACCCTTAGCGAATACTCGCCACGTTCCGGTATTGGGACGTCCACAGTAAACGATTGCCCGACGGCGGACGGTGAAAAGTGGAGTTGGGTTTTGCCGGCAAGCGTCGGTCCGAAGGAGGACATATCTTCGACCTTTGGAGGAGGTCCGGTGACAGCGGAGACGCGAAGGGCGGAAGCCTCATGCCCGGGTGGGATTGTAGTCAACAGAAGGTTTGATCGCTCAATTCGGGCTGATAGCGCGTCGTTGACACAGAACCTTAGGAGCTCGTATGGCATTGATGCATAGCCGCCGTCCGCCCAGCCCGCACCCCACGAGTTCCTGAATAAAAAAGATCCGCCACCGGGAATTGCAGGATCGTCCTTGTATCCGATCAGGGCAACGCAGTGGCCGTCAAAGATATCCCTCCTGCGTGGTACCTCAAGCAAATACGTGCCCTTCACAAACCTTGTCCGATTTGGCCACCGCATACCGACTGCGACTGGGTGCCCTTGCGAGATCTCAGTCTTGATCGCCGTAAGTTGAGAATCGGTCAGTGCGTCGCGGTTGTTCCAAAACCGTATCCAATGGATGTCGACCCTCCCCATCTCGCGAGCAAGTTCTATGGTGGTTTGGCTAGGGGTTTTCCCGATTCCGTTGGAATCGGGGTCTCCGCCGTCTTCCAATCTGGGAATTCCATATCGTTCCAATCCGCGATACGCTCGACCAAAATTCGATCCGGCGCTGCTTTCATTGTCGGTCGCAGTCGCTGCCCAAGCGAGAAACCCGGGGGAAAAGCGAAATACGGTCCCCTTGCTTTTACTGGCAAATTCGTACTCAAGGAGGCCGATCAGCGTGTAGTCCCAGCAAAGTGGTCCGTTTTGGCTGCATACGGTCAGGCCTGCACGCTCGTATTGGCCACGAAGGCTCACGCTGGATGGCAGCTTGCTTTGTCCGGAGAATGCGACCAGGGCGCCGATGCAGGCTACGATCATGATGTCTTATACCTTTTGATGCCTCAATCGATGATTCAGGCAAAACCCCTCGACAAATGTGCGCCGGTGGCGAGGTTCGATTCGTATTTAATGCTAGCCAATGTTCCCGCAGACTTTAGAGACCGAAGTGCAGTACCTCAAAGGCGTTGGACCTCGAGCCGCTGTCCCCATGCGCAAAATCGGTCTGAATACAGTTGGCGACGTGCTCTACCACATGCCGCGGCGCTATGAGGATCGCCGGAATATCCCGCCGATAGCGTTGATTAGGCCCGGGGAGTGGATCACCGTTCGTGGACGGATCGTAAATATCGAATCCCGGCCTACACGAGGCGGAATGGTTATCCTGAAAGCCGTTTTAAAGGATCGAACCGGCGCCGTATCCCTAACTTGGTTCAATCAACCGTGGATCAAGTCGATGCTCGAGAAGGTCGAGGGCGATGTGATCGCATATGGCCAAGTCAAAGAGACAAATTGGAACTACGAGATCGCCGGACCCGAATGGGAGTCGCTAACTCCGGAAGACGATCCAGAAGATTTCGCCCGAATCGTAGCGGTATATCCGCTTACCGATGGCCTTCAACAGAAGGTCATGCGGAGGGCAGGGCGAGCGGCGGTCGAGGGTTTCTTGCATCTCGTCGAGGATCCCCTGCCGCAGACCCTACTTGCCACGGAGGGGCTTCGAGATCTTCGTTGGGCTCTGAAGCAAATTCACACTCCCGACTCGGATGAATGGAGACTTGAGGCCAGAAGGCGGCTCGTTTTTGAAGAATTCTTCCTGATGCAGACCGCTCTTGCAATGCGGCGCGCGGAAACGAAGCAAGAGTTGGGCATCTCGTTTCCAATCTCGGAATTGCTTGAAGGGAACGATCCTTCCGGTGGTTTACCGACGCAAACGGTCGTAAAAGAAACGAAACGGAAGAAGTCATCCGATGCGCTCGCCAAGGCAAAGGAGTCATTTAGCAACCAAAGCGCTCTCGCGCTAAATGGAGCAACGTCGAAGCCTGCAGTTGTCGAAGCTCTGCTTCAGCCCGCGCACCTTTTCGTCGAAGAACAACGTGCCAAATATCAAGGTGAGCGTTTGTGGGATCAGATCCACCGGATGCTTCCGTTCGAACTTACGGGGGCACAACGACGGGTAATCAACGAGATCTGGTCCGATATGGAGAGACCCAGCCCAATGAACCGATTGGTTCAAGGCGATGTCGGATCCGGAAAGACCGCGGTCGCCGCTTGCTGTATCCTCGCTGCAATCCGATCTGGCTTCCAGACCGCCCTAATGGCGCCAACCGAGATCCTCGCCGAACAGCATTTTGCAAATCTGCATCGTCTATTTGAACCTCTGGGCGTCGAAGTAGAGCTGCTTGTCGGCAAGCAAACTTCCACGCAGAAGAAGAAAGCTGCTGAAAGAACGAAGTCGGGAACCGTTAACCTTGCGATCGGGACCCACGCGCTCATTCAGGAAGATGTCCGATTCGCCAATCTCGGTCTCGTAATCGTCGATGAGCAGCATCGATTTGGTGTTCTGCAAAGGAAAGCGCTCCGTGACAAGGGTTTAGGGAATCCTGACGTGCTCGTGATGACGGCGACCCCGATTCCCAGGACCTTGACGATGACTCTGTACGGGGACCTCGACGTATCCGTCATCGACGAATTACCACCTGGACGCAAGCCTGTCAAAACGCACTCCAAGTTTCCATCCGAACGCAATTCGGTTTATGAAGGGGTCAGGAAGCTGATCGAGGAGGGGAGACAAGCCTATTTCGTCTGCCCGATGGTCAGTGAGAGCGAAAAGATGATGGCTCAAGCGGCGACCGATCTTCATATGCGCCTCGAGTCCGGGGTTTTTGCGAACCAACGTGTGGGGCTTCTCCACGGCCAGATGAAGCCTCGAGAGAAAGAAGTAGTGATGGAGCAGTTTCGCCGACACGAACTGGACATCCTCGTGAGCACGACCGTCATCGAAGTGGGTGTCGACGTACCTAACAGCTCGGTGATGGTCATCGAAGACGCCAATCGGTTCGGATTATCGCAACTTCATCAATTGCGTGGGCGCGTTGGAAGAGGCAGTCAACAGAGCTATTGCGTTCTCATCGCCGACACGAAGAGTGAAGATAGCCGTGCTCGTATTGAAGCGATGACGAGTACGTCCGATGGATTTAAGATCGCCGAGATCGACCTTGAGCTTCGCGGACCGGGAAGTATGATGGGAACCCAACAATCAGGGAACCTCGATTACAAAATTGGAGACTTAGTTCAGGACGCAAGAATGCTCGAAGTAGCGCGACAGGCCGCTCTTCGCCTCATTGAGGAGGACCCGCACCTGGAAAAGTCAGAAAACGCTGGAATTCTAACCAAAGTGAAACAGAAGAGGTCCGACGCCGCAATCGTCACCATTTCCTGAGATACCCTGTGTCAGCCCGCCCCAATTACACAATTACATGATCCCATCCATTACCCCGAAGGAACTTCATACGGAGCTAAGAGGCGCCCAGCCGCCGACCATCCTGGACGTCCGTGAACCTTATGAATTGAAGGTCAGCTTCTTGCGAGGCTCGGTACACATACCGCTAGGAGAGCTTCACGAGCGCCTTGAAGAACTCGACAAAGAAGTTAACTGGGTTGTATTGTGCCGAGTCGGTGGTAGAAGCGCGAAAGCGACATTGTTCCTTATGGAGCACGGTTTTACACACGTAAGGAACTTAACGACTGGAATCAATGGCTGGGTCAAGACAGTCGATCAATCGATGTCGGAGTATTAGTCTTCCGAGTATTGCGGTGATCCTAGAGATTTCTCAGCTTCGGCAAAATTGAGTTGGCTAATTGCCGAACTCGTGCCAAGATTCAGGCATAACGACGGCTCGTGGTTTGCCTAGCAGCCGCTACTTCAGCTTCCGTTCGCCAAATTGGCATGGGGTGAGTAATAAATTGGTCAAATCATCGGCAATCTTGCAGATTGCGTCCATCTTTGGTAGATGTCGCAATAGTTTGGTTCTGGCAGTCCTTTTGGGGCTAACTTGCTGCGTTTCGCAGGCTCAGACAATAAAGAAACTGACCCTATCGCCTTCAACGGTGGCAGGCGGTGGCTACTCAACTGGCTCCGTCACTCTATCGTCCATGGCCGGCTCGGGTGGCGTCGCCGTTTCATTGTCGACTTCGAATCAGGCAGCAATGCTTCCTAATTCGATCACAGTGCCAAAAGGGGCCTCAAGCGCGAGCTTTGGGATTTCGACGTCCGCCGTACCGACCTCGACGTCGGCCGTGATAACCGGCTCTGTTGGTTCAAGTTCGTCAAGAGCAACGCTCACGATCCAGGCTCCCAAACTGACGTCTCTGACTTTCAACCCAAGCTCGGTTACGGGAGGTTCAACTTCGACGGGTGTCGTTAAGATCGGATCTCCGGCAGCAAGTGGCGGCCTTACAGTGTCTCTGTCGTCGACAAGTTCGATGTGGGGAGGGCCTTCTTCCGTATCCATCTCGGCTGGATCTTCTTCGGCTTCTTTTGACTTTACGACAAGTCCAGTAAGCACCAAGCTCACCGCTAAGGTGACGGCGAAGATCGTCGGCTCAACAACGTCGGCTTCCTTGACTCTAGTCCCGCCGACGCTCGGCGGAGTCACCATCTATCCTTCAAGCATTGGAGGCGGGAGCACGCTCACGGGGACGGTGTCCTTGACAGGTAATGCACCCTCTTCGGGAATGAAGATCACACTGAGCAGCAACCAATCGGTCGTGCAAGTGCCGAAGGTCGTCACGGTCCAGTCCGGTGCATCGACCGCTACTTTTTCAATTACGACGATGCGCGTGACGAAGCAGATTTCTGCTAAAGTCACCGCGACACAAGGTACGACATCGAAGAGTGCCAGTCTGACGGTGAACCCGTTAGGTGTAAGCGGACTTGAGTTCAACCCCACTTCGTTGGTTGGTGGCGCCAGCTCGACGGGTACGTTGACGCTGAATGGCCCGGCGCCGTCTGGCGGGCTGAGCGTCGATCTTTCTAGCAACGTTTCGGTTGCTTCGGTCCTTGGCAACATAACGGTTCCGGAAGGGGCGTCGAGCACAACCTTTACTGTCTCCACCCAGTCGGTGGCTACTCGCGTTTTCGCTACGATAACGGCAACGACGCTGTCCTCTTCCGCCAGCGCCACGATTACGCTGAACCCTCCAACCCTTACCACCTTCACAATCAGCCCGACGAACTCAGTCGGAGGCGTAAGCACGATAGGCACGGTTACGATTTCGTCGCAGGCGCCAGTTGGTGGTGTCGTCGTCGGAATACAGAGCGATAATGCCTTGGTCACCGTTCCATCGACGGTTACGATCGAGCAAGGGCATACTTCTGCTGAGTTTCAAATCGTAAGCCAAGGCGTTTCGGTCGAGACGAATGTCACCGTAACTGCATCGCAAGGCACGTCGTCGATCGGGGTGACGATGTCGATCGTTCCTCCAGCGGTCAGTTTGATGAACCTCATTCCATCGTCCATACAAAGCGGCGGTACTTCGGCTGGAACGGTAACTCTCAACGGACCAGCGCCTGCAAGTGGATTCGTCGTCTATCTTACGAGTAGCACCGGTTCGGCAACAGTTCCGAATAGCGTCACGGTCGGCGCAGGCGCAACGAGCGCGGCGTTCACAGTCTCAACAATTGCGGTCAACGCTCAGACGATTGCGACGATCACCGGTACCGACAACAACGGCAAAACGGCCTCGGCCCAATTAACGCTTCAGCAGAACGTGTCGCAATCGGTCCAGATCGTGAACCTCGCCGTCAACGACATGACTTTCGATCCTGTGTCGGGCAATATCTGGGCAGTGCTTCAGCCAACCGACGTGAACTATCCCAACTCGATCGTCGCGATCAACCCAAGCACCGGTGCAATCGGAACCGTCATTCCAATGGGCGTCGCACCAGGGCACATCGCGGTGACCGACGATGGCCAGTTTGCCTATATGGATTCGCCATCCGACGGCTCTATCCGCCGAGCGAACTTGACGACAGGCACGGTAGGTTCGATCTTTGCGATTGGGGTCGGGGGTGTGTACGACCTGGAGACTGTTCCTGGTTCGCCGCATAGCTTTGTCATTGCGACAGACCCGACATACGGCGTGAATACGAGCGTCTGGGACGACGGAGTTCGGAGGCCCGGAACAGGTGCTGGAGGAAACGACGTTCGGTTCGCGGGCTCTGGCCCAACGCTCTATGGAGACGGTGGTGGTCAACTTTTTGTTAACACTGTCACTGCGGGCGGGATCCAATGGACCGATTCCATCAGCATTAACGTTCATGGTTTCGTCTGGGCGAACAACCTGCTATACACCGCAAATCCGAATGTAATCGATCCCGTCCAGAAGATCGTAGTGGAGTCGCTTCCTACAACCCACTTTTTGACGGACAGGGAAGTTGCCGTTAGCACGGCCGACAACAGGATCTACTACGTTTCATGGGATTCGAGCCATAACAAGCGGATCTTGGATTTCGATCTCACGACGTATCAAGAGCATCCGCTATTCGATACGGGCAGCATCCCTGGCGGCTGTAACCACTTCGTGGCATGTGGAAACCACACGGTCGCCTTCTATATCTTTGGATCGGGAGTGACTCAGAACCTCGTCATCGTGCGAAATCTGCAGTAAGCCGTACCTCTATACGAGAACAGCCGCCTTGATGGCGGCTGTTTTCCTTTCTTAGAACCGGTCTCTCTTACTTTGCGAGCGCGGCGTCGATTGCGGCAAGGACTTCGGGGCTGTCCGGCTTCACTCTCGCTTTGAACCTGGCAGCGACCATACCGTCTTTGCCGATCACGAACTTGGCAAAGTTCCAGTCGATCGGATCGTTCGGCTGGTTGCTGCTAGCAATCAGCCATTTGTAGAGGGGATGCTCGTCGTCACCCTTTACCGAGATCTTCGAGAACATCGGGAATTTGACTTTGTAGGTCGATGTGCAGAACTCTTTGATCTCACTGTTGGTGCCCGGCTCTTGTGCGCCAAAGTTGTTGGCAGGGAAGCCTAGGACTGCAAACCCGCTCTTCTTCTTCGATTCATAGAGAGCTTCCAGCGCTTCGTACTGGGGCGTGTTACCGCACTTGCTGGCGACGTTGACGACCAAGAGAACTTTTCCTTTGAACTTCGAGAGGGGCACCGATTTTCCGTCGATATTCTCCATCTTGAAGTCGTAAATCGAGGTGTCGTGAACTGGCTTGTGCGTAGATGCCATCGCGACGGATAGGCACCCAATAGCTGCTGAAATTACGGGGATGATGAGTGGCAGTTTCATGGCTAACCGAGTCTACGGCTATGCCATCTCGATTGTTGGGTAAGAAAGCTTTAATCCAAGGGGCAAGTGTTAGGTATTGGGTGTCGGGTGTTGGGTGTTAGGATCTGGAATCAAACTGCGATTCCAGCTCAACACCTAACACCTAACACCCGTCACCCGACTCCCGTCTTCCCCTACTCCATCGTCGCCAATTTATACAGAATGTGCGCGTAGATCCGGCTTGCTTTGAATAGATGCTCGACTTTGTACCGTTCGTCGGTCTCGTGAGCCTTGCCGTCGCCATCCCAGCAAGTTCCGATGCTTACCGTGTTGGGGATCGCTCGTGCGTATGTGCCTCCACCAGTGACTCCGGGCTCCTTGACCTCGCCGGTCTCTTCCGCATAGATATCTACAATCGTCTTGACGAGCGGATGATCGAGTGGGAAATACAGGGAGGGACTGTCCCGGGCGACTCGAAGGGTGAATCCACTTTCTAGCGTTGCCAGATGGGCGAGGCACATCGACTCAAGCTGCTGGCCCTTCCAGGTCGCCGGATATCGGATATTGAAAAGCATGCTGATGTGGCCGTCCTCGGTCTTGACGATCCCGAGGTTACAGGTCAGGTCTTTGCTGACTTCGTCTGCACCTGCAATTCCCAAGCCCGCGCCACCGATGTGAGTCAGTTCGAGCAGTTCGCCATAGTAGCGTGAGGTGCTAAGTGGAGAGATGTCGTTTAGGAACCGGAAAACCCGGATTGCGGCGGAATCGCCAAGGAACGGTTGACTACCGTGACACGCCTTACCAACTGCGAAGATTCCCAATTCGTCCCCGTCCCAGGAGAACGTGACGTTTCGGTCCCAACTGTCGGCGAGTTTCTCTTCGACGAAGGCTCGTGCCGACGCGGCGACCTTGACCTTTGCCGAACAAGAGTCGATAACGATATTCGGTCGTTGACCGCCTTCCACGGAGACGAGCGTGAGTTCACCGGTTCCAAGGGGAACCGATACCTCTAGGTTGGCGATTCCTTTCTCGCAATGGTAGAGCGGCCACCCCGAGTCGGGCGCGACACCGAAGGTTGGCGCCTCCTCGGTTTCCATATACCGAGCAACGCAGCCAAAGCCAGATTCCTCGTTACAGCCGAAGACCTGACGCATCCGAGCGGAAATGTCGGGGCAGCACTCTTGGATCGCACGCATGGCGTATAGAGAGGCCATCGTCGGTCCCTTATCGTCGGTCGATCCACGTGCGTAGATGTAGCCTCCGTCGATCTCTGCGCCAAACGGGGCATGCTTCCAACCCGGTCCGACAGGAACAACATCCAAGTGTCCCAATGAAACGACCAACCTGTCTCCGCTTCCAAAGTCGGCATAGCCAATATGTCCCTCGAGATCCGTTGTCTTCATCCCAAACCCCTCGCAGATCGAAAGCGCGAGGTCTAGAGCCGTTCGGTTCTCCTTCCCGTAGGGAGCATTAGGCTCCGGAGAGCCCTGAACGGATGGGATTTGGAGCATCTTGATGGTATCGGCGAGAAGTTCGTCTTCGTGCGCGCGAAGCCAATCCTGCAGTTTAACGATCGTCGGGTCGAGCATATCAGGACTTTACCTGCCCAATCGGCGAATACTTGAAGCCAGTTTCAGGGTATCAAATGAGCTAGATGCCTCTCGACGGGATTCGGAAGATTTTTCAAGAAACGTATGGCCAAGACCCTGACGTAATCGGAATTGCGCCTGGCCGTGTGAACCTAATCGGGGAACATACCGACTATAACGACGGTTTTGTTTTTCCAGCGGCCATTGACCGGGGCCTTCAGATTGCTGCCTGTGTAACTAAAGCAGAAACGAAGACCTTCTCAGTTCAAATGGGGCACGGGGATCCGTTCAAAGTAGGCACAGTGCAGCCGGGCTTTACTGAGGGGTGGGCCAAATATCCAGCCGGTATGGGCTGGGCGCTTTCACAAGTTGCAGACCACGAATTGCCAAACCTAAAAGTAGTCATTGACAGCAACATTCCGATCGGAAGCGGTGTCAGCAGCAGCGCAGCCTTGGAGATGGCTTTTGGAGTTGTCTGGAATTATCTTGGGAAATTGGCTCTCGACAATCGAGAGTTAGCTCGTTTAGGGCAAGTTTGCGAGAACAAATTCGTTGGTGTGAACAGCGGCATCATGGACCAAATGGCAAGTGCCATGGGGCGCGAAGGCATGGCGATGTATTTGGACACGCGAACCAAGGTCATCGAGTATTTCCCGGTTCCCAAAGGACTATCGGTAGTTCTGTGCGATACAAAAAAGGAGCGAGCCCTTACGACTTCGGCTTATAACGAGCGAAGGACCCAATGCGAGCTTGCAGCTCAGTACCTTGGAGTCAAGATGCTTCGGGATGCGGATCTAGGCAAGCTTGAGGCGGCAAAATCCCATTTCCCCGACGTCATCTATCGCAGAGCCAAGCACGTAATTACGGAAAACACAAGGTGCGGTGCATTTACGGCCGCCCTCACAACGGGAAACCTCGAATTGATTGGGATTCTCATGCGCGAGAGTCACCAAAGCCTTCGATACGACTATGAAGTTAGCTGCGACGAATTGGATTCAATGGCGGAGTCAGCGTGGGCTGCACCGGGCTGCATCGGGGCACGAATGATGGGCGGCGGATTTGGCGGCGCCTGCATTGCTTTGGTGAAAACCGACAAATTGGAAGCCTTTACCGAAGCAACACTGCAAATCTACAAGCTTGCCTCGGGCAGAGACGGTGAAGCTATGGCATGCCGAATCGTCGATGGAGCGCGACTACTATCAGCCTAGTAGGTCTACCTGTGCGAACTGTTTCGCAAAAAGGATTAAGTACACACTGAACGAGTATATCCATCACGGAGAATGGTTCTTGAGAGGCGATAGTCAGTTCGCTCTCATGAATTGGTTTGGAAGATCCCAGCGTTTTGCTCTAGGTAAGTGTCTTGAGACAGGATTTGAGTTTCACTGGAAACTCGCTTGATTTAAGTCGACCATCTGGTTCGTCTGGGATTGTGCTTTCTTGGAAGGTGACATCCGAGTAGGGAAATTCGGACGGGGTGGTTTTTCGTGGGATATTCAGCATTTACTATTGAGCGTGCGCAAAGAGCGATTCGACTGACTAAGCGTGAGATTGAGGTTTTGGCCCTAATTGCACAAGGCTGTAGCAGCAAAGAAGCGGCCGACGCATTAGTCGTTTCAAAGAGAACCGTAGATTTTCATTTGGCTAACATCTACGACAAACTTCAAGTTAACAATCGTGTTCAAGCATTTCGGGCGGCAACGCGCCTTGGGTTGATTCCGTTCGAACCCACATTTAATCAGATTCGAGAAGGCTAACGCTCGAGCTTCGTTAATTTCGCCGAGGGTTTGGCATCTATAATCCAACGATGCCGAGTTCTCCTGTCCGTTATCTGGAACCCAGTCAAATTCGGGCGTTTCGGCCGTTAGGCGCCGTTCATCCTCGTCTTGAGATCCTAGACGAGGTCGTCGTTTTATCGGCGCTCGTTAAGAGGGTTTTCCCTCTCAGCAATCCTGGATCGTATCTTTCGATCCTGGATGGTGCGGGAAAGGAGGTCGGCGTACTTCGCACCGTAGACGGATTGGACAAGGACACAGCGGCCATCATCAACGAAGAGCTTGATCGCCGGTATTTCACTCCCCACGTCAAGAAGATCGATGCCCTCAGATCGGAAGCCGGAATGTGGAAGTTTAACGTCCAGACGCAGCGGGGACCGGCCGAATTCTATGTTAGGAATTGGCGCGACAACGCCCATGAGATCACGCCAGGAAGATGGCAGATTTTGAGTGTCGATGGCGCACGATTTGAAATCGAGAAGGTGGATGACCTTGACGCGAAAAGCCAGCGGCTACTGGACCAACTTCTCTAGATTCGCGCTGGACTTCGTGTACCCGCCCAAGTGCTCGCTCTGCGGTTCGTTTGGACCGCAAAATCCATGTTTGCAGTGTCAAGGCGAGATGATGCCCAACACTCCGGCTATCGCCTACGAGACGATTGACGATTTGGACTTTGTCGGCAGTGTTTATCGATACCCGGGGCGCGCCGGCCAGGCTGTTCGCCAACTCAAATATCACCGTTGTACGCAACTCGCCGACTTCATGGCCGAATGCATTCGAAATGCGATCGACACCGAAGGGCTGGAGTACGACCTCGCTGTACCGATTCCTATCCATTGGCTTCGGCTCGTGTCGAGAGGGTTCAACCAAGCTGACCTCCTCAGCCGTGGAGTCGAACGCAGATCAACCGCCCTGCGGCGCGTCCGATCCACGAAGCCGCAAGCGGGACTCTCGACCTCAGACCGTCTTCGGAACCTCGAGGGCGCCTTTGAAGTTGTTTCAGAAGTCTCAGGTAAGTCGATCCTCCTGATCGACGACGTCGTAACCAGCGGTCAAACGGCACGTGAGTGTGCCAAGGTGCTCCGCAATGCTGGAGCAAGGGAAGTGGGTGTCCTCGCGTTCTCAGGCGATGTCTACCAGTAGTCTGATCTGAAAAGATGTCAAATCTGGATATCTCTGCGCTGTGCTCTGATGTCTCTGACGTTGAGGAAGACACTGACGGCGAGACTTCCCACAAAACAACCGAGGCAAACGGAGTCAACCAGTTGGGCTGGAGCTTCCCACCCCGTTAGAACTCTTACCAAAAGCTGGATATAGGATTGATCAGGATCGTGAATACCAAGAGCTTTCCGAATCTGCCAATGCCAATCGGTAAGGATGCAATACCCAACTCCTTGCCAAATCCCCATCACGAACCAACTGATAGCGGTTACGGATAGGCAAGCCAGATTAAGCTTGCGAGTTCGTCGGAAAATCCAGCCGGAGACGTTGAACACCACCAAGGCAGAGTGGAAAGCGAAGAACGCAATGTTTAGGATCTGGAGTTCAGTTTTTGACATGTGCGGCTCAGGCAGAAGATGCGCTTGATTGATTTTGGGCCTCTACGGCATTCCCGATCAGTCGCCGCCTCAGGCGTGCGGCACAAATGAAGAGATACTTGCTGTCGCAAACGTCGAAATCCCCTCTCCACGACCTATCGATCCGAGTTTTTCGTTAGTCGTGGCCTTTACGCTCACTCGAGTCACATCTACCTTTAGGGCATCGGCAATCGTTGTCCGAATCTCTAAAGCCTTCTTCATGATCTTCGGCGATTCGGCGATCACCGTGATGTCGAGGTTGACGATTCGCCAACCGGCAGCTTGGAGTATTCCCGCGGCATGACGAAGGAATGTCAGAGAGGGTTCGCCTTTCCATCGTCGATCGGTATTGGGGAAATGTTGACCGATGTCGCCAAGCCCCGCCGCTCCAAGCAGGGCGTCTGTCGCCGCATGGAGAAGGACGTCGGCGTCGCTGTGGCCGTCCAGGGCAGAGTGATCCGGAAAGTAGACACCACCAAGGAAGAGCTTTCTGTCGGGGTCGTTTGAGAACGGATGAATATCGTAACCGATGCCTACCCTCGTTTCGGGACAGCCGACATGTGCGCGGGCTCGGGCCAGATCTTCCGGCGTCGTAATCTTGAAGTTAATCGGATCACCCTCCACTATTTCGGGAATTACCCCTTGCGACTCGACTAGAGCCATTTCGTCTGTAAAGCTATCGGTCGTCGCTTCATGCGCTCGAATCAGTATCTCAACCTTCGATCCCTGAGGCGTCTGCATCGCAACCAGCTTCGTGCGGTCGAGGGTTTTGATTCCGTTTGGACCGATCTCTTTGATCGTGTCCGACACCGGCATGGCTGCAGCGGCCGCTCCATTCCTCAACACTGCATCGATCGTCCGGGTGATGACTTCGTGGGTAACGAAGGGCCTTGCCGCATCGTGGATAAGCAGAATTCCATCGGGGTCGGCTTCAACCGTGGCGGCTCGCGAACTTTCTTGGCGGGTTGCTCCCCCCACGGCGATAAGAACTTCATTCCCAAGCTCTCGCGAAAGGGCGGGGGCCTTTTCCTCAGTGGTCACAAGGATAACTCTGTCAATTAGCGGGTGGGACAGATACGTATCGAGCGACCATCGCCAAACCGGGCGATCGCCCAGCATAGCCTCGGTCTTGTCCGAGCCGAACCGTTCCCCTCGGCCTGCAGCCAAGATCGCCGCGTAAATCTTCACGGGGTCGTTCGAGGTACGGTCGGCTTCCGGCGAGGCCGAGTTTCATATCCGCTGATACTTTCCGTGTCCACTTCGCCAAAGATCATCTTTCCACGTTCGGTTTGAATCACCTGCGTAACGATAATCTCAACCGTCTCGCCTACGTGGTTCTTGCCGTTCTCAACCACGACCATCGTTCCGTCTTCGAGATACCCCACTCCCTGTCCGAGTTGATTACCCTCGCGGATGATGTTGAGCTCGAATTTCTCCTGAGGAAGAACGTTGGGCCGCAGTGCTAGGGCCAAGTCGTTGAGGCTCATGACATGGACGTCTTGGAGTTCGGCAACTCTACGCAAGTTGAAGTCGTTCGTTACGATATCGGCGCCGATCGCTTTCGCTAGCCTGACCAATCGCGCGTCGACTCCGTCGCCGAGATCGGGAGCTAGTTTGTCATGGACACGAACTTCCATCTCGAATTCCGCCTGCATATGGCGAAGCACCTCTAACCCCCGGCGTCCACGCTGTCTTCGGAGAGCGTCGTGGCTGTCGGCGATGTACTGGAGTTCATCCAGGACAAATCCAGGAACATACATCTCGCCCGACAGGAAGCCGGTCTTCGCCACATCATAGATCCTGCCATCGATAATGACGTTCGTGTCGAGGAGCTTGATGCCGCTACGCCGGTGCTTTACCCCTGCTCGAGTCCATGGAAGCACTTCCTCCATAGACTGAAGGGCGTAGACGGCAAGGGCGCCAAGGCCTAGTGTTACTCCGACGACAAGCAAAACCCGATAGAGTCCGGGAAGCTCGAGTGCCTGGAACAAGATCAGCATTGGAACTGCGGCGATCAGTCCGGCAAATATTCCAACAAAGAAGTTGACCTTGTTGCCGATGTCCATTTTGTCCCAAGCGATTCTCAATCGCTCAAGCCAAAGCAGAATCTGAACCCCTATAAAGCCGCCAAAGATCGCTCCGAGCAGTGCGAATGAGAGAACGGTTACGACGGTTGAAATCCTGAACTGATCGGTGGCCCGAACGTCACCCAAGACCTTGAAACTCTTACTCATCGCGATGAAAAGCCAGTTCAGCGCGGCTGGAGCGAGTGACCCGAGCGATCCTCCGCCGAGGGCGGCGAACACAACGATAAGCACTGACCGAATTGCTGCGCGAGGTCCACTCAAGATCGGCAGTCGACGCATTTGTTTAGTGAATCCATTCATCGTGTTATTCCTTGCTGGCTTTTAGGACCTCGATCTTTGCCTTCTCCAAGAAAGTAAACGCAAAAGCGGTGTCGACATTTCCCTCTCCAAGCTTGACGTGCGCAGCAGAGATTTGTTGCTGGTCGGTAACAGAATCGATTCCGATCCACTGCGCTCCATCCCATGCTTCGGCCCAGGCATGATAGTAGAAGGTACCGTCCCAGTTGACGAGTCCGCTTGCCAGTCGAGCTGGAATGCCTGCAGCTCGAAGAAGCGTAACTGTCAGGATCGCATAGTCTCGGCATACTCCTTCTTTGGAATCTAGGACTTCGGTTGCATCTCTGAGTACACCAATCCCTGCATTCGGTTTCATATTCTGATAGACGAATTCCTGGATAGAAAACGCAGCTTCTTGAACAATCTTTTTTGAACCAATTATTTTCGCCGCCAAATCTTTGAATCGAGTGCTGTCGCTCGGAATGTCGAGGCTTGGCTTGATCCACTCCGGTTTAGTAGCGGATGCCTGAGATATGGTGCTTACCGGGTTGGTTGCCAACTGTCGAGGATGAATATCCAGGACCCATTGTCCCGACTCCTTTCTGGCGGTTTGGAACTGATCCGAGGGGATGTCGGCGTCGCTTGATGTGATCAACCGAAGCGACAGATGCGAAAGTCGATCGGGCTCCTTGATGACGCGGTCGGCTTTGATACTGGAAGCAATTGCAAGGTCTGCAGTCGGCTTACGGCCATCGACATTTGCGAGAGCAACCTTCTTTGAGACGGGAATCATCGAGATACCCATTGGGCCGTCAACCCGGATGACATCTCCATTTAGGCTGACATACACGTCGGTCACTGACCGAGAATCCGAAAGACGAATATGGTTCGCTGAGACCGGCTTGCCGTTCAAGGTCGTCTTTGCCTTTCCATAGATCAGAACACTGCTTTTCACGAATGAAGCCGTACTTGGGTCGAGAACGAAGAAAGTCCGACTCATGCCGGCTTGGACCTTCCCATGCAGAACCAGATTCAATGGGTCGTCGACAAGCCTTGCGCTTGTTGGAAGTACGAGGGTTCGCCGGGTCTTGATTCCCCCGTTGACGATATCCAACACGACCGACGACTTTGAAAATGCCGCATCGACCTTATTGCTTCGCCCGCCGCTCTCGGTATCGAACACCATCCGAACAGGCTTGCCGTCGGAATCGGACCAACTTGTCGAGTCGAGAGTCACAGACATCGAACTGCCCATAAGTCCTGTCTCAAGCACCGTTCGAGAGTCGCTGCGCGTCAAGTGCTTACCGGACAAAACGACCGGCTGGGATTGATAGCTGGCATAGCCGATCTTGCTCCCCTGGAGGTAAAGGCCGAGGTAGGTTGGCTGGGCGACGGCGACCGAAGCCAAACACCCAACAAACGAGAAAGCCAGTAGTCTCATGAAAGATCAAATGTAATACTGCCCAGTGCTTCGCTTTGGTTCTGGGCAATGCATCCGTTTTACCATTGTTGCGACATGCTTCATGGGACGTCGATTTTGCGGTCGATGTGGCGTCCGATTCATCTTGTCCGTAAAAAAAGCGGCTTGACATGCTGTCTCGGGCGAAAGTAGAGTGCCAAGGCCCTAGAGAATCGAATTGAAGTAACGGAATCGCGGAAAAATGAAGTCATATCTTCTGAAGGAAGCGGTTGAACAGTCGGATATGACTGATTGAAATACAAAATGGCAAAGAAACTCGTCATCGTCGAATCGCCCGCCAAGGCGAAGACCATCGGTAGCTACTTGGGTAGCGATTACACGGTCGAAGCCAGCGTGGGGCACATCCGCGACCTAATGCCAAACGCCAAGGGGCTGCCTGCCGACTTGAGAAAGAAGTGGTGGTCGGACTATGCAGTCGACGTCGACAACAACTTTGAGCCGTTTTACGAAGTGCCCCCCGAGAAGCTTGCTCAAGTCAAGCGATTGAAGGAAGCTATGAAGGGCAAAGACACCCTCGTGCTGGCGACTGACGAAGACCGAGAAGGCGAAGCGATTTCGTGGCACCTTCTCGAAGTACTCAAGCCGGGCAAAAGCGTTCAAGTAAAGCGAATTGCGTTCCACGAAATCACGAAGGCTGCGATTTTGAAGGCAATGGACAGCCCTCGCCAAGTTGACACGAGTTTGGTGGAGGCACAGGAAACCCGGCGAATCCTCGATCGATTATATGGCTACACGCTTTCGCCTGTTCTTTGGTCCCGAGTGACGAAGAACCTAAGCGCGGGCCGCGTCCAGAGCCCCGCAGTCAAGCTCATTGTCGAGAGGGAGATCGCGCGGCGCAACTTCCGAGGCGCGTCTTATTGGGACTTAAGGGTCGAACTTGAGAGCGAAAAGCAGAAATTCACTGCCGACCTCAAATCTCTGGATGGCGTTCGAGTCGCATCCGGCAGCGATTTTGACGACAAGACGGGCGAACTCAAGATTGGGAAGGACCAGAAGGTCGTTCTCCTCGATCAGAAGCTTGCCGAAGATCTTGCGAAAGTAGCACGGACAGCCCGGCCATATACGGTGAGCCGTATCGAGACAACGGAAGGGTTTGAGCGATCGGCCGCGCCATTCATGACGACGACCTTGCAGCAAGACGCCAACCGAAAGTTCGGGTTCAGCGCCGACCGAACGATGCGTATCGCCCAGGGGCTTTACGAAGGCATCGACCTTGGTGGCGAGCATGTCGGTTTGATCACCTATATGCGAACCGACAGTCTCGTGCTCAGCGGTGAGGCGCTTACACATATCCGAGCGTTCATCGGGCGCGAATATAAGGACTGTCTTCCAGACAAACCTCAGCAATACACGAACAAGGTCAGAAACGCGCAGGAAGCCCACGAGGCAATCCGACCGACCGACGTGGATCGACGTCCCGATCGAGTTTCACGATTCCTGAATGAGGATCAACTCAAGCTTTACACATTGATCTGGCAGCGCACGGTAGCTTCTCAGATGAAGCCGGCTCGCGTACTCAGGACGGAAGCAGACGTTTCGGTAAATGCCGACAACAAGTCTCTGACATTTCTCGCAACCGGAAAGCAGATAACCTTCGACGGATTCCTTCGAGTCTATATGGAAGGCAAGGACGACGAAACGGATCCAAATGAAAGGAAGCTTCCGACCCTAACAAAGGGCCTTGAGGTCAATCTGGTAACCGTAGATCCGCTGGGGCACCAGACGAAGCCTCCCGCTCGATATACCGACGCGACGTTGATCAAGCGTTTGGAGGAGCAAGGCATCGGACGCCCAAGTACCTATGCGTCGATCATCTCCGTCATCGTAGATCGCGGCTATGTCCGAAAGCACGGCAAGCAGTTGGTGCCAACATTCAAGGCGTTTCTGACAATGGAAGTCCTTGAGAACAACTTCCAAGAGCTGATGGATCTCGGCTTTACGGCCCGAATGGATGAGGCACTCGATGAGATTTCTGAAGGGAAGGAAGACTCGAAAACCTACCTGCGAGACTTCTTCTTGGGAGATGAGGCCAAGCCCGGTCTCAAGATGCTCGTCGATGCAAGAAAGAAAGAGATCCCGTATCCGGCATTCATTGTCGGAGATTTCCCAGAGACGGGTGAGCCGATGGTGGTTCGAAACGGCAAAGACGGAAATGCCTTTCTTCAAGTTGGCGACGGCGATAATAAGCGGTACGCGAACGTTCCCGAGGACCTTGCTCCAGCAGATCTAACCGTCGAGAAGGCGGTTGAGCTTTTAGCCCAAAAGAGGCCGGAAGCTGAATCTGCCGGACTAGACCCAAACACAGGGCGTCGCCTCTTGGTCAGGAATCGACAAGGCTTCTACCTGGAGGTAGAAAGAACCCCCGAAGAAGTTGAAGCCAAGGTCAAGCCGACTTGGATTAGCGTTCCCCCCGGGGTCAACCCTGTCCAACTATCTCAGGATGATTTAGATCTCCTTTGTTCGCTTCCGAAAACGATCGGCATCCATCCGGAAACGAACCTTCCTATCCTCTTCAAGATTGGTAAGTTCGGTCCATACGTCGAGTGCGGTGAGGATCGGCGGACGGTTGAGGATTGGCGGGCAGTTCAGACGATGCCAGTCGAAACAGCGGTTGAGATCCTCAAACAACCTCGATTCGGCGCAAAGCGTGCTGCCACTGCAGCGATCAAAGAATTCGGCACACTTGAAGGCGCCGCAGGCCCGGTGAAGGTCCTTGCGGGAAGGTATGGACCGTATATCACCGACGGAGAAACGAATGCAACTCTGCCGAAAGGAACGAGCCCGGAGGACTTGACCGAGGAGCAAGCAACCGCACTATTGACGGCAAAGCGCGAGGCTGGCCCTTCAACAAGGCGACCCTTCAAGAGGACAGCCACAAAGGTTATCAAGAAATCGGCAGCAAAACCAAAGGCAAAGGCCAAGCCGAAAGCAAAGAAAGTGTAGTCGAACTAGACGATGGGACCCAGCAGGTCCCATCGTCTTTTCAGTTAGGATTTTCGATCGGTTCGATACTTCTGAATTAGTTCGATAGCCAATTCGGGGCCGTGCCATCCGACCACATCCACGCTCTTTTCTTCGAGCTCTTTATAGACCTGGAAGAAGTGAGTGATCTCCTTGGTCGTGTGCTCGTTTACCTCCGAAATGTCCTTTCGATATCCGTATCGCGGGTCCTTTGTAGCAACGCATAGGATCTTTTCGTCGGGTCCTTTTTCGTCAACCATTTCAAGAACGCCGATGGCGCTAGCCTCGATCACGCATCCGGGAAAGGTCGGATGCGTGATGAGCACCAGAACATCGAGAGGGTCGCCATCGAGGTACATGGTCTGAGGAATGTAGCCATAGTCAAACGGATAGAAAAGAGGGGAAAACAGCACTCGATCCAAGTGGATCAGGCCGGTTTCCTGATTGACTTCGTACTTGTTCGTACTGCCACGAGGGATTTCGATAACGGTGTTGAAAGTTACTGGCGCGTTGGACCCAATCTTCGCGTTTAGCAAGGACATATTGCTTGATAGGGTACCTCTCCTTCCGATTCCTCCTGGCTCGACCGAATCGAGACTAGGTTGGTTGCGCTATCCTAAAACATGCGCATCGTTGTGACTGGCGGAGCTGGGTTCTTGGGATCTCACTTGACCGATCGACTGCTCGCCGAAGGCCACAGTGTCGTCATCGTTGACAACCTCATTACGGGTTCGAAAGACAACCTGGCTCACATCATCGACGATCCCAGGATCGAGTTTATCCTTGCCGACATATCCGAACCGATTGTCGTTCCTGGCCCAGTCGAGTTTGTCTTTAACTTCGCCAGCCCAGCGAGTCCAGACGACTTCCGAAACTATCCGATCCCAGTGATGAAGGTCGGCGGTGTGGGCACCTTGCATGCGTTGGGCCTAGCTAAGGCGAAAGGCGCCAAATTCATGATGGCGTCGACGAGCGAGGTCTATGGCGATCCAACGATCAGCCCACAGCCCGAAACCTACTGGGGAAACGTAAATCCAATCGGACCACGCGCCGTTTACGACGAAGCTAAGCGATATAGCGAAGCCCTGACGATGGCGTATCGAAACTCTCACGGCCTCGATACGCGAATCGCAAGGTTCTTCAACACCTTCGGGCCGAGGATGCGCTTGAACGACGGTCGAGTCGTGCCGAACTTCGTCAAGCAGGCGCTCACGGGAGAACCCCTGACGATCTATGGAGACGGTTCGCAAACGCGCTCGTTCGGCTACGTATCAGATCTCATAGAAGGCGTGGTCCGTTTATCGAAGTCGGATTATCAGGAGCCCGTGAACCTGGGATCACAGGAGGAGCGGACGATTCTCGAATTCGCCAAGGCTGTTATTGCGGCAACGGATTCGAAGAGCGAGATTGTGTTCCTTCCCGCCCTGGTCGACGACCCGAAGCAACGACGTCCGGACACCACGCGTGCCAAAACCTATCTGGACTGGGAGCCCAAAGTTTCTCTTGAAGTCGGATTGGCCGAAACGATCGAGTACTTCCGGAAGAAGCTAGCCGACGGCTAGGAACCTGGGACCTGGGGAACCAGGGAACCTGGGAACCAGGGAACCAGGGAAGCGGGGAACTGGGGAACCAGGGAACCAGGGAACCAGGGAACTGGGGAAGCGGGGAACTGGGGAACTGGGGAACCAGGGAACCAGGGAACTGGGGAACCAGGGAACTCGGAACAGGGGAAGGGGGGAAGGGACATCGTCTTCGGCTTTCGGCGTGTATCCTGTAATGAGTGCCGCGCACCAAGACTGCCGAACGGAAAGGCGACCACGTTCGCGAGATAATTGAGGAGTTGGAGCAGCGGTACGGGCGACCCCGTAGAATTGCTCGATTCGATCCGATGGACGAATTGATCAGTTGCATCATGAGTCAGCACACGAGCGATGCGAATTCGTTTCCAGCGTTTACGAGGCTCAAGGAAGCGTTTCCTGAGTGGAAGGATGTTGTCGCTGCCGGCCCGGAGAAGCTCGCCGATGTAATTCGAAAGGCCGGTCTGGCTAATCAGAAAGCAAAGAACATCGTCGCATGTCTTAGACAGATCCACACCCGGTTGGGCGAGTATTCTTTGGAGTCGCTACGGAGAGTGCCGACCCTTGAGGCACGGAATTGGCTGATGGAGTTACCGGGAGTCGGACCCAAAACTGCCTCAATCGTGCTTTGCTTTTCGATGGGACGAGAAACGATTCCAGTCGATACTCATATCTATCGCGTCTCTTGGCGAATTGGCGTAATCCCAGAGGGCATAGGCGAAGTGAAGGCACACGACGCGCTATTGGCGCTGGTTCCCGCTGAACTGGCATTTCGATATCATACGGACCTGATTCAGCATGGCCGTGTCGTCTGCAAAGCTCCCCTACCCAATTGTGGGGCTTGCCCGATCACAGATCGGTGTCGATGGTTCAAGGCCGGCGGACCGGAGAAGCGAAAGCTTGAGCTCTCCAGTGCTCGCAAGAAGGACGCTCCACGAAGGGCGGTGCGGTCCGCATGAACCCCCACCTGTTTCGGAATCAGGAGGCCGCGTCGCGTGCGCAGGAGAGGATTGAGGAACTCACTGGCACTTCGTTGGATCCTTTTTTCGACTACGCATTCGTTGGAAATGCGGCGCCCGATCTCGCTTTGACCAATCTGGAACGCTGGCTTCGGGCTACATCGAATCCGGCACTGCAGATGGAGCAGATCGCCGGTATCCCGCAGGTCGGTCGCCTGCTCGTCCAACTGTTTGGCGCGAGCCAACCGATCGCCGACACGTTGATTCAGAATCCTGAGTTAGCCAGCCTTGTCCTTGACCCAGGGGAAGTTCGGCGCCCAGTCAAGAACTCAACGATCAAGGCTGAAGGCCAAAAGCTCCTTGCCGCGGCTACTTCCTACCTCCATGCGCTGGATCGCCTGCGATTTCTCCGGCAGCGGTGGAATCTGCCGATCGTGATGAATGATCTATCCGGCAAGTGGACGCAGGAAGTCGTCTGGCGCGCACTTTCCGACCTTGCCGATGCGCTCATCGAATTGACAGTCGATGTCGTTTGGAACGAGTTTGCCAGCCAGAAAGGAATCGCGACGCGTCCCGACTTCATGATCGTAGGATTCGGGAAGTTAGGCGGACGGGAACTGAACTACTCATCGGACGTCGATCTGGTGTATGTCGTCGAGGACGGTCTTGATGAACGCAGCGATCGGGAATGTACGCGGTTCTTCGAGGCATTTGGCCGTGCGGTAAGCGACCGGATGGGACGAGGATCTCTCTACCGTGTGGACCTTCGACTACGTCCATACGGCGGAGCTGGGCCGATTCTGCGAAGCATGCGCGCGTTCGAAGCCTATTACCAACTCTATGCCGAGCCCTGGGAAGTGCAGGCGTTGCTTCGCTCACAACCAATCGTCGGAAGCGAATCGCTCAAAGAGAGATGGGAGGCGATGCGAGTTCAGCACTGTTTCCGTCCCAAGTTAAGTGAGATGAGCTTTGAGCATATGCTTGCTATGAAGGCTCGGATTGAAACAGGAGCATCGGAAGACGATCTGAAACGTGGAGAAGGCGGGATTCGCGATGTTGAGTTCCTCGCCCAGATTCTTCAGCTACTGCACGGATTTGAAAGACCAGAGCTTCAAGTCAACGCCACTTGTGACGCAATCCGAGCTTTGAGGGACGCAGGCTTGTTGGAGATATCGGTTGCAGATGCACTTCTCAACGGATATGAGTTCTTGAGAAAGCTCGAGCACCGAACTCAGCTTGTCGGGGATCAGCAGACCCACACGATCCCTTCAAGCGAATCGGCAAGGGAAGCCCTCGCAGTTTTGATGGGTGGCTCAAATTGGGCCGAGGTTAGCGGCACGCTGGAGGCTCACCGGCGTACAATTCAGACCTTGTATCGATCTACCCTAAGCCTGGAACCTCCATCGACCGGAGAGAGAAATTTCGTCCTTCAGAATCTAGGCCCTCTTGGTCCAGCAGCAATTCACTGGTTTGACGGTCTCCCGGAAAGCGAAGCCTTTTATCACGAACTCGTCCAGAGCGACGAGTGTCTTGGCAGAGTTCAAACGATCTTGGCCGACGCTCCGCGAATCGTGTCAACCTTCAAGTCCTCGGTATCCCTGACAGAATTGCTGATGAGTGGGGAGATTGCCGAGGTTTCCGCTCCTGAAGAGAGGATACAACGGCTACCGTTAACCTGTCTTCCTCAACAACTGGCCGAGATCTATCTCCACTCCTATGCCGTGCTGCTCGGGCAATGGATTTTGGCTCCGAATTTCAACCTAGGCGCCAAACTGTCGGACCTTCTCGATGCGGTTATCGACCATTGCTGCGCGAGACTTGAAATCCAATTCGATGTGATCGGACTCGGAAGTTACGGATCCAAGGAGCCGTGCCCCGGATCGGATATCGATCTGCTTTTCTTGGTCGGCGATCCTGCGTCGCACCTTGCCGCCGAGAAGCAAGCTCAACAGCTGCTGGCTTTCTTGGGACAGCTCAAACGGCTTGGCGCGCCGATCGAGGTTGACTTAAGATTGCGTCCGGAAGGTGGCAAGGGGCTCCTCGTTCGAACGTTCGATGGACTTCGCGCCTACGATTTCGATGGAATGCAGATGTGGGAACGATTTGCTTTGGGGCACTCAAGATTGGTCCGCGGTAGCCAGGAAGCACTGGACGTTCTCATGCACTGCGCCTACGGCCTCCCGTTGACGCCCGAGAGACTTATCGAACTGATCAAGATGAAGCGGCGGGTCGAAACCGAACGCGTCAAGCCGCAACACGTTCATCGCCAAGTGAAACTTGGAAGCGGAGGGTTGAACGACATCGAGTGGCTGGTTCACCTGCACGAAATGCGGTATCCGACTGCATCGAAAGCCGGAAAGTCGACGGACATGGACGAGAGGATTCGTCGACTGTGCGGAGCTCGGCTCCTGAACGCCTTTGAAGCGGATCTGCTGCTTGAAGGTAGAAGGTTTCTTCTTGAACTCCGGTCGCGTATCTATTTCCTGGGTCTGGACGAAGACCTTTTGCCGGAGAATCCGGACAAACTGGATCGGCTGGCGAGGTCGTGCGGATTTGAGGACGGCAACCTGTTGCTGGCGAAGCATCAGTCGGTGGTCGAACCTGTCCGACGCCTTTACATCGAAGGACTCGATCGTTTGAAATCATGAAATTGCAGCTAGCCCTCCTGTATATCGGTTCGTATTTATGCGGTGGAATCCCGTTTGGCGTCATTTTTGCCCGACTGAAAGGGATTGATCTGCTTTCAGTTGGCAGCGGAAACATTGGTGCTACTAACGTAAAAAGGGCACTTGGCACGAGATTTGCTCTGTTGGTCTTCGTTCTCGATGTTTCAAAAGCGGCCGTGCCCGCAGCCATCGCCCGCCTCGTCGTTACTCACCAACTTCATGGGATTCCTGCTCAGGTTTTTTGGTTCTTGGCAGGGTTAGTCGCCGTTTTCGGTCATTGCATCTCACCGTTTCTCAAGTTCAAGGGCGGAAAAGGGGTTTCTACTGCGCTTGGAATGGTTGTGGGCGCTGCGCCTATGGTTGCAGCGTGCGCATTCAGCCTCTTCCTGATCTTACTTTTCACAACCCGGTACATGAGTCTTGCCAGCCTCATCGCGGTTTCTTCGGCAATGTTGTTTGGGTGGGTACTTCCAGGGCAGTCGCGGGAACTCTTGCCGCTCTACATTCTGTTATCGGTGTTCGTACTCATCCGACATCGACCAAACATTCGTCGCCTACGAGACGGCACTGAACCGAAATTCAGCTTCAAAGAGAGCTCCACAAAGGATCGTGCAGAAGAGGATGGCTCGGAGTCGAAGGCGGACAATGAAAACAAGTAGAACAAAATGTCCGTAACGACAGTCAACAGCATCCATAGGTGAGCCGATGCATTTCGATCGATTGACCAACAACTCGGCCGCCCTGATCGGATGTCTTGCTTGGATTCCGCTTGCCGTTTGGATTTTGGCCTGCGTCAACTGGGCAATCGGCGGAGATATCGATCCGATTACCGGCATTCTGGGAGTGTTCTTTGCATTTGGCTTGGGATACGAGGCGATCAATCCTCCAGTGCCGGCAATGGCGCCCTTAACCGTCATCGCCGTGCTCGTAACTGTCGTCATGTTTCCGTTTGCCCGAACAGCGATGGATCGGAGGCAGCTCAGGGGAATCGACATCGAGGCGTTGGAGCGGTCATACCAAGCTCTTTCAGTAAGACCCGATAACGTGATCGCTAAGTTCAAGATCGCAAAGTGCCTGTTCGATTTGGGGGTGTGCGGTCACGCGCTCAGAATCGCTGAGAGTCTGGCCCCGCACATGCCGCAAAGGTTTTTTACCGAGGAATTGCGGACACTGAGAAAGTGGCAGATGATGCAAATCGAAGGTCGATTCTTTGCTCCGATCTCGTGCGCCGAGTGTCAAACTTCGAATCCACCTGGGAATCTTTTCTGCGAGAAATGCGGATCGGCCTTCCTTCTCGATTTCGCAAAGGGAAAAGTCGTCGGAAAGCGATTGGGGAAGAAACTCGTCTCGACTTGGATAGCCCTGATTGCCGTCTTGGTGGGACTTCCCGCTGCTAAGGCTCTGCCGCCCGGTCCCTGTATCGCAACCGTTGCAAGCATGCTGATCTTCGCCGTTACGATGGTCTACTTCGCGTTTAGGGATACGACAGGAGGGGTGGCGGCTTGAGAAAGCTCGATATCTACATCATCAAAGAACTGATCGTTCCATTCCTGATCGGCACTTTTTCGGTCGTTTTGATGTTTCAGGCGAACACCTATATCGCATTGGCGAAGCTGTATAACCTCGACAATATCCCCAAGAAAGCCGTATTCCAATTCATCCTCGACCAGACGCCGTCGTACTTGAATATGACGTTGCCAGTCGGTATGGCACTGGCGTCGTCGTTGGCGATATCGAGGCTCGCCAGAGAGTCGGAGCTCACCGCATTCAGAGCCGCTGGCGCAAAGATCATGAGGGTCATTGCGCCGATTGTCGTCTTTGGGTGTTTTGTTTCGCTAGCGAACTTCTATCTGGTCGAGCGAATCATTCCGCCTGCGACGAAAGCAGCTAACCGAATCGGATATACGCTTGGCATTTTGGGAATGGCGCCCAACGTCAAAACGAACGCCTTTTTGACCCTACGACAGTACGCCGCCAACTTCGAGTTTGTCGAACATGACGGTGACGACCTTCGGATACGTGGGGTGACACTGATCGAGCACCCGGAGCCGAACGTGACCGCCCTAACATCGGCGAAGACGGCTACCTACCATAACGGAATCTGGTCGTTCCACGACGCTTATTTCCGGGTAATCAAAGACCTGGAAGTCCAGATCTTTCATCCAAAAGACGACTTTGTGATAAACGAGTCGATCGTCACCGGCGACCTGTTCTCGCCGCCGATGGCGGAAGAGATGACGATCAAGGAGTTGCAGGATTCGATCAAGGCGGGACGGAAAGTTGGCTCCAATACCAAAGACCTGGAGGTCAAACTTCACGTTAAATTCAGCGTTCCCGCTGCGTGCATCATCTTCGCTTTAATTGGGCCTGTATTTGCGATCTTCTTCGCTCGTAGCGGCGGCTTTGTCGGCGTGTTCTTGAGCATTGTCATCGTTCTCGTTTACTACAACGCGTTTGTAATCTCAACTGAGATTCTGTCGAAGATCCCACAACTCCCAGGGTGGGTTGCCGCTTGGCTCCCGAACTTGCTTTTTGTCATCGCGGGCGTTTTTGCGATCCGGAGGCTTGAATGAAGACGAAAGCGCTTGGCGTCGTAGTTCTCATTGGATCTGCCTCCCTCGTGGAGGCTCAGGTTCTTGCTTTTCGGACGACTGGAGCGATGATTCGCAACCTTCAGCAGCGAGCGCTGCTACCGACTTTCGACCCGGGAAGCCCACTCGAACCAACTGGGTTTGGAACCGAGGATCTAGGGCGGACGGGCAAAGTTCCAGAGCCGGAAGAAGATGACAAAGCTTTCCAGATTATTCGCGCCGGGAACTCTCGCCAAGTTGGTGAAGACGTTGAGATGGGTGGAGGTGTAGAGTTCATATTTCGCGGATACCACATCTTTGCGAACAACGTTGAGGGCAGTCTCTCTACTCATATCTTCAGCTTAAAAGGCGATGTAAAACTGCTCGGAAAGGATGCTGTCGTTTCCGGCGAACAAGTTACCGTCGACTTCGACCAGCGGATCTACCACGCCGTCAATTCAAAAGCGAAACTTGAGCCGAGCCTGGTCCAAGGGGCTTTCTTGAAGCCGCTCTATACCCATGGCGCCCAGTCGTATGGGAGCGCAAACGAAAACCAAACGCTGTACGGCGGAATCACCAGTTGCGATCTACTTCGGCCCCACTATGAAATCGACGGCGACAATATCATCGTCCGACCGGGAAAGCGGGCGATCTTCAGGAAAGCGCGTCTCAAGCTGTTCGGTCGTACGGTCTTGAAAGTCGATTACCTCTCGATTCCGCTCGACGATCGCTCGTACAAGAATATGCCTCAGGTCGGGTACAGCGACCAAGAGGGGTATTTCATCAAGACGCACTACGGGATACCTCTCCCTGGGAACAACGACCTTTACTCGCGACTGGACTATATGACCCGGCTCGGAACAGGAATCGGCGCCGACTGGCTCTATAAAAACCAGGTCTCAAACGGGAAGCTAGACGTCTACACGATCCTAGGTCCCGGCCAGATGGTGAAGATATCCAACGAACACCAGCAGAAATTCAAGTGGGGCACTCTCGTACTCAACAGCGACTATGAGGATAACAACTATCTGGTGCAGCCTGGAACAACGATCCAAAGCGAGAAGGCACTCCTCACATTTCCTCAGCATAACAGCGCTGTGACGAAGCTATCGCTAAGTGAGAGCGGAACGAAGACCGGATCGCTTTCGACGAGCACCGAAGATTTCTCCGTTTCCGACTCCAGAAAGTTCGGACAAAAAGTGACGACGGTAGTGGATGTCGACTACCAGAAGAGCAGCACATCCTATCTCGGGACGGCAGCAAACAGCCAAGAGAACATGAATGTCAAGGTTGACGCTCAGGACGACCTTAACAAGGCGACAGCAGAGTTTCAGTACCAGCGACAGATACCGATTGGAAGCACCCAAGCCGTATATGGAAGCAACGATCAGACACCGGAAGTCTCACTTTCTTCGGACGCGAAGCGCCTCATGGGCGACAAGTTCGCTACGAACTGGCCGTTTAAGACATCGCTTTCGATCGGTGAGTTCTCGGATGAGCTCGGCAATGGGCACATCACGCGAGACAGCTTTGACATGAAATTCCAGCATCCGGACCATTCGACCGGAGCGTTCCATAGCGATATCAGCGGTGAGTTCCGGCAGGGAATGTACTCCGATGGCACCGCACAATACATCTTGAATTTCGCAGACGTCGAGAGCTACAAACTCGGCAAAGACACCTCGCTGAATTTCCACTACAACTACCTGCGACCGTACGGCTACTCCCCATTGTCCATTGACCAAACTGGAAAGCAGAATACGGCGACGGCTGACCTGAGCGTCAGGCCGATCAAGTCGTTTTTGATCGGCGCTCAGTCGGGATACGACTTGGTCCGCCTAGAGAACAATCAGGCGGCTTGGCAGCCCGTTGGCGTTCGAATGGAGTGGCAGCCCGAGAACTACCTCCTGATGCGGACTCAAGCCGTGTACGACACTTTTCAGGGCGCCTGGAGCAACATCAGGATCGACACGAGCTATAAGCCGGGAGCGACATTCCTTTCCGTCGGCTCGTATTACGACGGGATTCGCCACACCTGGAGCAACATCAATCTGTTCGTCGACGGCCTTACATGGGGCAAGACCAAAATCAGCGCGATTCTTGCGTGGAACGGCTACACCGAGCAGTTCGATAATCAGCAATACAACTTGATTTACGACCTTCACTGTGCGGAGGCCGTATTGACGTATCAGCAGCAAAACGCCGGCTTCAATCCCGGACGAACGATTACCCTTATGATCCGTATCAAGGCATTGCCATTCAGTTCGCCTTTCGGCGCGGGAACGCGCGGTCAGCCGCTCGGTACCGGAACCGGCACAAGTTTCTAATTCGGCTCTCTTTTAGCTGCTTGCGCTTGAATAGGACCGCATCGCGCGCCTCCAAAATAGTCTTGAGAGCGTCAATACAACGAGCGCCCATGCTGCGCCCTCCCACAATGCCTGTAGGTCGAGACCTTTGACGAGTTGCCGGGCGGGGACGGTAGCCAAGAAGGCAAGTGGAACTACGAAGGTCAAGAATCGCCTTACGCCGGCTTCATAGATATCCACCGGATATCGAGCAACGCCGACAACCGATTCTCCAAGGACCCATAGGTTATCGACTCGAACCAGCCAAATTGCGGTCGTCATGAGTGCCAGATTAAACGAATAGAAGATGGCGACCGAAGCGAAAACCAAGAGCAAATAGGCGCCCCAAGCCTCTACGCCAGGGCTCAGCTTGGATAGGTGGATACCTACCGCGACCATCACACATCCGGCGAATGCGGTGCCGATCTGATCGAAATTGAACTTGCGGGTGCTTACCCAAAACTGGGTGTCGATTGGCTTTGTAACGACAAAGTCCATCGTCCCCATCCTGATCTGTTGTGGGATCTCTTGGAGGGAGAAGAAGAGTGCGTTGAATAGCGCGTTCATCAAGAACACGGTTGCGGCGAGGACGAACGCATCCCCTTTATCCCATCCCGCGATCGAGTTGGTCTTTCCATAGACGACGAACAGGATCATCACAAAGAAGAAGATCCACATGAGGTTTTGGGCAAACTTAGCGATGAGGTTTGCCTTAAACTCCAATTCTCGGGCGAAGGAACTCGTAAAGAAC
>Ga0364873_10116_pt1 | contig 50856 bp, 36 predicted proteins | sample ExccelAu500001D3_2_FD_206928 | JGI IMG/M metagenome (GOLD analysis project Ga0364873, IMG submission 206928) | Enriched cells from Trout Bog Lake Hypolimnion, Wisconsin, USA - BchlTB.Aug07.5000.01.D3 | ecosystem: Environmental > Aquatic > Freshwater > Lake > Hypolimnion/Profundal zone | place... | reverse complement strand
ATTGGTTCCCCTCAGGAAATAAGGTTTGTTGTTTAGTAAAAATAGTGCGCTATCCCGGCTGACTGTAAAGGTGCGCATTCCAAAACGTGTTTTTGAATAATCTCCTGAAGTAGTAAGCTCCAGGTTGTACAAGAATGGATGTTCAGGTGTCCATAATCTGCATCCCGACATATTAACAGTAAAATCTACTCGTTCGAGATTTGCCCCCGATTTATTTTGGGGGGACAAAGATCCATGAGCAACAACTTTTCCAGAAACAGTTTCACGAATAATATACGAAACTTCTGTCTCTGCCGGGCCGGATTTGGTTACGATTTCTGCGATTACCCGTAGGCGCTCATTTATTACATCCGGTACAGTCTGTACATTTGAAATAAACGGATAACCCGAAATAATTAGTTTTACATCATCGTAGATCCCCGGGATATATTTTATTTTCTCGAAATCATTCCCGTTTACCACGGTATCGGGGAGGTTATTCCTGCATCCGACAGCAATGATCAGTTCATTCTCTTTACTTCCCGCATTGAGAAATGGTTTCAGCTCAAATAGTGACGGTGTGAAATTGTACAAATTCTCGCCAACCAACTTTTTGTTTACAAAAACCCAGGTATGATAGGCTGATTTATTGATCTTTAGTTGAACCACAGGAGAGGACAATTCCTTTATTGTAAAAGTGCGTTTGTACCAATACACCGAATTGTTATAGATTGAATCCTGACTGTCGATTTTTGGTCTCGACAGATCCACCAAGCCCGGAACTTCAACCCAAGAGGTAAATTTGGAGGGGATGGCAGTCATTGAATCTGTTTTAGTGATTTCCCAGATACCATTCAAACTGATGATCTGCCGGTGAATCACCTTTTCCATGCAACTACTTAAAAAGAATACGAATAAGAAAAATAGAATTATGTTTTTCATAAAGATTGATTCTAAGGTTAGGTTCTGAAATTTGGAATTGCGCGATTAAATATATACTTAAAATTTCTTACTTAGCTCAAATTCAAGTTCTTCCAGTGTTTTTCCTTTAGTTTCGGGAACAAATTGCCAGACATACAACGAGTTGGCCAGGCAGATCACGGCGAATATCAGAAAGGTGATCCCCCCGCTTAATTTCTGGAGCATGATTGGAAAGGTGACAGATACAATGGTGCAGGCGATCCAGAGGGTTACAATAGCCACGGACATCCCTTTGCTGCGAAGCCGGTTGGGGAATAATTCGGCAATGACCACCCAAACTGCAGGTCCGAGTGAGGCGCTGAAAAAGGCGATATACCCCAGAATAAATACAAGCACCATAATGCCTGAGGTCTGCTTCAAAAAATAGAGGGCTGACAAACCCAGGAGCATGGTCATCATCCCAGCTGAGCCAAAGATCAACAATAATCTGCGGCCAAACCGATCGATCAGTGCCATCGCGATCAGGGTGAAAATCACATTTGTACACCCTATGGCGATGGTCTGAAGCAAAGCTGTTCCGTTGGAGTCACCCACACTGGCAAATATCTTGGGTGCATAATACATAATCGTGTTGATTCCTGTAATCTGCTGAAATACAGCCAGTATAATTCCAATGATCAGTAGCGGCCTTATTTTTGATTGTATTAAATCGCTGAAAACCGCCTCCTGATGGATTTTCAATGTCTCTTCAATTTGGTGCAATTCACAACCGGCCAGCTCTTCTCCCGAGGTTTTGATTAAGATATTCAGCGCTTCCCTGCTGCGCATCCTGGCAACCAACCATCGCGGACTTTCTGGAACCAGAAACAAACTAAAAAAAAACAGCACTGCCGGAGCTGCCATTACCAGCAACATCCATCTCCAATTGTTTACACCCGTTCCAACAAGGAGGTAGTTACTGAAGAATGCGACCAGAATTCCGATAACAATGGCAAGTTGATTTAACGAAACCAATGAGCCCCGGTATTGAGCTGGTGCCAATTCTGCAATGTACATGGGAGAAAGGATTGAAGCCACACCAACTGCAAGTCCGCCCAGAATTCGTGCAATCAGAAAGTATAGGAGAGAATGGGCCGAGGCACTTCCTATTGCCGAGATAAAAAACAACAAGGCCGCAAACATGAGCACTTTTTTCCGTCCATAATGATCCCCCGCTTTTCCGGCAAAAAATACGCCGCCAATGCAACCAAATAACAGGCTGCTCACAGTCCAGCCCAGGCCCGCTTCAGACAAACCAAAATAGGGCTGGATGAAATTGATGGTTCCCGAAATTACGGCGGTATCGAAACCGAACAGAAGTCCGCCCAATGCCGCAACGACAGATATCATGAGGACGTATCGATTCATTTTAGGTGGTTTAAGTATTGGTTAATATTTTGCTTCCGGAATTCTCATTTATTTTACCCTGATTATAGTGACACCCCATGCCGGAAGTTCCGGATTTCCTGGTATTTCCTCCAGTTTTTCCTCTCCTGTATTGCTTTTCCAGACCTGTTGGATCGGATTCTTATTCGAAATAAGTTTGGTCCTTACACTTGAATCGGAAGAATTGAAAAGGGTAACCATCCATCCATCTCCGTCATCGCAAGGCTTAAAAGAGGTCACAAGAACCTGAGGCTGATCGGGATAAATTCCGGAAAAAACAGGAGTTTCCATGGAAGCCTGTTTAATAAGTAAGGGTTGACTTAAACCTATGGCATATTTTGAATTCTCACTGGGCCTGAATTTCCTGTGAGGCCTCAGAGCATAGCGGAATGTGATTAATCCCTCCTGGTAAGCCCTGTAATTGGTCCCCCAATGATTGTTTATGGCCCATGAGAACAAGGTTTGGGTCGGTTCGATATGTTTTCTCCAGACGGCCGGATTGGTTTGGGATCCAAGCATCACCGCAGTGATTCCTCCCACCTCGAAGAGAGGTGCATCCAGGGTGACCAGCTCAATACCTGTGTTATTATTGGATACGTCGGCCCACCTCCCTGCGGTCAGCCAGTTCTTGCAGGCACTTGGAATCTGGTCTTTTTCGGGTTGCATCACACCGTAAGGGACATCGATATTTATGTCGCCATGATTGACCATGAACGGAAATGCAAAGTTTACACTCTCTTTTCCGCCCTTCTGGGCAAATTTCCAATCTCCTGGCTTAGGGTTTATTTCAGCCCGTTTTTTATCCACAACGTTTACCAGTTCAACCTGGTCTTCTCCTGCAAAGACTCGCACTTCACGCAAAAGCTTGTTGCATCCCGAGGCTTCAGATTCGATAAGTAACGAAGCAACCAGCGGACCTTTCTCTTTTACCGTGATTTTAACCTGATCTGTTTTCCTGATATCGTTAATCTTATCCGATTCCAGAAATGCGTAATCATTTATTCCATAACCCGAAGCACTATTCACCAGGTTAATGCCTTTTGCAGATACCGATTTTAAGGAAGAAATTGCACCTGTCCCAGGATCGATTGTGATTGAGATCATTCCATTATCCATAGAGTTTTCCCCGATTTTTATATGCGCTGCAGTGAATGGTTTGCCGTCGGAAATGTGCAACCGCCTGGCTGAATAGGGGGGAAGAGATTTTACCAGGACGGCTAACTCTCTGGTCGATAACCGTTGCGATGGAATGAGCTTACCATCTGAACCGGTTACGCAGTCACCAGCCTTTGATAATGAATCGGGGATCATAACGACTTCTGACCGGCTCCAGGAGTTGGTGTTATAAATGTCGAGATCTGAACCCGGACCTTTTTTCTCATTCATTATCAGTCCCTTATCTAGCAAGTGATTTGACTGTCGGCCGGCATCAAGAACATATCCCTGTTTAATCGCCCACTGTTCTTTGGTCATCTTGTTTTCCGGATCGGTAACGCTGCACCAGGCTCCCCAGGTGTGTTCGGAGTAGAGGAGCACATTTTTCCAGGCTTCCTCAAATTCTGCGGCAGGATAACCTGCGGGATTTTTCATGGCCCAGATGGCTTCAGCCTGAGACAAGCGATCGGAATTAGCCCTGCTCATTCCGGTTTCGAGTGCCGAAGAACCGGCACCATCTTCCCAGTATGGGCTCCAATCCCCTTTGATCCGTTTCAGCTGACTTCCAAATTTATGTTCAAATGCTTCGAACGCCTCACTTGTTGAGGAGATGATGAAGCGGGGATAGGTATACTTCGAATTCCAGTTGCTGATAAATTCACAAATCGCAGGATCGGGTTCGGCATTATCTCCATGACCGCTCCAACGCAGGTAGGCGATATCATAAGGATAATTTGTGGTGTCCAGCTGTGTGGCAAACTTACCGGCAAATTCAGTGGAGAGTTTACCGATCGTGTGAGACAGGGCATATCCCTTCAGGGGAACCCACACCAAAACTTTCTCCTGCCCGGACGGTGAAACCCAATAAAATGGCTTATTCTCCCATTGAACCAGGATGTCACCGATCCGGTCGAAATAGTTGGGAGCCGTAGAAAAGTATTTTATTCCGGCCTGTGCCATTGCGGTGACCGTCCCCCAGGTTTGCCCGGGAACATCACTGGTCATGGCAGAGGTAATGGGTACACCGGTCCTTTTTGCCAGCTCTGTGGAGAATTTAAACAACCTTGAAAGTTCCTCTGGACGGCACAATCCTGTTAACTCGTTAAGATACATTCCGTTTAATGCCACCTCACCACGGCTGACTGCATCCAGAAAATCCTTTCGTTGAGACTCGTTCATACGGTTGAGATAAAGATCTGCGGCCCAGGCTACCTCCACGTTCCATACAAACCTCGAACCCACGGGATACAGGGAAGTTCTTTTCGCAATTTCCATTCCTTTGACCAGGTTCTGAACCTGCTTATCCTGAACTACTGTCTGAATTTCGGTATACCCGATATCAGTATGGGAATGAGGAAGAATATAGCATACCAGTTTTTTCACGGGTCTCAGGGTTATTTTCGCGTGATAGGGGGTCATCCCCCTGGATTCAATCGTTAATCCGGCGATTTTTATTTCAGTAACTGCTTTCACCGGAATTTCCAGACTATCAACACCCTTCTTAAACACAAAGGTGAACGGTTCATTGCCATCCACATGAACGATAACGGTGCATGAATCGGCTGAAAGGTTTGCTTTGATGAGGATCGGTTGAAATTCAACCTTGTTTTTTTCCAGAAGAAATGGCAAAGCCTTTATGCCCGTAATTTCAAGACCTGAACCCGTAGGTTGCTGAGCCATCGACGCGGAAATCATCAGGCATGTCACTAATAACAGGCTGAAAATTTGACGATTAAATCGGTTGTTCATTGAATTGTTATTTGGAATTGGGTTGTTTAATGGTGAATATTGTAAATAATTATTATTTGTTTTTGATTTTGTTTATTCAGACACCAACACCGGTTGCCCGTTAATCTCAATCAACCGTGCCGAAAAACCGTTCCCGGCAATTTCGCCATAATCGTGACCGGCATCTGAAGGCCAGCATGCTCCGACAACCAGATTTCCATCGTCGGTATTGGCCAGACGGTGGGCAACATCTTTCCCAATGTAGTGGAGAGATCCCGGGTAAACCTCTTCTCCCCAGGTATTTCGGTCGCGATCCATGAGAATTAGGACACCTTTCCCCTGAACACCCCAGTAAAATTCAGCACAGTCTGACTGCGCATGAAAATGCCCCTTGGTCATAAAATATTCCCGACCAACCTTTCCTGGCATGATGGTAGATACTCCAAAGAACAATCCTCCGGGAGTCCCTTCAGCGACCGGTTGCCACGACTGAACAGAGTACACTACCGTTTGGGAAGGAAACTTTTTAACGGCCTCGTGATCCAAAAAGATGGGGGCAATTTCATCCATTTGACGCTGCTGGAATTGAACTGCAGATCCTTTCATTTCAAAATTGGTCAGCCCAATTTCAACCGGTGATATGAATATTTTTAAATGTGTCATTTACCTGCAGGGTTTAATTGATAAAAGGAATAATCCGTGGCCTTACCTATTTTCAGGAACCTGCGGCTGATCACGGGATTACCGTTTTCAGGGGTAAATTCGGCGACAAGGATATAACCACCGCTCTGCGCCGGCATTAGGATTGAGACCGGGATGTCAGTTCTGACAAATGAATTAAGATTTACCGGGAAGTTTTGTTCTGCAAAACTATTTCCTTCCTGATTAACCAGCCGGATTTTAACTGATCCGTTAACCGGCGCCGTTAGATTGTTAATTCCAGTCAGGTTAAACAACAAGATTGATCCCGGTTCGTGAGGCTGACTGTTTTTAACGTACCGTTCGTCCGTGAGATTGATGTAGGTCGCGGCCGGTGCAAAGGCATGCCGGAACCAGTCGAGGGTGGGAGAGGGTTTCAGATCTTTGATATTTCCGATAAACCAGTCTCCGGTATATCCGTAATTATTGGCAAGGTAACAGAAAGCCAGAACTCCTGCCGGATTAGGGTTGCTTCTGAGCCATTCAGTCTCCAGTTCCATCCAGTAAGCCTGAAATTCCCGGTTTTGGTCAGGGGTTGATTCTGAACCCAGATAGTATTTGTAGGTGAGGAGGGTCAGTTTGCTCGGTGTCCCGTTCCTCCATAGCCATACCCATCCGTATTCATTGATGAGTTGAGGAACTCCGGCTCCGTCGATTCGCTGAATTACCTCAGGTTTGAAATTCAGGTTTCCCAGCGGATATGGATCTTTTTCAAAATTTGCAAATAATTTCCAGGGCATTGGCCCCTGGTAGGGGTGGGGTTCATCCATATCATCCTGAACCATATCTTCATTGGTCATATAACCTGCATCCCACACACGTGTCGGATCGAGCTTTTTCAATTCGGGTATGAGGGTGTTGCCAATGAAATCATCTTTGTTTTCGTTGATGGCATCCCAGATGGCGATGCTCGGATGGTTGCCGTCGGACCAGACCCAGTCAGTATACTCCTTGCGCATCTGATCGTCCCATCCGTGATTCTGCCAGTAAAGCCATTCGTTTTGGAACATCAGCCCGTATTCGTCGGCAAGATCGTACCAAAAATCAGGGGCTATACCGACACAGATTCGCATCATATTCCAGGAAAGTTTTTTGGGAAGGTCAAACAAAAGTTTCTTCACCCATTCATGATCCCATACCAGATTACTACAGTCGGGATCTTCAAAGAACCGCTGGAGCGTAACATTCGTGCCTCGGAGGATGATCTTTTCGCCATTGAGATAAAAGAACTTCCCTTTGCGCGTAAAATCACGCATTCCAAACTGTTTTGTGAGTTCATCTGATATTCCTTCAGCACTTTTTAATGTTGCATTAACCTGGTAAAGAAAGGGTTTGTCGGGGGACCAACTGGTAAATTCCGGCATGGGAACTTCAAGTACCACATCTGACAGATTATCCCTTTTAGCGTTTAGCCGGCTGCTCTTGCGGGCAACTATTTTCCCCGATAATTTTTCTGCGATTGAAATATCCAGGGATACCGAATCACTCATCGCATCACCATAGAAGATCTGAGCTGGCCGAAGATTCCGGAGCATTGCCTTTACGATAACCTTTTTATTGGCAACCGATGGCAAAGCAATCAGGCGGTTAATTCTTACTTTCCCGGTGAACGAAATGAACACATCATCCCAAATTCCGGGGAGGTAATGCTCTTTTTCCTTATCGGTTCCTCCCGCTGCCTCACTGGGCAACCAAACCCTGTCGCCAACTTTGATCAGGATTTCGTTTTCGAATCCGAACTTAATCGCTTTTGTGATCGGAAAATCAATCGGGGTATAGCATGCCACAGAGGTGCCCATATCAAATCCGTTTACATATACCTGGGTCACATACTGGCTTTTTTTGATGGTAATCATCGCTTCACCGGTTTCCAGATCCTTCGGAATATAAACAATCTTACGGTACCAGCTATACCGGGGGATGTAATCGATATCGTAAATGTTGTGCTGATCTTTGGCCACCACCTTATCGGGACGTTTGAAAAACTTGTCGTAATCTTCAATTTTAGGTGTTGCCAGATGGACCAAACCTGGAACAGGAACCGTTCGTGTGAATTTTGCGGGTGGAAACGCATTGGTTGTCTGATCAAATTCCCACGTCCCGTTTAGGTTGATCGTGGTGCGAGGATCCTGCTGTCCAAAAGCCGTGTTTAAAGAGAAAAAAACAAACAAAAAGAGGATTGAAATTTTCATCATCTAATTGATTAATTATTATTTATGGGATAAATTAGAGGTTACAGGGAACATCGTAAGTCTGAATTTAGTGGTTCCATACGGGACTAAATCGATTTTAACAGGAGTCCCGTTTTCAATTGGTTTTTCAGGAAGAACTTTGTTTTCTGTGGGGATCCAGTTAAATTCCCGCGCCTTTACTTTTAGCTTTAAAGGGGAATTGAGCGACCAGTTCCAGTGATCAGGCATTTTTGTTCGTTCAACAGTGATCAGTTGCTGTGCATCTTCCGGTTTTACATCCAATGCATAATTGAATTTTGCCCCTGATACCTCCTGATCCGGATTGATATCTGGAATTGGAAACGAAAACAGAATTGGTCCGTAATATACACAGGCATATGGGTTGCGGATTGTCGTATCTTTTGCCATTTTATGGTAATTGTCGAAATAGGAGATCTGAGGATAGGATGTTTCGTTGCCTTGAACTACCCGTGCGGTCATTGGTAAACCGATTTCAATCAGGTCATTTGCTTCCCATTTTTGAAAAAGTCTGACAAAGCCATTCTCCTGTTTTACCATTTTCAGGGATTTTCCATTCACCTTTAGCGATGGATTGGCACACCATTCGGGAATACGCAGGTAGAGTGGAAACTCGGCAGATTCGGAAGGGATAACCGACATTTTGATCACTTCGTCAAATGGATAGTTGGTTTGGCAGTTAATGGAAACTGAATTATTTTCGCCCACAACAGCTTTCACCTGACAAGGTCCGTACAATGTTGCAGCCAGACCATGATCGGCCGTAGCCATCCACATGTTCATCACAAAGTTGGGGAGAATCCGGCAATTATTGGCGACACAACACAATACAGAGTGGCCTAACCTGGTAAATTTAAAACAATCTTTTCCCGGGGAAGTTGGTTCCTCTCCTGGAAGTTGATTGTTGTAACGGTTCATGCATTGGTAATAACACGTGGTGGAGAAATCGCGTGCAACCGGTGCCGGCGCAGCATTAAAGAATATGTTTTCAATCTTATCCGAATATTTTTCTTCGCCGGTGATTTCCAAAAGCCGGTTAAACGTGTTGATGGCCGCCGAAATATCGCAGGTTTCAATATTACGTGTGGCTCCAATCCCGGCATGAAACTCCTCACCGGAAGTGACACCTACCGGCAGAAGATTGGTGCTTTCGGCCCATTGAAGTGCCGTTAACGTGGTAGTTAGATCTTTTTGATCGCCTGAGAACTGGTAAAGCAGGGCTGGCACCCGGATATCTTCATAAAAAATTACATTATGACCAGGCTCCAGTTTGCCGGCATTCCAGTTGGCTACAAGTGCCTGATATTGCTTCGTATTTCCAAAGCTTTTAATATTCCGAAGAATTGCAGTATCTCCTGTGAGAAGGTATGTATCTGTCATGGGTTCGATATTTACTGATCCCGAGACTGCCCTGAAATGCTCAATCAGTTTTGGAAGCGAATAATTGCGGTAAACTTTTGTAAGTGCCTGCAGCACCCTCTCTTTACCAGATGCCTGATAATAGGCAACCAGCGCACGACCCATGTGGGAATGAGCCCAGCTGTTGAATTCAACCCAGCCTTGCGTGCTGTCGATCAGTGCTTTGGGAGGAAGCCAGTAGATGAAGGTTTGGCCACCCCGCAAAACACCACCGACAACTGTATCAAGTCTGGCCGATGCCTTTTTGATTAAAGCCGAATCCTTAAGGATATATCCAAGCCTGATCGCTCCGTCGAGCCAGTAACTGCATTGCTCGAGCGGCCATCCGCCGCCGTTTGCCGTAGCTCCCCGGGCCTTGAAACCATGACCTTTCCAGGCCTCACCAAAGGTGGGTGAATACTCATCCAAATGACCGGTTATTCCGTAGGCAGCATCTTTTGCCCAGTCGAGGATCCACCCTTCCGGGGAAACAGCTCCGGGTTTAAGCGGAAAGAAGGCTGGTGAGATCCTTAGTCCGGAACTGTTTTTTACCATTGTGCCCGTGATATCGGGTGCCTGTTTGGAGGTACATGCCAGCAATGCCGTTGCTGTTATAAAAAGGAGTAGTGCCTGTATGACTATTTTCTTTTTCATAATTTCAGATATTATTTGATTATCAATCACCTAAAATGAATTACGCAGATTCAGAAGAAACGGGTTGTCAATTTTTTCTTTTTTGCCATCCAGGATCATGGTTGCCATGCTCTTTCCCATCCGTGCAAAATCAGTAGATATGGTTGTTATCCCGGAGGCGACGATCCCTTTTAAGGGAGCTTCATTATATGAGATAATTCCTATATCCTCTCCAAGATGAAGTTGTTTCTCAATAGAATAACGAACAATAAATTCCAGATCACGATCATCCACAACAATAAAGGCATCTCCCGGTTTTATATTGAATAACTGAAGGTTGCTGGTCACTTTAAAATCAATTGGCTGTTGTTTGCAAAAGTCGCGGATTCCGGTCATAATATCCCGGAAATGGGATTTCTGATGCCTGATGACCAGCACAATCCGCATGTATTTCCCGACCAGGGTTGAATTTTGTTTCAGGATACGGTAGATATCCCGTTCAAAGTCCTGACAGACGTAAGGATAAATATCTTTATATTGCTTACGACCCTGATCCAGAATAAATACCTTGTTGTCTGGAAGTTTACGGATCAAAGGAATTGTATCGGGGTGGTCTACTGGCATAATCACAAATTCGGAGTAGTCGCCGATTGCCCCTTCGATAATGGTCTGGAACATCTTCATATTATTATGATGAAAAAAGATCTGTTCGGTTCCATCCTTTCTCAGGGCCTCTTTAAACGAATCGTATAATTCCTCCTTGTAGGCAGTCAGCCGGTCGAAAACCAGCAGAACCTTGTGTTTATAGTCTGTATGCTCATTCTGAACAAAGTAGCCTTTCCCCACCTGGGAAGTGATAATCCCTTTGGATTTCAATTCATTATATGCAGCTATTACGGTATCCTGCGACAACCTGTATTGTTGACAAAGGGAATTCAGGGAAGGGATTTTATCCCCTTTTCTGAGCTCTCCGAGTTTTATTTTTTGGTGAATCGCCTCAATGATCTGCCTGTATTTGGGAACCGAGGGATTCTCTTCAAACTGAATATCAAGAGCCTTCTTCATTTGTAAAACATCAGCTATTTATTCTTTTCAGCCCAAACTCTTAACATCTGGATGGCTTTGGCCAGTGCGCCTGCCGAACCCTTAAATTGTGCTGATCCATTTGGCTTTCCATCAACGTAATACCATTCGTAGAAACCCCTGTTTTTTATAACCAGACCGATCATTGGCCTGATTTCGTCATATGCCTCTTTTTCGAAGCCGTTTGCAATAAGTTGCTGAATCATTCGGGCTCCAAACCAGGTCCAGTCTCCGCCATTTTGGTAAATATAGGGTTTCCCCATCCCTCCATGGAAGAACCCGTCAGGATAAACGGGATATAAGGTCAGTCCGATGCTTGGGGCGCCCGATAAACGGACATTTTCAACCATTTGCCTGTTTGAGGCTTCAATTTCATTTTTGCTGAGCAGCCCGGCCTCGATGGCAATTGCAGTGCCACCATGATAAAAAACCTTAGACTCATCAAACCCGGCAGGGATAGGCGATTTGTCCAGATAAATATGGGGTATGAATTTTTGTTTTTGTTTATCCCATAAATATTTACGCGTATTTTCTCTAATGGTTGTGCGAAGAGTATTCCATTTTTCAGCCTGGGAAGCGTCTTTTGTCATCTTTGCCAGATAATCAAGGGCGATGATAAACATTGCATTATCATAAACATCAATCGCAGGTGTAGTGGTTGAATCGATATCTACCACGTTATCGGTGTTCGGCTGCACATCCCCCCAATCGGCAGTCATGGCGCCCCAGAGCAATCCATATTTATTGCTGTAACGCTCTTTCATTAAGTAGTCCACCATCATCGCCATACGATCCAGCACAGTTTTCCCCCCGACATTTTCTGAAAGAATCGTGATATCACCAGTGATCCGGACATACTTTCCGACAGTCTGTATCAGTGAAGTCTCCTGATCGGTTTCAACCGTGTTTTTAAAGCCAACATGCGCTGTATCTAATGCCGAGCGGTATTGATTCGGATCCCCCCAATTAAAGTCCTTATTTAAAACATAGCCGTCAATTATCTCATGGTTGGGTTGCTGAAGGGCGAAGAAAACCAGAATAGCTCCCCGGATATCTTTAGGATTTGCAGTTTCCAGGGCAATCTCGACGAAAGTGCTCAGATCCCTTGCCCAAACCTGAGAATAGCCACTCCCGGCATTAAATCCCTTTTTCAGGATATTCCGGGCCATTGTATCGACAATTGTCAAGGAAGAATCATTAAGAATTTGGTTTGCCAATACTTTTTTGGGATAATTATTCCGGGAGCAACTCATCCCGAAGCAGATCATAATAACGATAAGAATGGAATTTCGCATAAAGAAATTTTGGGTTAAACTAATTTTCAAAAGTTTAAAAATTTTAATCCTCTGGGTAGTACTATGCAAAATTAGTTAATATTTAGATCCATTATATCAGTGCATTAAAATATATGAAAAACTATTATTTGCAATTTTGTGGTTGTGTGATCCATCTCAAAGCTGCAAAGCCGCAAAGAGAAATAACTTAGCGGCTTAGCGAGAGGGAATAAAATTAATCTTTACGGTTAATTATTATTTAAAGGCTCCAACCGTCTCTGTATTGATAATGAAGGAATTTGTCGGCTTCCGGGAGATTGGGGAAGCTGAATTTCTCAGGATCCCAGTTGAGAACCTGGGTACTCATTTTTTCCTTCAGTTCCTTGCGCAGAGCGATATTTCCCAGGAGGACGGTTTCTGTAAGTGGTCCGGCCCAGTCAAAGTTGGATCCTGCAGGTGCTCCGCCTTTGCAGGCATTTATCCACTCCTCTTCATGCCCGGGGGAGGAGGGGAGATATGGTGCCGGAACTTTATAGGAATCACGTAATGATTTGGGAAGGATCTTGTCATCCAGAATTTTTCCTTTGTGACCCACATAGAGTGTACCGCCTGATCCCATTTGCATCCCTTCATCAAGTTCGCGAATCCTCATTGGGCGCAATCCGCCGTCATACCAGGTCAAGGTAACAGGGGCCATATTTTTGCGCTTCGGGAACTCATAACGGATCATTGAGCCGGAAGGATATGATTCTCCATTTACCAGTGTTGAGACCGCCTGAATGGAAGTTGGATATTTCAGTTTTAGAGCCCGAAATATTGGATCGAGTGAATGGCAGCCGATATCACCCAACGATCCGGTTCCGAAATCCCACCAGCCTCTCCAACTAAAAGGGTGATAAGCAGAGCTATATGGACGCATTGGTGCCGGTCCGATAAAAAGATCCCAATCGACTTCGGGTGGAACCGGAGGGGTATCAACAGGCCGGGCAACGCCCTGAGGCCAGTAGGTATCAATAAATCCCCGGTTTGGTCGGTCGGTCCAAACATGAACTTCATGGATCTGACCAATTACACCGTCCCAGATCATCTCCCTGAGCCGGCGTGTTTGCTCACTCGCCTGCCCCTGGTTTCCCATCTGTGTGGCTACCTTATACTCCCGTGCAGCCTGTGTAAGAACTCTTGCTTCATGAACGGTATGGGTAAGAGGTTTCTGCGTAAAGGTGTGTTTTCCCCGCTTAATCGCCTCCAGACTAATTACCGCATGGGTATGATCAGGAGTTGCAATAACCACAGCATCAATGTCTTTCTGGCTATCCAGCATCATCCGGTAATCTTTGTATTGTTTTGCCTTGGGATAAGTGGCAAAGACTTTTTGGGTGGGCTCCCTCCAGTCGATATCACACAATGCGACAATATTTTCGGTCTTACCGACACGGGACAAATTTCCCTTTCCCATTCCCGAAATGCCGATACCGGCAACATTCAGCTTGTCACTTGGGGCGATGTGCCCTAATCCAGATACAGAATGTGCCGGAATAATCATAAATCCGGCAGATGCCACAGTGGAATTACCTATAAATTCTCTGCGGCTCAAAAGTTTCGAATTGCTGTTTTTCATAATTGTATCATTAAGGTTTGAAGTCCCGCTGGTGATCAGTACAACAAATATAAATAATTGATTCCATCTTTCTCAATTATACAATTTAATTCCTAAGGTCCTCAATATTGTTTGAACCTATTCAATGACATTGAATTTCCCATTCCTCCAGTTTCTCTATTATAAAAACTAACAGAGAATTATTTTTCATACATGTTTGGTAGTATAAATCAGATTGTTTACTTTTGCACTCCAATTGTTCGAGTTGGCTTTAAAAGAGGAGATGTCGGTTTCCCGCCAGCAGGACCAGAATAAAATAAATTGTAAGAATGTACGCAATTGTAGAAATCGCCGGACAACAGTTTAAGGTTGAAAAAGAAAGAAAGGTTTATGTTCACCGTCTTCCTCAGGATGAAGGTGCGGATGTAACGTTTGAAAAAGTTTTATTAATTGACAATGAGGGTGTTATCAGTATTGGTGCCCCTGTAGTTGAGGGTGCAAAAGTTACTGCAACAGTGCTTAAACATCTCAAAGGTGACAAAGTGATCGTCTTCAAGAAGAAACGTCGTAAAGGTTACAAAAAGAAAAACGGTCATCGTCAATACCTGACTCAGATTCAAATTACAGAAGTTTTAGCGTAAATTTTAAAAAAGATTATCCATGGCACATAAAAAAGGAGCCGGTAGTTCGAAGAACGGCCGCGAATCTCAAAGCAAACGCCTAGGCGTGAAAATTTATGGTGGACAGGCTGCTGTTGCTGGTAATATCCTTATTCGTCAGCGAGGAACGGCTCATCACCCGGGAGCAAATGTCGGTATTGGCAGAGACCATACCCTTTTTGCATTGATCGACGGAACAGTTGAATTTCAGAAGAAAAGAAATGATAAATCATACGTTTCTGTTCTTCCATTCACTTCTGTAGAGTAAATCCCGTATTAAGAATACGGGTCTAATCTCCTGTTTTATTACTGTGGTAATGGAACAGGAGATTTTTTATTTGTACTTTTGTTTGCTGCATGACGTTATTAAAAGTCAAATAACTGATAAGCAGGTTATTTTGGTCTCTGATAACTTTAAAAACAACAGGAACATCAGAAACAAATAGAAATAGGATACAAATAGAAATAGGATACAAATAGAAATAGGATACAAATAGAAATAGGATACAAATAGAAATATTCGGGAAGGGCCAACCTACAGAAATAATAGAAACATAAAGACATGTTAAATTTAAAATTCATACAGGACAATCCTGAATTGGTCATTGAAAAACTGGCGGTCAAAAGATTTGATGCCCGTGCCATTGTTGAAAAGGTAATTGAACTCTATAAAAGACGGAATGAAGTTCAAAACGAGGCTGAAGGCCAAAAGGCTGAGATGAACAGGATCTCCAGAGAGATTGGTCTATTGGTTAGAGAAGGGAAACTCACCCAAGTGAATGTAGCAAAAGAACAAACCATACAACTTAAGGAACAAATTAAAAGTTTTGAGGGAGAGTTTGATAAGATCGAAGAAGAGCTTGCTCAACTTCAGGTTTTACTTCCTAATCTCCCGTCTCCATTGGTTCCGGCTGGGAAAGGTGCAGAAGATAATGAAATCGTTGCTACTGGTGGTGAAATGCCCAACCTTCCTGTAGGAGCCAAGCCTCATTGGGAGTTAGCCACACAATATAACCTGATTGATTTTGAGCTTGGAGTAAAAATAACAGGAGCCGGATTCCCTGTCTATAAAGGTTTTGGAGCCAGAATTCAACGTGCCCTGATTAACTTCTTCCTGGATCAGGCTCGGGAACAGGGATATCTTGAAGTTCAACCCCCTTATTTGGTCAATGAAGCTTCCGGATTTGGTACAGGTCAGCTACCTGATAAGGAGGGACAGATGTACCATGATGCCACTGACAACCTATTCCTGATCCCAACCGCTGAGGTTCCGGTCACCAATATTTTCCGTGATGTAATTGTGGAAGAAAAAGATCTGCCCATCAAAACGACTGCCTATTCGGCATGTTTTCGTCGTGAAGCAGGCTCTTACGGTAAAGATGTGCGCGGTTTGAACCGGCTGCATCAATTTGACAAGGTGGAGATCGTTCAGGTTGCTCATCCGGATAAATCTTATGACTCATTAACGGATATGGTTGCATATGTACAGACTCTGGTTGAAAAACTTGGTCTGCCATACCGGATATTAAGGTTATGTGGAGGTGATATGAGTTTTACCTCGGCTCTTACCTATGATTTTGAAGTATGGTCTGCTGCTCAGGAGCGTTGGCTGGAAGTATCATCAGTTTCCAATTTTGAGTCTTTCCAGGCCACCCGACTGAAACTTCGTTTTCGTGAGGAGGGACACTCAAAACCAATTGTTGCCCATACCTTGAATGGCAGCGCTTTAGCATTACCCAGGATTGTTGCAGCGATTCTTGAAAATTATCAGACTACAGAGGGAATTCTAATTCCCAAGGTTCTTGTTCCCTACATGGGTGGATGCGAATTAATCAATTAAATATGCATAATCCTTTTTCAGCTTGCATTTTTAATAACCCTTCTTTTTGAAAAATAGAATATTAAGTTAATTTCTATGGATAAACAACATAGCGGCATTGCACAGGTCTCTTTTGCCGGTTTAGTAATCACCTTAGGTATTGTATTTGGGGACCTTGGAACAAGTCCACTCTACACGATGAACGCAATCATCAATGCATCAACACTATACAATAGGGAGTTGATATTTGGTGCTTTATCTTGTATCTTCTGGACTCTTACACTCCAAACAACTGTCAAATATGTTATTATTACGCTTCGGGCCGACAACCACGGGGAAGGGGGAATATTTGCGCTTTTTGCTCTAATCCGGCGGAAAAATAACCTGATTGCCGTATTAACGATGATCGGAGGTAGTGCACTATTGGCTGATGGAGTTATAACCCCTTCGATTACTGTCACATCAGCAGTTGAGGGGCTGAAACTGTTTTATCCTCACATCCCTGTCGTACCTATTGTTCTTACTATTTTATCAGTGCTATTTTTCTTTCAGCAATTTGGCACAGGGTTTATGGGGAAAGCATTTGGTCCGGTGATGTTTATCTGGTTCTCAATGCTGGCTATGCTTGGACTGACTTTTCTGGTAAAAGATCCGGGAGTATTGGCAGCAATGAATCCAATGTATGCGGTACAGTTTATTGCAAACTATCCCAATGCAGTGGTACTCCTGGGAGCTGTTTTTCTTGCCACTACAGGTGCAGAAGCCTTATATTCGGACCTTGGGCATTGTGGTATCCAAAACATTCGCATTTCCTGGGTATTTGTAAAAATCTCGTTACTTATTAACTATTTTGGTCAAGGAGCATATCTTCTGAATCATATGGATCATATGAACAGTGCCAATCCTTTTTTTGCAATTATGCCCCAATGGTTTCTTTTACCCGGAGTGGTAATTGCAACAGCAGCTTCCATCATCGCCAGTCAGGCCTTAATAAGCGGATCATATACACTTATCAGTGAAGCAGTTTCCTTGAATATCTGGCCAAAGATCCGCATTAATTATCCTACAGACATAAAGGGACAGGTTTATATTCCATTTGTAAACTGGTTTCTTTGGGTTGCCTGTACCTTTGTGGTGATCTATTTTGGGGAATCATCTAAAATGGAAGCTGCCTATGGACTTTCAATTACAATAACAATGATCATGACTACTTCGCTGTTATCATATCATTTAAGAAATCGTAAAGTACCACTTGGTTATATTATCCTTTTGCTATTCGTCTTTTTATCGATTGAGGGGACCTTTTTATGGGCCAATCTGCATAAATTTGCCAATGGTGGTTGGTTAACCATTGCTTTGGCCTTTGTTTTCTTCATTGTGATGTATGGATGGTATTTCGGGCGGAAAATCAAAAATAAGTACATCAGCTTTGTGAATGTGAATAAAGATCCTGGAATTTTCAGGGAACTGAGCGCTGATACTTCTGTTCCGAAAATTGCTACAAACCTGATTTATATCACTAAGGCAAACCGACGTGATCAGATTGAATCTAAGATTATGTATTCAATCTTCAACAAACATCCCAAAAGGGCTAACACCTATTGGTTTCTCCATATTGACAACCTTGAAACTCCCAATACTTTTGAATATGTTGTCCATCACATAATTCCCGGGGTGTTGATTAAAGTTGATTTCAGACTTGGATTTAAAATTGAACGAAAGATCAACCTCTATTTCAGAGAGGTAATCGAAGATCTTGTCAAAAGTAACGAAATTAGTATGGTCAGTCAGTATGAATCGTTAAAAGCGCACAACATACCTGCGGATTGTCTTTATGTAAACCTTGATAGAATCTTAATAAGTGATTACAAACTGCCACTTAATCAAAGCTTTATTATGGGTCTTCATAACTTCATCCGTAAGATAAGCATCAATGATGTGAAAGCCCTGGGGCTCGATTCATCCAACGTCATTGAAGAAAAAGTGCCAATTGTTATTGAGCAGCAGCTTAAAAAGAGAATTCTGAGGGTTAATCTCCCTTGAATCATCTGAGAAAAATCAGAATAACCAAGCCGGTGTCTTTATCTGGCTCTCTTTTGGTAAAGCCTAATATCATAATACTTTACAATCAGGGATTCTGTGTTTTTAATTTTTATTGTTTTATATCAATACCAATGGAAGGGATGAAATATCGATTAATCATTATTTTCTTTGTTGTTTTGTCTTCATCCCTTTTTGGAAATAATAAAAAAGATATCTATAATGCTTATATCAACAATGCCATGCCGGTTTGGAAGGGTATTATTGATCAATTAGAAAGCAAACCTGAGAAAAGCAATGATTTGTTGCTTGAATTAGTCAATTTCCAATACGGTTATATCGCCTGGTGTATTGGGAATAATCATAAAGATGAAGCCCTTGTTTATCTCAAAAATTCAGAGAATAACCTCAAATTGCTTGAAGAGAACAAATTTAAGATTTCAAAGATCTATGGATACAAATCAGCATTCTATGGTTTCCATATTAGTTTAAGCCTTTTTTCGGCGCCATTTCTCGGCCCTAAAAGCGCTTCAGCTGCTAAACAGGCGATTAGTACTGATCCGGATGATTTTTTTGGTTATGTACAGCTAGGAAATGTCCATTTCCATGCACCCTCTCTTATGGGAGGATCTAAGTCTGAAGCTCTGAAAAACTATCTGAAAGCTAGGAAGTTGATGGAAAGTAAGGCACAGGAACTAAGTGATGACTGGAACTACCTGAGCCTGCTTGTCTCCATTGCAAAAACCTATGAGCTGTTAAATGATACAACCAACGCGAAATTAGTTTATGAGGAAATCCTCAAATCCGAGCCTCAGTTTAAATGGGTCAGAGATGAATTATATCCCAAGTTGATAAAGAAATTGAAATAATAGAGGACGATGATATGATTCAACTGTTGATAATCATACCAAACCATTAACCAGGGCTTTTCGACTATCTGTTGCCATTGTGCCCCCGGTTCAATTGGAGTATTGGCAATCAAAGGGAGACAGGAAATGGTATGAATTTATATGTTACCCAATTTGGATTCTTTATCCGGGACCAGTTTTTAGATGTTATCTTTGTTTGAATTTATTTGATTCATAGTATGAAAGGTGGTCTCCAGTATCGGCAGGCGTTGACAAAAGCAATGGCATTTTGCAGTCAATCTGAAAGGTGTCGTTTCGATGTGACTGCAAAACTAAAACAGTGGGAACTTTCAGATGAAGAGATTACCCTTGCGCTGAATTACCTGATTGAAGAACGGTTTCTGGATGAAGTGCGATTCGTTCGTTTCTATGTTAATGATAAACTGCGCTTTAACAAATGGGGCAAAATCAAGTTGACTTATATGCTGCGGCAGAAACAAATTCCGGAAGAGCTGATCAAATCGGAACTAAACCAGATTGATGATGATATTTACCAAAAAACTCTTCTTGATTTGCTAAAGACGAAACTTAAATCTGTCAAAGGTGAATCTGATTATGAGCGAACAGGGAAGCTGGCTGTGTTTGCTCAGGGACATGGGTTTGAAGCAGAACTGGCATATAAACTGGCAAGCCAAATAATTGATAATGAAGAATAAACACAGAATAAAAAATGCAGAATGCAAATAGCAACGTGCAAAATAGCTATTATGATTAGTGATTCTTCCTTTTGAAAAGTATTTCCTAATTTTTAGATTGCCTATTAGTCTATTTGCCTGATTGCCTAATTGCCTAATTGCCGAATTACCTGATTTTCTCATTAGCACATTACCCCTTTATTCCTAACTTTGCATCTTAAATCTTAAAAAATTCTAAAATGATCCTAAAGGAACAGCTTAAAGAGCTTGTTGAGCGCCGGGATGCGCTGAGGAGGTTTCTTTGACGTCGATAATAAATTAATCAGGCTCGAAGAAGAAGAACTTAAAACCCAGGATCCCGCTTTTTGGGAGAATCCAAAGGAGGCTGAGCACCAGATGATGGTGATCCGCTCAATTAAGCAGTGGACTGACGGTTTTAAATCAGTCGATCAGGTAGTTGAAGATCTGCAGATCATGTTTGATTACAGTGAAGCTGGTGAAATTACCGAGGATGAACTTGAGGAGCATTTTATTGAAGCGAGGGGACTTATTGAAGACCTCGAAACTAAAAACATGCTCCGGCGCGAAGAGGACAGGCTTGGCGCTGTTTTGAAAATTAACGCCGGTGCCGGTGGAACTGAGTCGAACGACTGGGCCGATATGCTTATGCGCATGTACCTCCGATGGGCCGAAAAGCATAAATATAAGGTTCGTGAAGCGAGTTTTGTCCCTGGTGAAGATGTAGGTGTAAAGAGCGTTACCATCGAGATTGAGGGTGAATTTGCGTATGGTTATCTTAAAAGCGAAAATGGGGTGCACAGGCTTGTACGCATCTCACCGTTCAACGCTCAGGGTAAAAGACAGACTTCTTTTACTTCGGTCTTTGTGGCACCATTAGTGGATGATACCATTGTCATTGATGTAAATCCCGGAGATATTTCCTGGGATACCTTTCGTTCAGGCGGTGCGGGAGGACAGAATGTAAATAAAGTGGAGACTGGTGTACGGCTTAAACATGCACCTTCGGGTATCATCATCGAAAATACGGAGTCGCGGTCACAGCTACAGAACAAAGAGAATGCTATCAGGTTGCTAAAATCACAACTTTATGCACTTGAGCTTCAGAGACGCCACGAAGCAACAACAAAAATTGAAGCCGGTAAGAAAAAAATAGAGTGGGGATCCCAGATCCGCTCTTATACCATGCAACCGTATAAACTGGTTAAAGATGTCCGGACCGGATTTGAATCCTCAAATGTACAGGGGGTAATGGATGGAGATATCGATGGGTTTATTAAGGCATTTTTAATGGAATTTTCTGAAGGTGAAAATTGATTCAAAATGTCATTTCCATAATTTGATGATGTAGAGACGCACGATTGTGCGTCTCTGTTGTTTTGCGTCCATTTTCAGAAATACAATTCAAAACAATTATGGGGTAAAGTTGTTTTTAAGCAGGGATGGACAATTCAGTTAAATTTTCCATTTTTGTGTGCTAAACTGCAAATTAAAACTTAATTTTATATAAAACTAAATGACCCGGTATGGAAAACATGAATGATGAGATGATTTATTACCCCTCGCAATCTGTAATTGAACAGGCAAATATTAAAGAATATGATCAGTTGTATGCACGGTCAATTGAAAACCCGGAGGTTTTTTGGTCAGAACAGGCCGAACAACTCTCCTGGTACCGCAAATGGGATAAGGTCCTTGATCGGAGTAATCCTCCTTTTTTTAAGTGGTTTGAAGGGGGAAAAACGAATATTGTACTCAATGCGATAGATCGTCATCTTGAAAATGCAAATCGTAATAAGCTGGCTCTTATATGGGAGGGTGAGCCGGGTGATGTCCGAACCTTCTCTTATCATGCCTTAAACAGGGAAGTTTGTCAGTTTGCGAACATACTAAAAAGCATGGGAGCTAAAAGGGGAGAGGTAATCACCATCTATATGCCTCAGATACCTGAACAAATCATCGCTATGCTGGCTTGTTCAAAGATTGGAGCAGTTCATAGTGTTGTTTACGGAGGATTTAGTCATGAAGCATTGGCCGACCGGATTAATGATGCCAACAGCCGCATCGTGATAACCGCAGATGGCGGTTATCGGCGAGGTAAAGTCGTAGAGCTGAAAAGCGTAGTGAACAAAGCAATGGAATTGTCTCCTACCATGGAAATCTGTATTACTGTAAAAAGAACGGGGGTAGAGGTCTATATGGAAAATGGCCGTGATTATTGGTTGCATGAATTATTGGCACTGCCTATTGCTTCCAATAAATGTGAAACGGAGCAGATGGACTCCTCTGAAATGCTGTTCCTTTTGTATACCTCAGGTTCTACAGGTAAGCCTAAAGCATTGGTTCATACCCATGGAGGCTTTAGCGTTTATACCTCCACGACTCACCGGATGGTGTTCGATATTAAACCTGAAGACCGTTACTGGTGCGCTGCCGACCCGGGATGGATCACAGGACACAGCTATATAGTGTATGGACCTTTATTGAACGGTGCCACAATAATGTTATACGAAGGTGCACCAAACTTCCCTTATCCTGACCGTTGGTGGAAAATGGTAGAGAAGTATGGCATCAACATCCTTTATACCTCTCCAACAGCAATTCGTAGCTTAATGCGTTTTGGCGATTCATGGCCTAATCGAAATGATATCAGTTCATTGAGATTACTTGGTTCTGTTGGAGAACCGATAAGTCCGGAGGCCTGGAAATGGTATTACAAGGTGGTCGGTCGTGAAAAGTGTCCAATTATCGATACGTGGTGGCAGACTGAAACAGGTGGTTTTATGATCACCCCGCTCCCTATCACTCCGCTAAAACCAGGGTCTGCAACAAAACCATTCTTTGGAACCGTAATCGATGTCGTCGATGAACACGGTGAAAAGGTGAAAATTGGCGAAGAGGGAACTTTAGTGATTAAAACTCCGTGGCCGGGAATGACCGCCGGAGTTTATCGTGATCCGCAACGGTTTATTGATACTTACTGGACTAAATATGCAAAGCAAGGTTGGTATCTAACCGGGGATTCGGCCAAGATAGATCAGGATGGCTATTTCCGGATTATCGGGCGAACAGATGATGTCATAAAGGTAAGTGGATACCGTTTGGGAACAGCAGAAATAGAAAGTGTTATGGCTAGTCATCCTGCTATTGCTGAAGCAGCTGCAATAGCACTTCCTCATGCGATTAAAGGGAACTGTATCCATATTGTGGCAGTCCTGCGTTTGGGATATACGGCAAGTAAAGATCTTGAACATCAGATGATTCTGCATATGGTTGAGCATCTCGGGCCAATTGCAAGACCAGAAGAGATTACTTTTGCTGATCAACTGCCAAAAACCAGAAGTGGGAAAATAATGCGCAGGGTATTAAAAGCCAGGGCTTTGGGTTTACCTGAAGGAGACTTAAGCACACTTGAAGAGTAAGTTTTGGCTTAATATGTTCAATTGATATGAATGTGATTATATTTGAACTTCAGGGGTTATTTACAGCACTTTAACCAAATTGCATTTTTTTTATCCTTTCAACCAGTTATAATATGGGTACAAAGCAATTCAAGTTAAAGGCAATATATTTACGTAAATTAAATATATTTTGTAAAAACTTTTGTAAGTGTAAAAATAACGTGCTATATTTGATCGTTTTTATAATCATTAATTTGATTTATTTTGAATAGGGGTATCTTTAACTCTATAATCCAAAATAGTGAGCCTGACATGAAAATACCAACTTTAATAAATTCTTCATCCAAGATAAACGGTGAGCTTATTTTCACAACCGATGTTCGCATCGATGGGGAAGTTTTTGGGAAAGTAGAATCGGATAAAAGTGTGATTATTGGGGCTGAAGGATATGTTAAAGGTTTTCTTCGCGCTAATGATCTCGTTGTATTCGGTAGGTTTGAGGGGAATATTATTGTTTCGGGACTTACAATTCTTCATGAGAGTGCTTCTGTTTTTGGAACCTTATATACCAAAGCATTAGAAGTTAAGGATGGCGCTACAATTACTGCACGTGTTGTTATGTATGATAAATTGGAAGCGATTGATGAAGCACAGATTTATCTTGCCGAAGAGATGATTAAAGCTGAACCTGCCCGCAGGCAGGTTCTCACCGCTTCCCATGTCAAGATTTCATTTGATGATGCTCTTGATTCAACCAACGCAGATGGGTTAAAAATCGTTTCAGACCTGAAGGATTATCCAACACCCGAACCAGTGTCTAATGATTCAGGTGATGTTCTGTCAAAGATCAGGGAAAATAATGGTAGGGCTGAGGATATGATAATTTACAAACAAAAAGCTGATCTTTTCGATATTGCAGAGAAGGTCGATGTCACTTCTACATCGGAATCACCTGTGGAAATTCATCAGTTTGAAAGTGATTTTTCAAAGGAAAAATTGTTTGAAGATGAAGCTTATGAGGCTGTTAACCAAGATGATCCTTTACAATTGACTTCTATTGAAGCCGCAGCAAAACCTATCTTCTCAGATACAGTAACGGAAATCGAGGAAACAGATTCTCTCGGTCCGGTACCCTTTGACGAAGATGAAACGTTCATCCTTTTGACCTCAATAGATGAGCCAGGGGAAGAACCCCAATCCGGAAAATCCACGGAGCCTTCTGTTCCAGAGATTGTTACTATTTCCGAAGTAGATCAGGGCCAAACACTTGAATTCGATTTTGAAGATAGTTATGTTGATAATGGAGAATTGGTTCTTTTCCCATTACCTAATCCGATTTCAATTGCCGGATGCCTGGGGGAGCCGGTAATGGATGATTCCTCTATGTTCAGAAAGGGGAAGAAAAAACCGATAAGGTCGGAGAATACAATAATTACTCAGACCTCAAGAAAAAATAAAGGGGGACGTGGTATTTCAGGATTTGAAGAATTAAGGAATCTCCTGATCCCTGTAAAATATCAGCAGATGAAGCTGGCAGAAAAGAAGAATGATCAGGAGAAGATTAATGCTAAGAAAATTAAGGATAACGAGAATGAAGGGACCAGGTCTAAAGAGTCGGAAAAGAATGAATTATTTCTAAATAATGCGATTCGACATTTGCCTGATGATGACTATTCTTCATTATTTAATTAAGTGTAATACAGAACAATATAAAAATAAGTTCCGTACCTAGAAACTATAATAAAAGAACTATGAAACGATCGTATGTATTTCCGAGTGTTTATGAAGAAACAACAGTTGATTTTGCTAAAGTGGCAGCGAATTTTATTGAAGGAATGAAAATCAATAACTTTAATCAACGCAATTATTTAATTGGCAATATGGCATTAACAGAAGGTAGTGCCCCTCATAAATTTCTAAACAGTTCAGCTCAGGATCTTGATTATCAGTTAATGGCGCTTACAGCCTTAATTATTGCTGCACAGGGTACGGACAATAAAATGGTAATTACCACAGGCTTTCCTTTTATCACGCATGCGATCTATAAAAAAGGAGCACGGGATTTCTATTTGGGAAAACACCAGGTTAGTTTCGATACAAGAACCTTTGGCGGAACAGGTGTTGAAAATATTAGCGTTAATGTCTCTGCGTTTGATGTAATGACTGAGATTGACGGTTGTATAAAAGCTATTCGTCAGGGTCATATGGAAGAAACTCAGAACTTCTTTATTGGCAGTCTTGGATTTGGTACTTTTGAATTGGCACTTTCAACTCCTTCCGGTATCATTCAACGAACAGCTCATAGCGAAAAGGGGATTAATTATGCTGTGAATATTTTGGAAAATGAGATTGAAAAACAATATTATCTCAACATGCTTACCGGTCAACAGATCGAGCGAGCTTTTCAACGGGGCTTCTTTTTAATCAATCGCCGTAAAGTGGATGTTTTAGAGATTCGCAAGCGTGCCCTGACCAGCTATTATAATGAAGTCATTTCACCTGCAATGCGCAAGAAATTTTCTGATGAGGACTTTTCAAGAACGAATAAGATTTACCTGGTTGGTGGAGGTGCAATGTATTCCGAGTTAATTACTCTTTTCAAGGAAGAGTTTCAGGACATTCTTGAAGTTATTGTTTATCCGGAGCCTTATCTTTGTGCAAGTGAAGGTTATTGTTTAAATTCAGTAGCGATGGTTCCGGCAACCAATAGCCTGGAATTAAAAGAAAATATTACCTATGTTGGCATCGATTTAGGAAACTCAAACACCGTAGTGACCATCTTTAATGAAACAGAATAACTCTTATTCAGGAAGGATTGAATCTTAGTAATTTAAATAAAAAAGTTTATTGAAATTTTCAATAAACTTTTTTATTTAAAGCCATGTCTGACTTACTATTGTTTTACCGCCACTTTCTCGGTATAACTCAAAGCATATTCGATAACACACATATAATTATATGTTTTATGACTTCCAAATGCTACCCCTACTCTCCTAAAACCTGGTTCGAAGATACTTTTTCGATGTCCGCGACTGGCAACGCCATCGTCAATAATCAGTGCCATTACGATTCTCCGGGCACTATTATTCCCATAGTCAATATTCTCAGAAGAAGATCCGCTCCATGTCCCATATCGGTTAATCCGGTCTGAAAAGGTGCTGCCGTCTCTTCCCAGGTGACCGGTTTCGGTGGTTGCCCCCTGCATTTTGACCATATCATTAGCCCCTTTACACATCCCTTTGGATACAGTTAATTTAGTCAGTGGTTTTTGATTCTTCAGAAATTTAATCGCTTCATTCACCGCGGACTTCCCTTCCCTGGTCACAAGAATAGTCTTCCCTGGTTCGTGCAATTCATTACCGACAAAATAAACAGAGTAAGAGACAAGAAAATCGGCATACACTTTTGGCTGTGTCCTGGCCAGGTTAAGCTCATCGATGACCTCAAGTTCCAGGCCGGTTAAATAGGCAGGTTTGTCTTCCACATTGGGTGATTTATCCGGGCTATGAGGAGTGGTAAATGATGTTAATACATTAAAAATTAATAGAATAGATAAATAGTTTCGCTTTATTTTCATCCATTTGGAATTTAAAGATTTGTAATTGATTGTCTCAGATCACCCCGACTATAGGAAAAGTAAATCCCTGCCAGACATATCAGTCCCGAAATTGCAAAGGCAAGCCGAATACTGGTTACAAATAAGATGTTGTTTGCCTCTTTGAGTTGCGTTCCGCTGAAGAATAGTGAAAAAATGAGTGTTACGATCATCATACTCATCATTTGGCCTACAATCCGCATTGTAGCTGAGGTTCCGGAAGCAATACCCAACTGGCGCTTGTCGACCGAACTCATTATGGTATTCATATTTGGGGAGGAGAATAATCCGAATCCGGAACCCATGATAATTAGGATAATAACAATTACCTATACAGGTGTTTGTATACCAATAAAAGTCAGCATGAATAGCCCGGTTGCGCTAATAAACATTCCCGAAGTAGCTAATATGCGGGGCTCAATCCTGTCTGAGAATTTTCCTGCAAAGGGGGATAGAAGCGCCATCATCAAAGGTTGAGCAATAAGTATTATACCAGCTTTCTGCGGTGAAAACCCCTGTACCTTCTGTAGATATAGACTCATCAGGAATACCAGTGAAAAGGTAGCGCTGTAATTAATCAGGGCTGCAAAATTTGAAAAAGCAAATAAGCGGTTCTGCGAGAAAAGGGTGATATCAAAAATCGGGTGGTCCGACTTTTTACACTGGTGAACAAACAGAATAAAAAAGAATATTCCAGTGATGAGAAGTGGCCACCCAAAAGATTTATTCAGGTTTGAAGAACTGTATACAATTGCAAGAAGGCCTACAGAATAATAGATAATCCCCTTATAATCAATCTTTGCCGGGGTTCGTGCATTTATGTCTGACTTTAATTTAAAAAACACCAGTATTAACGCCGAAATTGCCAGGGGGATACAGAAATAGAAAATACTGCACCATCCGAAGTGTTGCGTTAAGATTCCTCCGATAAACGGACCTGTTGATAATCCAAGGTAAACTGCTGCTACGTTAAGTCCAAGAACTTTGCCCCGTTCAGCAGGCGGAAAGACGGACACCAGAATTGGCGAACCGGTGGTCGCCGTCATGGAGGCGCCTAATCCCTGAATTACCCTTATGAGAATCAGTGTAGTCCCATTTGGAGCAATTCCGCACAGGATTGTCGAAAGGGTAAAAAGCAGGATACCTCCTTTAAATACTTCTTTCTGTCCAATGATATCTGCAAATTTACCAATCGGAAGGAGGAAAACGGCAGAAGCGAGGAGGTAGGAAATAACAATCCAGCTCAGCGCAACAGCGTCCAGATGAAACTCCTTCTCAATCGCAGGAAGGGCAATGTTCACACCTGATATCAGAAATGTTCCTAAAAATGATGTTAATACGGCAATTGTTAAAGCCGACCGTTGCCCGCTGGTCATTTGGTTCATGAAAAGTTGTTTTGATGATAGCCGGACAAAAATAACAAAAGCAATTTATTGTTATTTAATTTTAAATTAACATCTCTTTTAATGGGTATTAAAATTTAAACTTTTACCTTTGCACTTCGATTTTATACAATAGCTATTTTGTTATGAATGAGAATGATGTGAATTTATTTCAAGAATTTCCCGCCGTATCCACGGAAACCTGGGAATCTCAAATCCGCACTGATCTTAAGGGTAAAGATTACGACAAGACATTAATCTGGACTACCAATGAAGGGATTAAAGTGCGTCCGTATTATCGGGACGAAAATTTAAGCGGGCTCGAATTCGTTGATACCTTGCCGGGGCAATTCCCCTATGTGCGGGGAAATCACAAAACCGGGAATAACTGGTTGGTCCGGCAGGAAATTGATGTGGCCGATTTAGCTGAAGCGAACCGGAAAGCTTTGGAGGTGCTTTCAAAAGGCGTCACCTCTCTTGGATTTGTTTTTAAGACCTGCCAGGAGATTAGTGTGGACGATCTAAAGGTTCTTTGCAAAGGAATTGACCTTGAAAAAACAGAGGTTAATTTTGTGATGACCTGCAAAAACCCTCCTTTAGTCAAGAGTCTGATTGCATTTCTGAAAGCGCAAAAGGCTGATCCTTCCAAAGTGAAGGGCTCTGTCAACCTCGATCCTGTTGGAGTCTTTACGTTAAAAGGAAAATTCTGCTCAAGTGAATCGGAGGCATTTATCCGCGCGAAAGATGTTATTGAGTCGGCTGCAGATTATCCCGGAATTCAAATTATTGGTGTGAATGGCCGGAATTTTAATAATGCAGGGGCCTCTATCGTGCAGGAATTGGGCTTCTCCCTGGCAATGGGAGCAGAGTATCTGACCCGTTTGACTGACCTTGGATTAGATGCAGGTAAGGTTGCGCCCAGGATCCGTTTTAACTTTGGAGTTGGGGGAAACTATTTCATGGAAATAGCTAAGCTTCGTTCTGCCAGGATGTTATGGGCAAAGATAGTTCAGGCTTATCAACCTAAATGCGAATGTGACAACAAAAGCAGTGAAGGGTATTGCCTCTGTGCAAGTAAAATGCATATACATTCTGAGACATCTGTCTGGAATAAAACAATATACGATTCCTATGTAAATCTGCTTCGCACACAGACTGAAGCAATGTCGGCTACCTTAGGCGGTACGGATTCATTGACTATAAATCCGTTTGATGTGGTTTACGAACAGCCCACCGAAATTGCTGAACGGATTGCACGGAACCAGCAGGCAATCCTTAAGGAGGAGGCTCATTTTGATAAGATTGCAGATCCGTCTGCCGGCTCCTATTATATTGAATCATTGACAGCTGCCGTTGCCGAACAGGCCTGGAAAATTTTCCTCGAAATTCAGGAAAAGGGGGGATATATTTCGGCTTTCCGTGACGGATTGGTGCAGTCACAAGTGAACGAAATGGCAGCAAGGCGCACCAAAGCCGTAGCCACCCGACGCGATAATGTCCTTGGTGTTAATCAGTTCCCGAATTATTCAGAACAGATCAGTGGCGCTTTAAACAGCCAGCTGTTTGAAGCGGTCGATCAGACCTCTAAAGAAGCTGAAGTTGAGACTATTAAGTTATACCGTAGTGCCCGTCAACTGGAGGCTCTCAGGTATTCTACCGATCGTTTTTCCGCTGGCAATAAGCGACCAAAGGCATTCATGCTTACCATCGGGGACCTTGTATTCAGCAAAGCCCGGGCACAGTTTTCCTCAAATTTCTTTGCCGTTGCCGGCTATGAAGTGGTTGACAATAATGCTTTTGAATCGGTTGAAGCTGGTGTCAAGGCAGCCCTGGAAGCTTCTGCAGATATTGTGGTAATCTGTAGCTCAGATGATGAATATGCCGGATTTGCTCCTCGGGTTTACAGTCAATTGAAAGGCAAAGCAATCTTTGTAGTTGCCGGGGCTCCGGCTTGTACAGAGGAACTCAAAGCGATCGGAATTGAGAATTTCATTAATGTGAAGACCAATTTACTGGAATCACTGACTGGTTATAATAATAAACTTGGGATAAAATAGGATCTGTTATGAAACCTGATTTTAGAGAAATAAATATCACAAATACCCCGAAACAGTGCTGTTCAGCAGCAGATTCGGGAAAGGAATGCGGAAGTGAAGAATTGTGGATGACCCCTGAATTAATTCCGGTCAAGAGTGTTTACACCAAAGAGGATATCAAAGGTCTTGGACATCTCAATTATGCTGCTGGGATTGCACCATTTTTACGTGGACCTTACTCAACCATGTTCGTAACAAGACCCTGGACTATTCGTCAGTATGCCGGTTTTTCCACGGCAGAAGAGTCGAATGCATTCTACCGCCGCAATCTGGCTGCCGGACAGAAAGGGCTATCCGTTGCATTTGACCTGGCCACCCATCGTGGATATGACTCGGATCATCCCCGTGTGGTAGGTGATGTTGGGAAAGCGGGTGTGGCTATTGATTCGATATTGGATATGAAAATCCTTTTTGACAATATTCCACTGAATAAAATGTCGGTTTCGATGACCATGAACGGGGCTGTTCTACCGGTCCTTGCCTTTTATATCGTAACTGCCCTGGAACAGGGTGCAAAACTTGAAGAGCTTGCAGGTACGATCCAGAACGATATTCTGAAAGAGTTCATGGTGCGTAATACCTATATCTATCCACCCGAATTCTCCATGAAGATCATCGCAGATATTTTTGAGTACACTTCGAAATATATGCCCAAATTTAACTCGATCTCAATTTCGGGTTATCACATGCAGGAAGCCGGAGCAACTGCTGATATTGAAATGGCATACACCCTGGCTGATGGTTTGGATTATATCCGGACAGGAATTAAAGCAGGGCTGACTGTCGATGCTTTTGCGCCCCGGTTATCTTTCTTCTGGGCTGTCGGGATGAACCATTTTATGGAGATTGCCAAGATGCGCGCAGCGCGTATGATCTGGGCAAAATTGGTCAAACAATTTAATCCCAAAAGTGCCAAGTCAATGGCATTAAGGACACACTCCCAAACCTCAGGCTGGTCACTGACCGAACAGGATCCTTACAACAATGTTGGTCGTACCTGTATCGAAGCAATGGCGGCTGTTCTTGGGCATACCCAATCACTCCACACCAATGCACTTGATGAGGCGATTGCTCTTCCAACCGAGTTTTCAGCACGTATTGCCAGAAATACTCAGCTCTATATTCAACAGGAGACGGAAGTTTGCCGTTCTCTTGATCCTTGGGCCGGTTCTTACTACGTTGAGTCTTTAACCAACGACCTGGTCAAAAAAGCATGGGCCTTGATCGAAGAGGTTGAAGCTTTGGGCGGAATGTCAAAGGCTATTGAAACAGGAGTACCTAAAATGCGTATTGAAGAGGCAGCTGCCCGCACACAGGGACGTATTGATTCGGGAACACAGGCAATTATTGGCGTAAATAAATACCGGCTTGAAAAAGAGGATCCGATTGATATTCTGGATATCGATAATACGGCTGTTCGTCTTTCGCAGATTGAACGGTTGAATAAACTTCGGGCCGAACGCAATGAAGCCGAAGTGATAGAGGCTCTTGAAGCTATCACTAAATGTGCTGAGACTGGCGAAGGGAACTTGCTCGAACTGGCTATCATAGCTGCTCAAAAAAGAGCTTCTCTGGGTGAGATTTCCTCTGCCTGTGAGAAGATTGCGGGACGTTATAAAGCAACCATTAGAACCATATCAGGCGTGTATTCATCAGAAGCTAAAAACGACAAAGATTTTGAACAGGCCATCGAGCTTGTCAATAAGTTTGCTGAAAAGGAGGGACGTCAACCTCGGATTATGATTGCAAAGATGGGACAGGATGGTCATGACCGCGGCGCAAAAGTTGTGGCTACTGGTTATGCAGACCTTGGTTTTGATGTGGATATGGGACCATTGTTCCAGACGCCCGCTGAAGCCGCCAAACAGGCTGTCGAAAACGATGTGCATGTATTGGGCGTCTCTTCACTAGCTGCCGGTCATAAGACCCTGATTCCATCCGTTATGGATGAATTGAAAAAGCTGGGACGTGAAGATATTATGGTAATTGCCGGAGGTGTAATCCCTGCCCAGGATTATCAGTTCCTTTATGACTCTGGCGTTGTGGCGATATTTGGTCCCGGGACCTCTGTTGCTGCTGCCGGCAGGAAGATCATGGAGATTCTGATTGCCGCACAGGAAGACTGATAAATAACTCAATTCATAAAAATAGTGACCGGTTGACTTTCAAATCATGAATAGTTGGCTGGTCACTTTAATTTGGTCTTAAACTTTGATCTTTTTCTCCAGAACAGAAATCATCTTTTCTGCTTCACTTTTAGTTCTGAAGGCTTTTGAGAGTTCAAAGGATTCCTTAATCGCTTTCTTGTCGTAGTCCTCGAGCCACATGATGTAGGATATTTTCCCCTTGAAAACGGCTTTGAGCTTTTTGTCCCAATTAGCAGCAATCATGGCAATTACAAGATCTGCCTGAGTCCCTTTGTAAGTGACCTTCTCCCAGTTAGTGCCTCCAAAATCATTGTGATGATTATTGATATTGTCCAACGGAACTGAGTCTGTTTTAACTGTAAGGCCTTCTTTTTCAATTCGTAATGATGTATGATTCAGCCATTGTTCTCCGTAGTAATTGCTTGCAAGGGTCAGATCCCCTTTTTCATTCAGATAAACCTGGACAAAAGAGCGGGACCAGCTTTTGTCAAATACCTGACGATTTGGGATATAGACCGTATATTTTTCAAATTCCCCTTTTTCCGGCTTGAAATCCCGGATAAGTGTCAAAATGGCGGTTTTGGCTGAGGTAAGTTTTTCGCGTTGATTTGATAATTGAAAGGTATAGATCCGGTTAGTGATCCGGGTCGCCTTATTGAGCTCTGAACCGGCTTCAGGATAGAGTTTTGGAACTGAATCAAGATGCAGCAAGCAATTCACGGTGTCACCTTTTGCCAGAAGCGACTCCGAAATTCGGATCTTTTTCGATGCAAGCTCACTCTGGGATGGTCCGCAGGCTGATAGTACTGTCTGGAAAATTACCAATCCTCCAATAACGGATAAATTGAATTTCATTTTTAATGGTTCTGAGTTATTAATATTAATCTGTAATAAATGTGTTCCTGCACGATCGGATTTTGAAGTCTTCAGTTCTATTATATTTCTCCATGAACCGAGTCAGGTACACATTGCCCCTTCTAACTATTGAATTTCTGGGTAAAGATATAAAAAAACTGAATTTTGGGATAGTCTTTCCTGACAGGATTACCGACAATCATTCATTGTCAGTGATTTATAGCGATTTAAAATTGTGCATTTTTTTTCAGAATGAACTTGCCATTCTAAGAAATAGTTCTTTTCTTTGCAACGCGAAAATAAAATAGCATTCGGTGTTATTTTTCCAATTTAAAAAATTGAATTGGTAGCTGATTAAAAAAAATAGTATTACTTTTACGACCCCAAACAGTGGGGAAATATAATCAGATGGTCTGTTCATCTAAGGGTTAGGATTCAAGATTTTCATTCTTGCCATAGGGGTTCGAATCCCCTACAGACTACAAAATTTTAGAACAAGAAATTTTTTAAAAATGGCAAATCATAAATCGGCTATTAAAAGGGCTAAGCAGAGTGAAGTACGTCGTCTGCACAACAAATATTATTCAAAAACAACCCGTAATGCGGTTCGTTTACTTCGTGAAACAACTGAGAAAGCAGCGGCAGCTGAGCTCTTCCCAAAGGTAGCTACGATGTTGGATAAGCTTGCAAAGCAGAATGTTATTCATAAAAACAAAGCTTCCAACCTGAAATCAAGCCTCGCATTACACGTTAACAGCCTGTAGTTTCTGGTCATAAAATATTCTCAGAAGCTCATCCTTAATCGGGTGGGCTTTTTTTGTTATTCTCCTTTTTATTTGGTAAATTTGTTTGAGGCCACCATTTAATAGAATCCACTGATCATGGAAGCATATCAACGAAAGCCGATTAAGGATTGGGCGCTTGAAGATCGTCCTCGCGAGAAACTTTTATACAGGGGAATAGGATCTCTGACCGATGCCGAGCTAATTGCAGTGCTGATCGGGTCAGGGAATAACGAGGAGACAGCTGTTGAGCTTTCACGACGCATTATGGAGAATGTGAAGAATAATCTGAATGAACTGGGTAAGCTGAATATTGAAAATCTAAAATCGTTCAGAGGCATTGGAGATGCCAAAGCGATCTCTATCCTTGCAGCGATGGAGCTGGGCAGGCGCAGAAACCATTCTTCCGCTCTTGAGATGAATAAAATTACGGGAAGTAACGATGTTGCCAGTTACTTACGACCGCTGATTGGGGATCTTCCTCATGAGGAATTCTGGGCTCTTTTTCTGAACCGGCAAAATAAGGTCATCGATTCGCGGCGGCTCAGTCAGGGTGGTATTACCGGAACAGTTATTGATGTCCGATTGGTACTTCAAATGGCGCTCGAAAAACATGCCACTTCTCTTATTTTTGCCCATAACCACCCATCCGGAAATCTGGAAGCAAGTGAGGCTGACCGCAAAATAACCAAACAATTAAAGGAGGCCGGCATGATTATGGATATTCCTTTACTCGACCATCTGATCATTACCCAGAGTGGATATTTCAGTTTTGCTGACGAAGGGTTGGTGTAATAAGTCTTTAATTATCAGCAAAATTTACGGTTGATTTAGTTCTACTCATACCTCTCTAATTGGGGTTTACCAAATATCGTCAGATTTGTATAAATTTTTTATTCAACCAATCGTTCAACTTTTAACCGATCGGGACATATCCATAGCAACTCCTTCATATTTATCTGTAAAACCGGATGGTATTTTTCAGGTTCCAGCTCATTTAATGGAACCAATACAAATCTTCGCTCTCCGATTTTTGGATGAGGTATCGTGAGCCTGGGTGTATCTAACTGTAAATTGTCATAAAAAAGGATGTCAATATCGATAATCCGGTCTTCATAATTGCAAGATCCATTGTTGGATAATGTTTTTTTTGACCTCCCTATCACTGTTTCAATAGATTGTGTCAGGGTAAGTATCTTGAATGGATTGAGCCTGGATTCAAGGACTAATACCTGGTTCCAGAAGAGGTCTGATTTAAATCCCCACGATTCGGTCGCATAAACGGAAGACATTTTGGTGATCAATCCAATTCTTTCACCGATCAATTTTCGGGTTTCTTCAAATATTTTAGCCTTATCTCCCACATTACCACCCAAAAGGATAAATACCTCAGCCATTATTTATAAATTTGCATAATTTATATCAACAATAATACGGATAATAAAGGAAAAATTAGATTTTACAGTCATTTCAATATAGCACATTACCGATGAAAATTTTTTGGAAAGCCTTTTTTGCATCATTACTTGCCATTGTCGCAGCCTCAATTCTGCTGATACTCCTCCTGATCGGAACGATATCTGCCCTTACATCCTTTAAAGATCAGATTGTTACGATTAAGAGCCAGTCATTGCTGATGCTCAAGTTGGATGGCCGGATTGTGGAGCGAAAATCCAATAATCCATTTGAGGATCTTGAATTGCCAGGTATTAAAATGTCGAATACAACGGGCTTGAACCAGATTCTTGGCTGTATTGAAAAAGCCAAAACAGATGACCGTATTAAGGGGATCTATATGGAACTCTCTGAAATTAATGCCGGATATGCTACAGTTGAGGAGATCCGAAATGCACTGATCGATTTCCGGAAATCGGGTAAATTCATCTATACCTATGCTGACATGATCTCCCAAAAGGCTTATTATCTGGCTACAACCTCAGATAGCTTGATGTTGAATCCGATGGGAATGTTTGATTTCCGCGGACTTAACGCAGAACATACCTTCTTCAAGAAAGCAATGGATAAGTTTGGAATTGAAATGCAGGTTGTTCGGGGAAAGAATAACAAGTTTAAATCGGCTGTCGAACCTTATCTGTTTGATAAGATGTCGGATGCAAGCCGCGAGCAGACCACTGTTTACCTGAAGAGTATTTGGAATCATGTGCTGAATGGGATTTCAGAACGACGTGGGATACCTGTTGATAGCCTGAACAGCTATGCAGATGGAGTGATGACTTTTCAAAAGGCGGATAAAGCGTTGAAACATAAGTTTTTTGATAATCTGAAATATAAGGACCAGGTTTTATCCGATTTCAGAAAGCTAACCGGACTTGGAGCAAATGATGAAATCCCGGTGGTTTCAGTCGTGGAATATGATAAAGTTCCAAAAACACCTGGAACAGGAGGATTAGCCAGGGACCGAATCGCAATTGTTTACGCAGAGGGTGAAATCGATGGCGGAAGTGATGGCCCTTATCAGATTGATTCAAAGGAAGTTTCCAAGGGTATTCGGGAAGCCCGAACCGATTCGGCAGTCAAGGCTATCGTTATCCGGGTGAATTCACCCGGCGGCTCGGCATATGGCTCTGAAGTGATCTGGCGCGAGGTTATCCTTGCCCAAAAGGTAAAACCGGTTATTGTCTCGATGGGTGATTATGCTGCTTCAGGCGGATATTATATTGCCTGTGGCGCAGATGCAATTCTGGCAAATCCAACAACAATTACCGGATCAATCGGCGTATTTGGAACCATCCCGAATCTTAGCGGCTTGCTTACCGATAAAATCGGGATTACCTTTGACAATGTCTCGACCAACCAGCATTCCGACATGCCTTCAATTACACGTAAAATGACCCCTTTCGAAAGGAATTTAATGCAAACCTATGTTGAATCGACTTACGATACCTTTATCTCCCATGTCGCTGATGGCCGGAAGAAAACGACTACCTTCGTCGATTCAATCGGACAGGGACGCGTCTGGAGCGGGGAAAACGGAAAACTGATTGGATTGGTTGACGAATTCGGGGGGCTTAACGACGCTGTGAAACTTGCAGCGGCCAAAGCTAAAATACAGCATTACCGGATTAAAGAACTTCCAAAACAGAAGGATACTTTCGAAGAGCTGATGAAGAGTTTCTCGACTAAAATGCAAAATAGCATATTACAATCAAAACTAGGAGAAACATACCATTTGTGGGAGAATTTCTCACGTGAGGTGCACGCCAACGGTATTTATGCGAGGATGCCATATAATCTGGAAATTAATTAGTTATATAAGGTGAAGTACCTCATCCTGAAATTTTTATCTCTGTTTTATGGCATTGCCGTAAGTCTGCGAAATGAGCTTTTTAATCTCCGGTTACTCTCTTCGAAGGAATTTGATCTGCCGGTAATTTCAGTTGGAAACATTACTGCAGGTGGAACGGGTAAAACTCCGCACACTGAGTATATCGCGGCCTTATTAAAAGCTAAATTTAAGGTGGCCATTTTGAGCCGTGGTTACAAAAGAAAAACCCGGGGATTTTATTTAGTTGAAACTACTTCTACAGTCAGGCAGGTCGGTGATGAACCATTACAGATTAAACTAAAATTCAAAGAATTAATCGTAGCCGTTGATGCCAATCGTGTAAGAGGGATCAGGCGATTGATCGCAATGCGCGAAAAACCAGATGTAATTCTTCTCGATGACGCCTTCCAGCATCAGTATGTTACTCCGGGAATCAATATTTTATTGACTGATTATAACCGTTTAATTACCAAGGATTCGCTCCTGCCTTACGGACGACTGCGCGAATCTGCCTCCAATAAATCCAGGGCCACCATTATCATCGTTACAAAGTGCCCGGCCGAGATAAAACCAATTGATGAACGAATAATAATCAAGGAGCTGAATGTCAGACCATATCAAAGTTTGTATTTTTCTAGAATCTCTTATGGTGATCTAATTCCGGTCTTTAAAAACGAGGTGGCTGCTCCAATCGGTGAGCTAACTGGTGGATTAGCTGTGTTATTGGTAACAGGTATTGCAAACCCAACCCCCTTTAAAAAATATATCACCCATGGATCGCATGATCTCCAGGAGATGATTTTCAATGATCACCATCAGTACACCGTGAAAGATATCGATCGGATAAAAACAAAATTTGATTCAATCCCCAATACAAATAAAATTATAGTCACAACTGAGAAAGATATGGTCAGATTTCGGGACCTAAATTCAATCCCGGAGGAGATCCGACGAAGTTTGTATTATATTCCCGTCAAAATTAGCTTCATGAATAATGCGGGAAAAGAATTCAACCGGAAAATACTTGACTATGTTAAAGAAAATAAAGGAAACTTCAACTTTTATTCAGGCAGTAACTGGAGTTAAAGCCGAGATTGGAATAATATTGGGAACAGGACTTGGCGGACTGGTCAAAGAGATCAGGATCTTAAAGACCATTGATTACGTCGATATTCCTAACTTCCCTGTTTCAACTGTCGAAGGGCATAAGGGACAACTTATTTTCGGGAAACTGGGTGGCAGGAACGTGTTGGCAATGCAGGGAAGATTTCACTACTATGAAGGTTATGATATGCAAGAGGTCGCTTTCCCGGTGAGAGTGATGAACTATTTGGGAATTAATACATTAATAGTGTCAAATGCCAGTGGTGGACTTAATCCCGGGTTTAGGGTTGGTGATCTCATGATGATCAATGATCATATCAATATGTTTGGAGATAATCCGCTTATCGGACCTAATTTAGGTGAACTGGGCGTGCGATTTCCGGATATGAGTATGGTGTATGATCTGAACCTTCGAAGACTCGCGCGCAAAATTGCCTTGGAAAACCATATTGATCTTAAAGAGGGTGTTTATATTGGCGTTTCAGGTCCGACATTTGAAACCCCGGCCGAATACAGAATGTTTCGTATATTGGGAGGAGACGCAATAGGAATGTCAACTGTTCCGGAGGTAATTGCCGCACGTCACATGGGAATGAGTGTATTTGGGATCTCAATAATTACAGATAGTGGCGTACCAGGCGAAATCGTGGAAATCTCTCATGCGGAGGTTCAGGAGGTGGCAATGAAAGCCGAACCCAAAATGAGTCTGATCATTAAAGAGTTGATTTCTAGTTTGTGATTATTTTAGCTTCGCAAACACAATCAAAGGCTTTTTTCAGTCATGATTTTATCGGTTTGCAGATTTTCACTGCCAATTTTTTTAAAATAAGTTATGAAGTCCATAAACTTTTCAACATTTGGTTTGATTGTATGTTGCGGTATAGTTTTGCTGTTCAGCTGCACTGTGCTTCGGCCCCAGATGCCTGTCGAAAGCTATAAATCAAATTTCAGGAGGCCTCAGGCTTCAATCATTAATTTGTATGCTGATTTGGAGGTTTCAAAATTGGAAAGACTTATTAATGAGCATACCGATAGTATTTTATATCAGGATACCAGTTTTACTGACAATGGCAATGATAACCTGAAACTAAAGGCATGGAAGGCTGGACAAATCAAACTTAGTTTTGAACAAAGCGAAATGAGTTGGGAATTGCCCGCACGTGTCGCTTTTCAAAAAGGGGTGAGAATATTCGGATATAATCTGCCAATGATAAATTCGTGGGAATATACAGGTCAGATCAGACTCCGTTATAAAACAAAATTGACTATTAATCCCGACTGGAGTGTAAAAACAGTTACTCAATCAGATGGTTATGTGTGGACTAAAAAGCCTGCAGTAAAGATTGGCAGCATGGATATCCCGATCACGTTTATCGCAAACCTGATACTGCCAGCCTATCTGAGTACATTCTCCAGGGATATTGATGAAATTTTTGCCAATGATTTTGACTTTAAGAGTTATGCAAAGAAGGGTTGGGGAATGTTGTTTGAACCTTTTAAGATTCCAGGTGATTATAATGCCTGGTTATCTATTAACCCTTACGCGGTAACCATCGTGCCGGTACAAGGTTCTGCAGGGCATATCAGGCTTGGCGCAGGAATTACATCTGAAGTTATGTGCTTAATGGATAATGTCCCTTCTGCAGGAAGAGTTGCTCCGTTACCCCAAATTGAGCCGATAAAATTGCCTAGCGATACTTTTAAAATCAACCTGTTGACTGATATCCCTTACACCACCATTAACAGGATGATCAAGCAGGAGATCGGTGACTCCATATTTACCTTTGGGAGCCGACGAATCCGGTTTGAAACTTTCAGAGTCTATGGGACCAATGAGAAAATGGCCGTAGAAACCAAAGTGTCGGGAAGTATCAATGGAATCCTTTACCTGACCGGGATACCCTATTTCAATGCTGAAGATACTACGCTTCGGATCAGGGAGCTTAAATTTGATATTAAAACCCGTAATCTGGCAATGCGTTCTTCAAAATGGCTTTTTAGCGGAAAGATAGAACGGGCAATTACCCGATCGGTTGCTATACCCTTTAAATCGAATATAGCGGGAATTGAGCAACAAATATCGCATCTGATCAGGCATTACCCGTTAGGTTTTGGGTTTGAATTAAATGGTAGACTGGCACGGTTGTCGGTTTCGGAACTTTACCTAAGCCCGGAGTCTGTAAAAGCGAATATGGTGTTTTCAGGTAACCTGTCATTAAAATTGGGAGATCCGTCAGAGCAGAAAAGTCTAAAATAACACTTTATTCTCTGATTTGTAAATCAATCTGCTACTTCATTGCAGGATTAATCCAATTTAAGGAACAATGGGGGCAAGGATTATCATAAATTTATGCCTTGACAGGGATTTTGAGTTTTTGTCCAATAACCAGACCTTTTGCATTTTTGATGTTATTCAACAATTTGATCTCTTTGTCAGAAACACCTGCAAATTGTTTGGCAATGGTATATAGGCTATCTCCAGGCCGGACAGTATAATAAGTATATTCCTCAATCAGGTTACTCTTTCCTGTGATCGAATCAGTTGGTTTCTGGACCGTTTCCCTGGAACCTTCTATCTTTAAAACTTCTGTTTTAGCGCTTTTTGACCCTTTCTTAACGACAATAGATTTATCCTCCACATAGATGGCCAGCTTTTGACCTACTTTGACCTTATTGTGCCGGATATTATTCCACTCGCACAATAAACTGGTTCCTATTTTATATTTTTTCGCAATGGCACGCGGATTATCTCCCGACTTCACCGTATAATAAATTTTTTTCTTCCCCTCCGTGTCAAAGTATCTGGATCCCTGATCCCCTTTAAGCGGAACAATCTGATTATTTGGAAAGTATTTATCACGGTTATAAGCAAAAATCTGAGTCTGGCTATCAATAAATGGCGAGATTTTATCAATAGGCAATTTAAGTACAAAGTGTTTATCAGCTCTAGCAGGGATAATATCTCTTTTATATTGGGGATTCAACTGTCTGATTTCCATAATGGGAATATTCAGCACTGAAGCAATTTGTTCAAAATTCAGGTAGGAGTTAATAACCAGCGTGTCTGTTAATATTTTGAAAGTAGGGTTGACAGGCATCAGTTTATGCTCCTTAGCGTAATTCATGACATAATTTGCAGCAATAAAGATCGGGATATACCCTCTGGTTTCCCTGGGGAGCCTGGAATAGATTTCCCAATAACCTTGTTTTCCTCCGGAGCGGCGCACTGCCTTATTGATGTTTCCAGGACCACAGTTGTAGGCAGCGATAACAACATGCCAATCGCCATAAATAGCGTAAAGATCTTTGAGGTAGCGTGCTGCGGCATCGGTCGATTTTATCGGGTCGTTCCGTTCATCGATGTAGGAATTGATCTCAAGGCCATACATTTTTGCAGTTCCATGCATAAATTGCCAAAGTCCGGAGGCACCGGCCCTGGATACGATTTTCGGATTTAGGGCCGATTCAATAATTGGAAGATATTTCAACTCTGCAGGAAGATCATACCTCGCTAATGCTTCTTCAAAAAGCGGAAAATAGTAATTGGTCAGCCCCATCATGATTGATACCATTCCCCGACGCCTGTTGAAGTAAAAATTGATAAATTTCTTAACTGATTCGTTGTAGGGGAGGGGAATATATGAGTCTAAATTTTGAAGACGGCTGATATATACTGAATCGGGCAAATCGTTTTGTAGGGTATCCGCAGTGCAGGCTTTTCTCAGACTGTCAACGGGGAAGGCATTTTGTACATACCATGTATTAACCATCGAATCGAGCTTGTCAGATAAAATGTTATCCAGATTATCAATGGGAATAGTATCAGTGAGATTAGATTTTAGAGAATCGGCGCAATGAGTTTCAGCAGTATTAATGGATGAGTTTGGCTGGTTGTTATTAACCTGAGCCATAGAATTGATCGTGAAAATCAACAATGATAAAACCAGAATTCCAAAATTTGTAATCTTCATGACTTTTCTTTTTTAAAAATGTATTACCAGATGTAAACCCATTGCCAGATTTTGGTTTCCCCAATTTACAGCAGTTGGCTCAATCTTCATACTGATGTCATCGCTGATGTCAAAGTCGAATAGGTTGGCATCAACACTGGCATCGATTACACTTAAAACATGAAGTGCCGCGATGCAAATGATTGTTAAATCCCTGTCTCTTCGGTAAAAATCCTTTCCGCTTTTTAGCTGAGTGGCTACATAAGTAAATGTTGCCGGATCACTCAGACTAATCGACGGGTTTTTGATCAGATTATTCAGGTATAACAGATCCGCAGGTTTCATTCCAACGATGCTCGTATATTGAGCGATAATCCGATAACCCTGAAAATAATCTTTATAGTTATTGTTATTCCATCCCAAAACATAGATTAGCCCCGCATACCCTCCATAAATAACAGGGAGCTTCCAGTACTTCTTGTTATATATCTGACCCAATCCAGGAAAAAGGGCAGCATAAATTGCAGCTTTTTTTGGCGAACGTTGCACCTTATGTAGGGGTGTAACTACCTTTAAACTGTCGTTCGAAATATTGATCTGCTGAGCTTTTATCTCCAGATTTCCCGTAAGTATAATAAAAAAAATCGAAAGCCCTGCAATAATGGTTTTCAACATGCTAATTTTAGCTGATTCTCAAGAATTTAATTTATCAAAGATTCCAATAATTCGTTCAAGATCTTTGGGGTCGCCAAAAGGAATTTCAATTTTCCCTTTACCGAATTCATTGATTTTGAATACTACGCTTGTATTGAAATATTTGGTCAGGTGATCTTTTAAATCACGGTATTCATCCGGGAAAGGGGTGGATTTTTTAACAGAAGGAGTGCCTTCTCCATCTTCTGAACTAATCTTACGTACAATATCTTCAGTTTTACGGACAGAAAAATCGTATTTAACGACTTGCCGGTAGATCATGATTTGTGTTTCAGGTTCCTCAATATTTACCAATGCCCGGGCATGCCCCATGGTAATTTCCTGTTCGCGGATTGCTTTTTGTATAACAGCCGGTAGGCGGAGCAGACGCAGATAATTGGAAATAGTAGAACGTTTTTTTCCAACCTTATCGCTTAAGGATTCCTGGGTGAGCTTACACTCATCCAATAACCGCTGGTAACTTAAGGCAATTTCAATAGCATCGAGATCTTCGCGCTGAATATTCTCAACCAGTGCCATTTCGAGCATTGTTTCATCTCCGGCCTCCCGGATAAAGGCGGGAATGGAGGTTAATCCTGCTATTTTAGCTGCTCTGAACCGGCGCTCACCTGCAATAATCTGATATTTTTGATCAGCCAGCTTTCTGAGAGTAATTGGCTGTATAATACCAAGTTCCTTAATTGAATTTGCCAGATCATAAAGCGCCTCCTCATCAAAATGGATACGTGGCTGAAATGGATTTGCCTCAATTTCGCTAATCGATACTTCATTTGAAACAGGATTACCGGATGGCATGTCATTGCCTTCAATTAATGCTCCCAGGCCTCTGCCAAGCGCGCTTCGTTTAATCATGATGCGAAAATATTTTTAGAATAAATTATTGTTCTACAATCTCTTTGTGATCGATCTTGGTCATATTATTATTTTGAAGCAATTCACGGGCAAAGGCCAGATAAGCCTGAGCACCTTTTGAACTGATATCATATTCGATCGCCGGAATTCCGTAACTTGGCGCCTCCGATAACCGGATATTCCTGGAAATAATGGTTTCAAAAACCATCTCCTGGAAATGTCGTTTTACCTCCTCGTAAACCTGATTTGACAACGTAAGTCTTCCATCGAACATGGTAAGTAGAAAACCTTCGATCTGAAGTTCAGGATTAAGCCTACTTTGAATGATTTTAATGGTATTCAGCAATTTCCCCAATCCTTCGAGTGCAAAATATTCGCATTGAACAGGGATTATCACTGAATTAGCTGCAGTTAAGGCATTTACAGTAATGAGGCCTAATGAAGGTGAACAATCAATCAGAATAAAATCATAATCACCCGAGACCTTATCAATGACCAGTTTCAGGACTCTTTCGCGGTTGGGGAGGTTTAGCATTTCAATCTCTGCTCCCACAAGATCGATATGAGATGGCAAAAGATCAAAATTTGGGGTTTTAGTATTCAGAATGATACTTCTTGGATCGACATCATCTACCACGCATTCGTAAATACTGGTTTTCACGTTACGAACATCAAATCCAACGCCCGATGTGGCATTGGCCTGAGGATCGGCATCAATCAGTAAAACACGATGTTCCAAAACGGCCAGACTGGCAGCAAGGTTTATCGCTGTGGTCGTTTTTCCGACACCCCCTTTTTGGTTTGCTATCGCAATCACCTTTCCCATTATTTTCGATTTAAAATGACAGGCTCAAAATTAACATTTTAAGCTGAATTTGCCGACATTCCCCGCTAAATGGCTTAAATTGGTTGTTAATAATACAAAATTATCAACAAAAAATTTAAAAATAAAGTTATATCTATTTGATCTAATGATAGATATTCGAATTTATCTCTTTGATCAACGTTGATATTTTTTCGATATTGAAAATTAAATCGGATCTACATCAACAGCGACCTGTATTGTTTTATTCCCTTCACGTGACCTCACCTGATCGATTATCTCCTGCATTTGTCGTTTGGAATTCACAACCGAGATTTCCCGTTCAATTTTTATCCATAATTGTTTAATAAATAGTGTTTTGATACGACTTATCAAAGGGTATTCCGGCCCCAGTATTCTGGATCCAAACCGTTCACGTAATTTCGAAGATAGGTCTCTGGCAATCCTGTCGAGTTCATTTTTCTCCCGGTGTTTCAGAGTTATACCAATCATCCTGTAAAATGGAGGATATTTAAAATGTTTTCGTTCGGCAATCTGACCACGATACATGGCCTCATAATCGTTTTCTGTTACATTGATGATAATTGGATGGGTCGGTTCTGAAGTTTGAATGATTACCTTTCCCCGTTTGTTTTTCCGGCCTGAACGACCTCCCACCTGGGCCATGAGTTGATAACTTCTCTCGTAAGCTCTGAAATCGGGTTGATTCAGGAGATTATCTGCATTCAGGATTCCAACGATACTCACATTATCAAAATCGAGGCCTTTAGTAACCATTTGTGTGCCAATCAGAATATCGATTTCTCCTTGTTCGAAACGATGAATAATTTTCTCAAACCCTTTTTTAGCTCTTGTGGTATCCAAATCCATCCGTTCAATTCGGGCATCCGGGAAGATGACCTGCAGATCTTCCTCTACCTTTTCGGTTCCGAAACCTTTATTTGATAACTCTTTGCATCCGCATTTACTGCAACTTCCCGGATGATTCATGGTGTAGCCACAATAATGACAGACCAGCGAATTGTTGTGTTTGTGGAAGGTAAGGCTTACATCACACTGAGTACATTTGGGAATCCATGCGCAAAGTTTACACTCAATAAAGGGAGAAAACCCGCGCCTGTTCTGAAAAAGAATTACCTGCTCCTTTCGCTCAAGAGCACTTGTAATTTCAGCGAACAACAATGGAGTAAGGTGCGAGTTCATCTGTCGCCGACGGTAAGCATCTTTAAAATCTGCGGTTAAGATCTCAGGCATCTCCATTTGGGAATGACGTTCATTCAAAAGTACCAACCCATATTTACCGGACTGAGCGTTATAATACGTTTCAACTGCCGGGGTAGCTGTACCAAGCAATACCGGGGCATGCTGAAGATGTCCCAGAATAACTGCAGTATCCCTGGCATGGTATCGAGGTGCAGGATCGTATTGTTTAAAACTGTTCTCATGCTCCTCATCCACAACAATCAGTCCGAGATCTGTAAAAGGGAGAAACAGTGCAGATCTTGTCCCTACAATTAATTGATAATCATGTTTTTTATTATTTTCAGCCTTTGATTTTCCAAAATTCAGAACCTTATTCCAGATCTCGACCCTCTCTGAATCGTTGAATTTTGAATGATATATGCCTGCTTTATCCCCAAAAACCCTGGTTAAACGGCCAATGATCTGGGTAGTAAGTCCAATCTCAGGCAACAGGTAAAGCACTTGTTGCCCTTTATCGAGACACTCTTTGATTAGTTTAATGTAGATCTCTGTCTTACCGCTTGAAGTCACCCCATAAAGCAGGGTCACAGGGGTGCTGTGGAATGATTGTTTGATTTTATTCAAAGCCTCTGTCTGGGCCTGACTTAATGAAGATATCTCTTTTACTTCTCCTTGGTAGGAGGCGAGCCTGTCGATTGTTTTATCCACATTTGTCAGGATGTTTTTTTTAATCAGTCCGCTGAATACTGTCGAGCTTAAACCAGTTGAATTAAGCAGTTCCTTTTTGGTGACCCCAATTTCACCATTAAGTTTCATTTTTTCTGAGAGCTCCAGAAAACCAATCATCATTTTCTGTTGAAGCGGCACCTTTCTCAGGGAGTCGAGTGCCAGGTTGATGGCCCTGAGATTGCCAAGTCGTTCAGGTAACTCAATAACTGAAATTGTCTTGAGCCGGTAACTTTCCTTCATCTCTTCCTCAACAGAAACGGCACCTTTGATCAGCAACTCCTTTACGACAGCAATTGAATTCTTCTTAAGTACCGAATTGTTAAGTTCAGAAATGGAAAGACTGCGTTTCTCCCGGATAGCCTCAAACAAAAGATGCTCCCGTGGTGTGAGTTTATTCGCTGTTTGTTCAATATAATTGGCGTTGTAATTAATTCTTGTTTCGCTCTCGAGCTTAAGTCCTGAAGGTAGGGCGGCTTTCAGGACTTCACCGATTGCACAATGGTAGTAACTGGCAATCCATTCCCATAACTGAAAACTTTCGATAGGGACAACTGGACTTGTATCGATCAGATATTCAATTGGTTTTGTGTTGTAGTTTACAGGTTTCCGGTCATGAACTTCATGGACCAGCGCCGAATAAAATTTCCTCACTCCAAATTGAACGATTACTCTCATGCCTGGCTGCACCTGATCCCTGAGCTCGTCAGGAACATAATAGGTGAAATATCCTGCCAGCGGCAAGGGAAGAATGACATCAGCAAACTGGTCAGTGGCAGGATCCATATTAAATTAAATATCTGCAAATCTAATGACTTTCGAAGCAGGATATGCAGAGAAATGCGATGAAATATGCAGAAAAATATGACTAAAAACCTTTTCCCATGTTCAGATTTTGCAACTGGCTGATGGCTACTTGCTATTAGCATGAACACCAATATTTGAATATCATTTTTCGCTACCAGGATATGAAAAAGTAAACCTCCGCTGTGGATTTTTCGCCTGTGGCCAGCTGCCTGATGCAATATTATTCAACTGGATTACAAAAACTAATATGCAGCCTGCAAAATTTTACGCTTCCGGAACCGATTTGTGATGTTGAGAAAAATCGAAAGGAACAACAATCTTAAAACTTATATTGCGACCCATGTTGAAAATGCCTGGTTTTACTCCAGCCGGAACAACCGGGTTGTCAAAATATTTGAGTCTGCTCATATTCGACTGATAATTTACATTGGCCAGGTTAGTTCCTTCTAAAAACAGTTTTAAAATAGTTGTTCCGGCGGTATTTACCAGGTTGCCGCCAAAGCCTGCACTTAATAAATTGTATCCGGTTGTTCGTGTTTCTGTTCCATAAGCCGAAAAGAACCTGTTTTGCTCACCAAAATGGTCAAACCCCAAAAAGACATAGACTTTCCGGATAGCTCCAAATCCTTTATTGAGCGATGCGCGTATCTCCGAATGGGTGTGTAAGGGTGGTATAAATGGCAAGTATTTAAGGCTGTCAGCTAGATGACTACCGTTTTCCAGATTGGTGCCATAGGTCAGGGAGGCTTCATTTTCAAAATGAAGCCAGGATACCGGGTGAATATCAACACCGATCTCGCCTCCGTTTATCCGGGCCATACTTTGAGTATATGTAAACACGTCATAAAGAGGGAAAGCGGCCACACGTTGAGGAGTGCCATCCGGATTCAATACTTGTTGCTGATAGATATAATGCTGAATATTATTATTGAAAAGGTCAATGTTTAAAGAGATCGTCGGCAGATTGAGGGAAACACCAATATCTTCCTGCATACTAAACTCAGGTTTAAAACTGCTATTTCCAATATGGTAGATTTTAGAACCCGGATCGGGGCCGTTGGCAGATAATTCGGCAATGCTCGGAGCTCTGAATCCCCGTGCAATATTTCCTTTGACCAGAAATTGGTTAGAAAAAAGGTAGGTAACTCCAAGACCACCTGAGGTGCCCGAAAAGGTTTTATTCAAAGCCCCAAACTGACGTATGACATTTGGAGTTGAAGTTGGATTAGTTCCGGAATAAAGGGTTGGAAAATACACAATGGTAGTATCCACATAAGCTGCCTTTCCGTTAAAAGAACGGATATCATATCTTGCCCCGGCTGAAAGTTCAAATTTTCCAAAGGTTTTTTTAATAACGAAAAAAGGGCCTATGTCAAACTGATGATAAGCTGGTATAGGAAAATCAGTGCTGTAACCCAAAGAGTTAAGCTGGTACATCCCATTTACTCCAAAAGTAGTTTCATAATCCTTTGCTAAATTGAAATTATACTTAAAATCATAGGTATAAGTTTGCAGTTGCAGGTTTAAGCCTGGAATGTCCGATTCTGTCGGATGTGTGAACTCCTTTCGATGGCTAAACTGATACCCAAGGTTCACAATCAGATTCCCGGTTCCAAGGCTAAAACTGCTGTTGTCGTAAATACGGTATAGCTGGACATGTTGGTGTAAGGTTGGAATTCCGTAAGAATTAAGTTCTGAGCCTGGAACTTCCGGACGATAAGCATCCGCATCGGTGATTTGTTTGGTAAACCGCCGGAACGAATCACGACTCCCATCCGGAATCGCCTGAAGGTCATCAAAAACCGAGGCATTTAAATAGGAGTATCCCCATGTTTTGTTCAAACCAATCATCACCCTTGCATCCTTTTCCTGAAAGTTGGTCGCATAGACCCGCCCATCGTGATGATTTTGATAATCTTTTGCCTCTTTGCCAGATAAAACAGTTCCCCAAACCACACCGTTCTGATTTCCCTGAAGCCGGAGTGATTCATTCAGTAAGCCATTATTTGTTCCATAAATAGTCGTAAATGAACCCAATGTTTGTCCTTCGGGCACCGGATTTGGAGAAATAAGGTTAACCACCCCTCCTATGGCATCTGAACCAAACGTTAAACTGGCCGGCCCTTTGATGATTTCAACCCGGTCGATGGAATTCTGATCCACCTCAATTCCATGTTCATCCCCCCATTGCTGACCTTCCTGGCGAATCCCATCCTGTAAGGTAATCACCCGGTTGTAACCTAACCCCCGGATAAAAGGTTTGGAAATATTCGGCCCTGTAGTTACTGCGCTTATTCCTGGTAAATTAGCAATTTCATCAATCACATTACCTGAGGCGGAATGTTCTTCAATAAAGGTTTTACTAATTGCTACCATTGGGATAGGGTTTCTCCTGATTTCAGTTGCTTTACTTACTCCTGTAATGATTACCTCCCCTGTCTCAATTGAAGCGGAGATCAGCTGAACATCCAGGACCGTTGTTTTTGCTCCGTTAAATGTCTGGTTCAATGTTGTATAGCCCAAATAGCTGATTTGCACCAAATATTTCCCCTTAGGTATTCGGTTTATGGTATATTTCCCGTCAATATCTGTAACGGTTCCCGTTTTAAGATCAGGAATTGAGATCAATACTCCGGGTATTGGTTTTCCGTTGGCCTTATCGGTGACGATGCCGGTTAAATTCCCTGCAATTTGATCTTCAACAAGGTCTTTTCTGATGGTACCAATTGAAAATGCAGAAATATTTACAGACAGGAATACAAAACAAAAGAATAGCTTTAATTTCATAGTAATTTTAAAAGAAAATAATGCCCGATGGAGCAGAAGGAAATAAACAGAAGAAACCGGGAGGAAAAAACTATGAAAGTGGAGGGGAGCGGCCAGCTGACGAGATCAGAGAAACACTGTCAAAATTGACCGTATGGTTTATGAAGAAGAAATTAAATGTCAAAA
>Ga0364873_10056_pt2 | contig 51557 bp, 37 predicted proteins | sample ExccelAu500001D3_2_FD_206928 | JGI IMG/M metagenome (GOLD analysis project Ga0364873, IMG submission 206928) | Enriched cells from Trout Bog Lake Hypolimnion, Wisconsin, USA - BchlTB.Aug07.5000.01.D3 | ecosystem: Environmental > Aquatic > Freshwater > Lake > Hypolimnion/Profundal zone | place... | reverse complement strand
CGGTTTATAGAAAATGCCGCGCATCAACTACGCACCCCGTTGGCCGGTCTAAAACTGCAGGCTGATAATGCGTTGCACACCAATAATCTGGAGGCTATGCAGCCGGCGTTAGTACAGATCAAAGCCGCTACCGATCAGGCATCCCATTTAATTACGCAATTACTGGTGCTGGCAAGGTCTGAGTCAGTTTCTCAAAACCACGAAACATTTAAAATAATCGATTTGACTCAGCTGACGCGCGAGTGTTGCATTAATTGGGTTCCAAAGGCCTTAGCCAGGGATATGGATCTGGGTTTTGATGCCCCCAGTGAACCGCTACCTGTTAAGGGAAATGACACGTTGCTGCGAGAGTTAATCGGCAATCTACTGGATAATGCCGTGCGTTATGGCAACATGGGCGGCAGAATCAATGTCAATCTTGAAGTTAATACGCAGGTATTATTGACCGTTGAAGATGATGGCCCCGGTATCTCACCGAATGAGGTCGATAAAGTATGCGAACGCTTTTACCGCACTCCCGGCAGCCCCAGCAACGGCTGTGGACTCGGGTTGGCAATCGTTAAGGAAATTGCCGATCAGCATGCCGCAACCCTGACAATCGGCCGCAGTTCGCTGGGTCAAGGCACTCGGATTCAAATTGTATTTGCAAAAGCAGATCGGCGTAAATAGCCGAAACCGGCTTTATTCCTGCAACAGATAGCCCAGGCCGCGAGCCGTTCTGATATTAATGCCAAAAGGTTCCAACCGTTTGCGCAAGCGATGCACATACACTTCAATGGCATTATCGGCCAATTCGTCGGAACGAACGGCAAGACGTTGTGCAATACTATCTTTGCTCACGACTTTTCCGGCTTGCAATAACAAAGCCTCCAAAACGCCATATTCCCGAGGCGGCAATAGGAAGGGCATACCATCCACGGTAATCTGTTGATGACGAATGTCAATCATCAGCCGGCCAAATGAGATATCGTGATTAAAACCGCCATGGCTTCGGCGCAATAACGCTTTTATCCGTGCTTCCAGTTCCGCACATTCAAATGGTTTAATCATGTAATCGTCCGCACCCAATTCCAGACCGCTTATTCTATCGTTGAGTCCATCGCGCGCGGTTAAGATCAATACCGGCATTGCTGATTTTCGCGCACGTAATTGCCTCAACACCTCACGTCCGTCCATATCCGGCAAACCCAGGTCGAGAATAACCATATCATAGGAACAGGTGGATAAAGCACTGATGGCATAAGCACCGGTTACTGCCAGGGTGACATTGAACCCCCAATCGGCAAGACTGCGGGAAAGGCCGTTACCTAAAACGGTATCATCTTCAACGAGTAAAATTATCATCAAGTCATTACGGGCATTGAAAGGTTTTTGAAAGATTGCCTCACTAAAATTAGCCCTACACTATTTTACGCATCCTTTCCATTGCAGTCCACAAGAATAACACCTTATTTAGTCGTTATCAAAGCCAGATTAAAGAAATAAAAGAAATGTTATATACAACCGCAATAAAAATTCTAAGATTTTTCTCATTCGTTTTTTGGTTTGTTCTAGTGTTTTTATCCTGGTTTTTTATAACCTATAAAGAAAGTCTTTATGCTACATGGTTAATCATATACGATAATTTTTATGTCTATGTAATAGCCTCTCTATTTCTGGCAATACCGGTATACCTTTTATTCGGCAGATTTACCACATCAGGTTTTGAGAAGGTTTTAATAAAAATACTTGAGAGTTTTGAGGACAAATAAAAGCCCGGTAGGATGTGCCAACCAACGGGCGGCGCATGTGTGACTGGCATGGGTTTTCTCACCCCAACCCTGCCGCAATATGCTTGGGCACCAGCAAATAAAACCGGCCTTTGGATTTCATTAAACCGGCCAGCTCGGCGGCGGTTTGGCCTTGGCCCCAGTAGACATCGCCGCGGATCACACCATTAATCGCCCCGCCGGTATCCTGTGCCATCACCAGTCGGCGAATGCGCGGTTTGCCTTGCGGGTGTTCGGCGTCCAGCCACAGTGGTATGCCCATCGGCAGATAATCGCGGTCCACCGCCAGACTGTAACCGGCGGTCAGCGGCGCGTTCATCGAGCCTACCGGCCCTTCCGACGGCTTGACTGCGGACAGGCGAAAAAACACTACCGACTGGTTTTTTAACATTAATTGCCGACCTTCTTCAGGATGGCTGTCTATCCAGGCGCGGATGGTTTGCATGGAGATTTGTTCGCGCGGGATCTCGCCGTTGTCTACCAGGGTTTTGCCGATGGCATAATAGGCGCGGCCGTTTTTACCGGCAAAACTCAGGCCTTGCACCTGACCATCCGGCATGATTACCCGGCCGGAGCCTTGGATTTCCATAAAAAACGCATCAATATCGTCATCAACCCATAATAATTCGGCGTGTTTGCCGTTTAAGGCGCCGGCAGTAATTTCCGTTCTACCATAATAGGGCACAAACTGGCCTTGCGATAAGCGGCCGATTTGGCCGTCACGTTTAATTAAATCCCTAGGGATGCCGTATACCGGAAAGCGATAGCGGCTGGTTTTTTGATACGAGCCGTGCAGTTCCGGCAGATAATAGCCGGTAAACAGCCCTTCAAAGCTGTTGTCATCAGCCACGGCATAGGGCTTAAACCATTTTTCGAAAAACTGTTTTTCATGACCGCGAGCTACTGGAATGGCGCAGAGCTTTTTCCAGTCGCCGATTTGGCCCAGCTCAAAAATACCGCTTAAGGGTTGTTCATCGGCTTGCTTTTGCCAGCTTTGGCAGGAACGCTTAAACGAACTAAAAGCCAGTGCGTGATTATCCTGATGCCAGCCGGGCAGATAGGCAAATTCAGTGGGATAAAGCTGCACGGTATCGTCGGCTTTAGCCGGAATGGCCGGGCCAAGTTTGGGCTGCGGTTCAGATTCGCTGGGGCTGGCGATGGTATTCGCCGGTTTGTCCGGGGTGCTGCTGCAGGCAGCAAACAACAGCACAGCCGCCAGATAAAACAGGAGTAGGCCGGGCTTATTCGTTAAAATCATGGTCACTCCATAAAGGTTTGCCAGAGGCGATAAACGGCGGCGCTGAGTTTGGCAAAGTCGGCGCTGTCGGCAATGGCATTGTCGTCTTGTAAAATTCTATGATGGCCATAATCCCGGTAGCGGCAATAGGCTTGGGTCAATAGCGTTGTCTCTGCCGTTTGCAGAAAGCCTTGTTGGTTTAAGCGTTCCATTAACCGGATATTATCGGTAAATTCGGTTAAACCCGGATTTAAAGCCGCTTGCGACAATACCCCAAACTGTACGATAAACTCAATATCGGCAATGCCGCCTTTGCCTTGTTTTAAATCGAATAAGCCGGCTTGTTTTCTTTTCAGTGCGGTGCGCATTTTTTCGCGCATCTCCCGCACCTGGGTTTTTAAAGTTTGCTTATCTCGTGGCAGGCACAAAATTCGCCGGCGAATGGCGGCAAAACCGCTGTTCAATCGGCTGTCGCCGCAAATAAAGCGTGCTCGCACCAGCGCTTGATGCTCCCAAGTCCAAGCGTGATTGAGTTGATAATCTTCATAATAGCCTAGGTGGCTGATCAGTAAACCGGAATCGCCATTCGGTCTTAGCCGTAAATCCACTTCATACAAGACCCCGGCCAGCATTTTGGTATCCAGAATATGGCGGATTTTCTGCGCCAGTCGCAGATAAAACTGCCCGCAGTTGATGGGGCTGGAGCCGGTGGTGGGCTCGTGATCATTGGGGTAATCGTAAATAAACACCAAGTCCAGATCAGAACCATAGCCCAGTTCCAGCCCACCCAGTTTACCAAAGCCGATAATTGCAAAATGTTTGGCATCGTCGGTGGCGGCAGGTGGATAACCGTGTTTGCCCACCAGCATTTGCCAGGCGCGGTTCAGCACTTGTTCCAAAATGGCTTCTGCTATCCAGGTTAAATAATCGCTGACCACCATCACCGGAATAACGCCCATGATGTCGGCGGCGGCTACCCGCAACAGTTGTTGATGTTTAAATTGTCGCAATGCTATCAACAATTGCTCACTGTCGTTCAGCTCAATTTTATCCAGCAGCCGTTGTAAATCCAGGCTTAAGGCCGATTTTTGCAAGGGTTCATATAAAGTGCGCACATCCAGTAATTCATCAAACAGAATCGGATATTCCGCCATATATCGGCAAATCCATGGGCTGGCGGCAGACAAACGTAACAATTGGGTCAGCGCCTGCGGATTTTCGGTGAGCAAGGATAGATAGACATTCCGGCCGGTGACGGCGGCAAACAAGCTTAAGATGCGGTTTAAGGTTTCCTGCTGATTGGTTACCTGCGGCAATTGTCGCAGTAGTTGCGGCAGCAAGCGTTGCACTACGCCCAAGCCTTTACGCGTCAAGCGTTTTACCGCCGGTGATTTTTTAAAATCACTGACGGCAGTGAGCAGCGCCGCCGGCTCCTGACAGCCGAAATCGCGCAACAGCGCCAGGGTTTGTTCGTCATTGGCATCGCCGGCCCACAGCAAACAATCCTGTTGCTGCCGGCTATCTTGTTCATTAAGGGAAAATACCTCGGCAAAAATGCCGTGTATCCGTGTCCGTACTGCATTCAGCGCCTGTTTAAAACTTTGCCAGTCGGCAAAGTCTAAAGAATACGCTAACAGCTGTTGCTGCAAAGGGTCATGGGGCAGATCGTGGCTTTGTTTATCTTGATATTGCTGAATATGGTTTTCCACTCGCCGCAGAAAGCGATAGCCGTTAATTAACGCCGTCACGTCAGCGGCAGCCATTAATTGCATATCCGCTAAAACCTGTAACACCTTTTGAATTTCCCGTTGTTGCAAGGCCGGCACTTGGCCGCCACGGATTAATTGAAAAGCTTGGCCGATAAACTCTACTTCGCGGATACCGCCGGGGCCGAGTTTAACGTTTTCCAGTTTATCCTTGCGTTTTAATTCCTGCATAATCTGGAATTTAAGCGCGCGCAGTTCGGCAAATGCGCCGTAGTCCAGATAGCGGCGGTAAACAAACGGTTTGATCATCGCCATCAGCTGTTGACCGGTGTTAACATCACCGGCCACTTGGCGGGCTTTGATCATTGCGTAGCGTTCCCATTCACGGGCTTGGGTTTGATAATAGCTTTCCATACCGTCAAAGCTCATCAGCAGCGGCCCGCTGTCGCCAAAAGGCCGCAAGCGCGTGTCGGTGCGGAACACAAAACCATCCACGGTCATCTCATCCAGCGCTTTAACCACGGATCGGCAGATGCGAGTAAAAAACTCACCATAGCTGATTTCTTTTTTCTCGGTTAAGGCGCCATCTTCGGCATAAGCAAAAATTAGATCAATGTCGGAAGAAAAATTTAATTCATAAGCCCCCAGTTTGCCCATACCCAACACCACCAGATTAAATGGCGAGCTATCGGCCAGCGTTGGTGTGCCCCAGCGTTGGCAAGCCTGCTGGTAATGAAAGTCCAGTGCACGGGCAATGCAGGCTTCCGCCAAGGCGGATAAGTCGGCCAGGGTTTCATCAAGATCAGCCCAGCCGGCCAGATCGCGCCAGGCGATGCGCACCATTTCCCGGCGGCGGAATAGGCGCAGCTGTTTGGACAGTTCCACTTCGCCGGCAATGGTTTTAGTTTGCAGCTCTGTGGAGTAATGCTGACGGCGTAAGGCCGAAAGTAAGTCGCCGCCGGCCAGCAATTCCGGTAATAAATCCGGCTGACGCAACCAGCTGTCGCGGACAAACCGGCTACACAAACAGACTTTTAAAATAGAGGCGGCAAAGGTTTCGTTTTCCAGACAAACCAATTGCTCAGCGGACAGTTTTTCCTGCAATTGCTGATTAAAAGCAGCTGCTGAATCGTGTAATGCTGTCGGTAGCGATTGCACCGGTAGTGCAGAAAGTGTCATAGAGGATCAGGGCAAAGAGAAAATGCCATGATACCTAAAAAGCGGGGGATGGTTTTGGAGGAATTGTTTCTGTCGGCAAAAACAAAATTTGGGGGAAGGGGCTGTATTTAGGAAATCGTTTATTCCATTCACGCTTGACTGGCTATCTTATTCAGCCTGACACAATAGGATGGCTTGCATGATCCTGGAATCAGTAGCTGACCGCTCCTCTGTTATCGTAAAGGCTTATAAAATGGAATCACCCAAAATGAGAAATAACGGTTCGCAATTTTGGGAATGTAGCTGTCTGACGTCAATACCCGTCAGACAGCATTTTTAATAGCTAAATTTATTTATCGCCCGCTTTGAGGTGTTCTATAGCCGTTTCAAGATGTTGGTCAGCTTTACTACCGTGTCCGGCATTTGCAAGTTTAATCGCTTCATGCAAATGTTTGATGCCTGACTCAATATGAGCCTTGGCCGGCCCATTTGCTACCTGAACAGCTTGTTCAGCGTGTTTTTCGGCTTGAATCGCGTGCTCGGCAAGTACCCCAACATTTCCATGTTTTCCTTCAGCCAAAGCAGTATTGGCATGTTCCAGCGCCGCATCAGCATGTTCTTCTGCAAGCACAGAAAAACTAAAAGACAGTAAGAAACTGATGATTAAAATAATTTTGTTCATGTTATGCGCCCCCCCTATTGATTTATAGAACCAATAGGACAATCTATAAGGCCAATTGTTCACCAGCAGCGTCGTCATTTTTTGCGAAAGCTGAACTGGGATGATAAAAAATAAAAAGCACGTTCGGGATATTGGGTGAGTAGTTGCGCTACTTACGTGATGCAACCCTTAGATTTCCCACGGGTTGATGACGGATACGCTGACCGCTTCATAGGGCGCCGTGTCGCGTGACGCGACGATGAACCCCCGCGAGGCCGCGACCGCGGCGATGTAGCCGTCAGGTGTTGGGAATCCACGACCCCGGGTCTTTGCCGTCACGGCCAGATCGGCATAGCGTTGAGCTGCGTCGATATCGAAACGACGTTGGTATCAAGGATAATCATTCAAACTTCAGCGGCTCTGCCGACGTCTTGTCTTTCACCCGGTCGAAGATCTCAAAATCCTGTTTTGTCAAACCGATCTGGCGGCCCAATGCTGCGAGAGAGTCACCCATGCGAACACGCGTCTCTGCAAGCCAGCCAACCCAAAAACAGTACTGAGCTTAGGGCTGTTAAACACTTATCTTCAAATGCCTATTTTTTTTGACGTTTTAGAGGATTAGCTTTTGACGATCTAAGCGCCAATGTGTATATTCAACAAGTTCTTCAGCAAAAATTGCACTATTTTTCGGCGTTCATTCGGCAAATCAGTTTGTGCTATGGGTGTCTTGCCGGTGTAACCCCCTTATAATTATAAAAATCATTGAGGAAATTTATATGCAAGCGCAAGACTATTTACCCTTTTTTCAGGATTTACTGTGGCAATGCTACCAATTTGCCGTCAACAACCCGATTAATGCCGGGATTTTAGCGGTCGCGGTTTGGTTGTTAACCTCTATTTTTTACAGTATCCGCATTGGTTTTTTGCAAAAACGTACTCGCGGTCATTTAAAAGCCATAGAAGATGCGCAAAGCAATTTGGCTGCCAGCCAAGAACAAGTTCAGCAATTGCAAGAGGATATCACGCTTAGGAAACAACAGCTGCAACAGGAAAACCAACGCAGCGAAGCTTTGCTGGTGCAATTAACCGAATTAAGCTCGCATTTGACTGACGGTATTCTGGCGTTAGCCGCCAACCCAGATCTGGGTCAGCAAGGTTTAACCGTTTCCCCGGGTTTACAGGCCGAACAGCTGTGGCAGCGTTACCGGGCTGCTGTGCAACAAGTTGGTCAACAGCTGATTACACAGCGGCAAAGCAATAGTGATTTACAACAGGCTAATCAGGAAGAGGCCGCTAAACTGGCCGAGAAAAACGTTCAATTACAGGCTTTGCAATTGAGGTTTGATAATCAACAACTGCAATTTAGCAAACTGGAAGCGGCAATTGAAGAACAAAAAACAATATTGCAGCAACAGCAAGAGGCGGCAGCTGAGCAGTTGCAGGCTGTTGAGGTGGCGCATCAAGCCGAGTTGGCGCGTTTAGAGGCGCAGCAACAACGGACACAGGCTGCGTTGGCCGAGGCGCAAGCTCGGCAAATTGAGCAGGCCGCTGCAGTAAAGACGGTGACGGAAGTAGCCTCTGCACCAGCGCCGCAGCCGGTGGCTGTAGGGATTGAGCAAGTACAGCCCGCACCTGCGCCCGTTGTAGCTGAGCCTGTAGTAGAGGCGGTTACTCCGCTGCCTAACCCGGTAGTCAGCGTGGCGGACAACAGCAGCGAAGCGGCAGCAGAACCCGAAGAATCACCCGAATCGGCCGCGGTTGAGAAATCAGCTGGTGGTGGTCTTTCCGGCAAATTCAAGTCGTTTTTCCCAGGCATTAAAAAGAAACCTGCGGTGGCGCGTGAGATACAGATAGCTGAAATTGAAGCGGCGGTACAAGCTGTTAATTCAGCCCCCACCCCGGTGATTAATGAAGTAGAGAGCATAGCCGAAGTTGCCGTGCAACCAGTGGTAGCAGCTGAGCCGGTCGCGGCAGAAAAACCCGGCGGCGGCGGAATTGCCGGCAAGTTTAAGTCATTCCTGCCGGGTGGTAAAAAGAAACCTGAAGTTTTGGCAGCGCAGGAACAGCCAATTCAACCCGAACCGGTTAGCCCTGAGCCGCGGGCAGTTATTGAAGCAACGCCAGCCCCAACCGAAGCAGCCGCCAGCTCCAAAGCCGAAAAACCAGCCGGCGGCGGTAAATTGGGCGGCCTATTCGGCAACGTCCGGCAGACTTTGGAAAAGCTGGATCAAAAGTTTGGCGTGGCCGCGCCGGTTGTGCCTGTTGAAGAAGAAGCAGTTGCAGAGCCGGCGGCAGTTGAGCCGGAAGCGCCGGGTATTCCTGAAGGAGTCGAAGTTAAACCGGGGCAGCTGGTGCAGATTAAAAATCTGTTGGGCCGCTTCAAAAAATAAAGGTACATATTCCATAGTTTGTTAAAAGCTGAGAGCAGGGCGGATGAGTCTTCGATATTGTTTAGCGATGGTGCTGTTAGTCTCCATGACCGGCTGCTCGGTGGACAGCGTTCAACAACTGGCTTACTTTGTGGCGCAAAATTACGGGCAGCTGCAATGCCAAAAACGCATGACCGATGATTGCAAAAGCCAAAGTTTTGATGCTTATCAACGCGAGCGGCAGGAGGTTAGGGAAGAGGAGTAGGCTATAAAGTAGGGTTTTAGTAGCGTAATATTATCTGTGCGGCCTTTCTTCTGCGACCTATTCGCTGCCTGATTTTGGCGTATTCAAGTCAGTCCATTTTTATCCCAACTCCGGCCATCTTTCAGGATACCGATTTATGACAAATATTTATGTAAGCTCAGGACAATCGGTTTCTAATACCGTATTAAATTATGGCAATGCTGAGTATATCTCCGCTGGCGGCATTGCCACCGGCACCACGATCAATAGCGGCGGCGGCGAATACATCCTGAAAAGCGGTACGGCCATCGGCACCGTGGTTAATAGCGGCGGCTATGAATATATCAATGCCGGCGCGACAGCCAGTAGTACTACGCTCAATAGCGGCGGTGATGAAACTATCTACAATAGTGGTGTCGCCAGTGGGGCTAGCGTCAGCAACGGCGGCGAACAGCTGGTTATGCAAGGCGGCATAGCCTTTGATACGACGGTTTACAGCGGCGGTGTGGAAAGCCTGGGTTATGGCGGCAAAGTCAGTGGCGGCGGTAATGTTTTCAGTGGCGGCGAGATTATTGGGCTGGTTTTATCCACAGGTGCCTATAATGTCAATCAAACCAGTGTGGTAGATGGCATTACGGTGCAGAGCGGCGGCATCCTGGCTAATTTAGCGGTTGAGTCAGGCGCTTCAACGCAAGGCCTTGTTGTCAATAGCGGCGGCTATGAAACTATTTTCAGTAGTAGTACGGCCAGCAGCACTACCATTAACAGCGGTGCTTATGTCACCATTTATAGTGGCGGCACGGCTATCGGCAGCATCATTAATAATGGCGGCATAGAAACGATTAATAATGGCGGCACGGTCAGTGGCGGCAGCGTGGCTAGTGGCGGTGAGATCATCGGCTTGGTGTTATCCAGTGGTTCTTACAGTGCTAATCAAACAAATGTCGTGGACGGCATCACGCTGCAAAGTGGCGCCATCATCCCGTCATTAACGGTGGATTCCGGCGCGTCGGCCCAAAGTTTCGTGGTGAATTACGGCTATGGCCTCGTTATTTCGGCAGGGGGAACGGTTAGCGGAACTACGATTAACACCGGCTATCAAATCATCTCAGGCGGCACCGCCAGTAATACGGTGATTAATGCCGGCAATGAATGGGTCACCAGCGGCGGCATTGCGATCAGCACTATCATTAATAGTGGCGGCAATGAAATTGTTTCCAGCGGTGGTACTACCAGCGCCACTACCCTCAACAATGGCGGTAATGAGGTCATCTTTACCGGCGGTAAGGTCAACGGCCTGATGATTAATAGTGGTGGGTATGAAAATATTGACGGCGGCATCACCAGCAGTACTGTCATTAACAGCCATGGTGAGGAATATATCTCCCAGGGAACTGCCAGCGGCACTACAGTCAATAGTGGCGGCATAGAATACATTTATAGCGGCACGGCTATAGGCACTACCGTCAACAGCGGCGGATTTGAAAATATTTATTATGGTACTGTCAGCGGCGGTAGCGTTGCCAGTGGTGGCAGAATCGATGGCTTGGTTTTATCCAGTGGTTCTTATAACGGCAACCAAGCTAGTCAGGTAGTTGAGAGCGTTAGCTTGCAAAGTGGCAGTATTGTCGGTTTAACCGTTGCCGCCGGCGCATCAACCCAAAACTTTATGGTGACCAGCGGCGGTTATGAAACCATCAATAGCGGTGCCACGGCCAGCAGTACAGTGGTTAACAGTGGCGGACAGGAATCTGTCTCAGGTATCGCTATCAGCAGTGTCGTCGACAGCGGCGGTAATCTCACCATCAATAACGGTGGTGTGGCCAGCGCCACGACGATTAATAATGGCGGCATAGAAAATCTCAATAGTGGCGGGGTTGATATTGGCGTGACTGTCAAAAACGGTGGCGAGCTGGTGATTGGCTATAATTACAGTAATCAAGCCGAAGTCGTCAATTTAAACAGTGGTGCTATATTGGATTTTGCCGGTATCACCGTCGGCTCGGCGATTGTTAACGGTGCAAACCAGTTACAGCTCAGTAATAACGGCACTGTTGTAGCCACGCTGGATTTGAATGGTAATTACAGCAATGATACGTTTAGCACCCAATCTGACGGTATCGGTGGCACCCTGGTGCAGGTCAGTACCGCACAAGCGACGCTCAGCAGCGTGAGCTACAATGCTGCCAACGGCCAGTTAAGCTTAGTTGGCAGCAATCTGGCAACCAGCGCCGGCGGTTATGTGCTGACAGATCTTAGCTTAACTGGCGATGGCGGTGTCAGCTATACCTTAACCAGCGGCAGCGTGGTCAGCGGCACCCCGACCAGCACCGGCCTGACGATACAGTTATCGACAGCTGATCAATTGGCGGTCGATGGTTTGTTGAATAAAAGCGGGAATACCGCCAACGATGGGGTAAACAGCTATAGCCTATCGGCCGGCAGTGGTTGGCAGACCAGCAGCAATCTTGTGCAGAGTAACGCTTATAGCTATACCACCGTAGCTGATCCCAACGCCACCGGCGCAACCGTGGCCATCGGCATTAATAACAGCGGCGAAGTGGTCGGTAATTATTTTGATAGTGCCGGAGCGCATGGCTTTATTGACAACAACGGCGTTTACACTACGCTTAACGACCCGAATGGGGTAGGTAACTATGCCACTACAGTCACAGGCATTAACAATGGCGGGGTAGTGCTGGGCAGTTTTGAAAATGCCCAAAGTGATTACCAGCCGTTTGTTTATAGCGCCGGTAGTTATACAACCATTACCGATCCTAATGCCACAGTGGGTTCAACGGTTGCCTATGGTATTACGGATAGTGGCCTGGTTTACGGTACTTATGTCGATAGCGCCGGGGTGTCGCACGGCTTTATCGACAATGCCGGCGCTTATACCACAACCGCCGCCATCAGTGATCCAGCGGCCAATGCCAGTGGTTCGAGTGATTATGGCGTTAATGCGAGCGGGCAGGTGGTGGGGTCATATTTTAGCGGAGCTAATCCTACGCTTTCCGGGTTTATTTACAACGGTAGCAGTTACGTTACGCTACAAGAACCGAATGCAACCACTGGAAACTATAGCGGCACTTCGGCTACCGCTATCAATAACAGTGGGCAGGTAGCAGGATTTTTTATCGATCCTGCCGGTAAAAATCATGGCTTTGTCTACAATCCGCTGACCAATAACTATACGGCGGTGGATGCCCCCAGTGCGGTAACGGCAACCGGCGCTCGCGCTTTTGGGATCAGCGATAATGGCCAAGTGGTCGGCATGTTTTTAACGGCGCAAGGCAGTATTGGCTTTATCGCCACGCCCGTGGTGGTAGAAAGTGTTACGGTCAACAATGTGTCTGCGCCGACGATCAGCTCGGTGGCCTATAATGCCGCCAGCGGCCTATTTACCGTGACCGGCGCCAATTTGGACAACCATGGCAGCAGCAATGGCATTGCGCTGAACGACTTTACCCTCACAGGCGGGGCAAACGGTAGCTATAGCTTTAGCGCCGCCAATGATACTGTCAGTAACCTAAGCAGCAGCGGTTTTACCGTCAGCCTAAGTAATGCCGACAAAACCGCGGTCAATAGCATAGTTAATGCCAATGGCGCAGCACCCTTGAGCGGTGCAGCCTATAATCTGGCCGCTACCGCTAATTGGGATAGCGACAGCGGCGCGGCGATTAATAGTCTGGCGGTGGTAGCCAGTAATGTACAGCCGTCGCCGACCGTCAGTCATGTGAGCTATAACGCCGGCAATGGCCAATTGACCCTGACCGGCAGCCATTTGACCAGCGGTACCGGCGCTTATCTGGTTAGCGATTTTAGCTTACAAGGCGATGGCGGCGGCAGTTACAGCTTAACCAGCGGCAGCGTGGTTGCCGGCGCTACCAGCAGTAGTGTCACCATAAAGCTATCCAGTGCTGATCAATTGGCGGTTGATGGCTTACTGAACAAAAACGGCTTGCAGGCTAATGATGGTGCTACGGCGTATAATCTCAGCGCCGCCGGCGGTTGGGATACCGCTGCGGCGGCGATCAATACAGAGGCTGTTACCGTCAGCGGTGTTATTGCTCCCAGCTTGAGTAAAGTGAGTTACAACGCCGCCAGCGCTGTGTTGACTGTCACCGGCAGCCATCTGGATAATGCCGGCAGTGCCAACGGTATCACCTTATCAGATTTTACCATCAGTAATGGTGCCGGTGAATTATTCAGTTTTCCGGTAGCATCGTTTGGTAAGGGGCCTTATCAAGATAGCGTGGTCAATCTGACTGCCAGTGGTTTTACCATTAATTTAAATAAACTCAGTCAATCAATTCTGCAGAATATCCTGGATGTCAACGGCAGTAAATCCATTAGCGGCACTGCCTATAATCTGACGGCCAGCGCCAATTGGGATAGTGATAACGGTGTGGTGATTACCACCCAGGCCATCACCGTCAATGGTGCTTTGCCTATCGTCAGCGCCGGCAACTACAGTGCGGCAACCGGTAAATTAACCCTGCTGGGGGCTAACTTTACCAACGGGGCAGGGGGCTACACGGTAACGGATTTTAGTCTGACCGGCGATAACGGGGCTAGTTATACCCTAACCAGCGGCAGCGTGGTTTCCGGTGCGCCAAGCACGAGCAGCTTAACCATACAGCTATCCACGGCTGATCAACTGGCGGTGGATGGTTTGCTGAACAAAGCCGGTACGCTGGCTAATGATGGCGTGACTGGCTACAGCTTCAGCTCACTGAGTGGTTGGGATACCGGCGCGACGGCGATTAGCGCGACGGGTGTTGTCGTCAGCAATGTCACTGCACCCAGCCTGAGTAAAGTGAATTATAACGCCGGCAGCGGCGTGTTTACCGTGACCGGCGCCCATTTGGACAACCACGGCAGCGCTAACGGCATTGCTTTAGCGGATTTAAGTTTGACCGTCGGCAGCGGCAGCTATCACTTTAATAGCAGTACCGATATGGTCAGCAATCTAAGCGCTACTGGTTTTACCGTTAGTCTGGGCAGTGCCGACCAAAACGCCGTTAATGCGTTGATTAATAACAATGGCAGCAAGTCCTTAACCGGTGCGACTTATAGCTTAAGCACCACCGCTAACTGGGATAGTGATACCGGTGCTGCCATTTCCAGTCAGTCCATCACGGTTAGCGGTTTGGATGTCCTGAATAGCAAGTTGGGCAGCAGTCCGCTGTCGATTAGTAATCTGGTAGAAGGCAGCGGCCAAATCGAATTATCAAAAACCATTTATACCGCCTTTGCCGGCGCGACAGCAGTCACGACGGCTAACTTCAGCAACGCCGCCAGTGCCGGTAGCTCTACGGATTATTTGTATTACAACGCTAATAACGGCGGCTTATATTACGATGCGGATGGCTCTGGTACACATAGCAACGGGGTGGAAATTGCGGTGATTGGTGTCAGCAGTCATCCGGCGGCGTTGAGTGTGGCGGATTTTAAGTTGATTGCTTGATCAAGGACTAAACGAGATGGCGTTAACCATTTCGGCAGCTGGATCTGACTACGCCGAATGCAGCCGATTTGGTAATATCAGAAAGCGTAAAAAAAGGGCCGAAGGGCTCTTAAACTGCATTCCAACGCGGAGCGTTGGCACGATAAAGTCCAACTTGCTGAGGCTATTTGGCTATTCCAAATTGCTTAATAAGGATGGCAATAATTCAAGAAATTCTGCTTTGGCTCTAGGTCCTGCATAAATGGCTTCTTTTTTCTCGTCTTGTATATTATGGGCAAAACTCACTATATGATTACCTTTTTTTGCCCAACCAATAAACCAACCGATTTCTGCTTGCGTACTTGCATCCGTATTTACCCGCCCAGAACCGGTTTTACCATGTACTTCCCAACCATTAGCCAGCGTGGTCACCAAGCTTATGCGTTCGGTTACGTCAAAGGCGTGTGTTGATACAGGCAATTGACGGTTAACTAGGCGTTCTAAAAAATAGACTTGTTCTCTGGGTGATATTTTTAAAGAAGAGCTTAACCAAGCCTTGATTAGACCATTATTTTTATCAGGATCGCCGGATAAATCTTGATTGCCGTACTGAAAAGCGTCCACATAATGTTGAAAACGATCTTTACCCAGCCACTCTGTGATGCGTTGGGAAAACCAAACCACTGAATTTGCCATCCAATACTGTGGGGTAGTGGTTGTTTTATGGCTTTCAAGCGTGGCAGCATAGCCTTCATAAAAGGGAAGAGCGGGTGTTTCTTCGTTGACTAAGTAACCTGAATCAAATCCCATTAGACTTAAAGCGAGTTTAAAAGTCGAAGCCGGCGTCATGCGCTCATCACAACTGCCATCTTCTTTTATTAGGGTGCCATTACTGGTATCAGAAACCAAAGTACAAACTGATTTTGCTTGTACGATTTCAGCATTTAAAAACAATAGTAATGAAACAGCAAAAAGATATTTTTTCATGAGAATTAAATGACAATAAACGATAAAAACAAACCAGGCTTCAAATTTCGTTAAGCAGACACAATTCCGCCGGATACGGCGCCATATAATAAGAGCCCTCAATAAAAGGATCTGGTTGTTTGCGAAAATGATGACGCAGTAAAGTCAACGGCACGATCAACGGCACTTGGCCCAAGCGATAAGCTTCTATGGTTTCTACCAGCTCTTGTTTGTCGCTGCTGTCCAGCGCCCGTTTCAAATACCCTTGAATATGCTGCAACACATTAACGTGATTGCCGCGAGTGGCGACGATTTTTAAACAGGCCATCAAGGTGATAAGGTAATTTTCCGCGCTGTCGGCCAGATTATCGCGAGTTATCTCCGCCACCAGCCGGCCCAATATTTTGGCCTGATTCTGATCATGGCTCATAGCAATTAATTTATGCCGGCTGTGGAAAAGCATCAAACCTTGCGCGGTTAACGGCTGCTGCCTAAACTGCCGCCAGCGGTGCAGCACAAACACCCGTTGCAAAAAATTTTCCCGTAAACCGGGATCACCCAATCGGCCTTCTTCTTCAACCGGCAAAGCCGGGAAATTTTGTTGCAGATAATCGGCAAAAACGCCGGTGCCGATGCGGGCGGGTATCTCATTTACATAGACTTTAACCCGTTCCATGCCGCAACTGGGCGAGTCTTTTTTCAAAATATAGCCGCATAGATCGCTCAGCCAGTCGGCTTGCTGGTTTGCAGTTTGCTGTAATTGCTCAGTGACATCCCATTGCGGGTTTTTAACGCCGACGCAACGCCTACCCAATTCGGTTTCCCGCAATTGCACAGCAGGGCGGGGCACCCCAAGCCCGGCTGCCATTTCCGGGCAAAACGGCCGGAACTGAAAATATTGGCCCAAAGTGCGTTCGATATAGCTATGGTATTTATGCCCGCCGTCGTAACGCACTTCCTGGCCTAATAAACAACTGCTGATGCCGACTAAAATATGCTCTGTTGTCATGAGTCTGCGCGATTAAATAGTGATGATGAGCAAGAGTACCTCATGAAATTGCTTATGCAACTGTTTTTCGTCACTACAGAGGCGAAATGCGCTTCACGTTGTTCAGGACATCCTATAACACCTGGGTTTACGCAAAGGAACACTTTTAAATCATTCGTACATCCATGAACTAAATTTTTATGAAGTTCAGTCGAAATAAGCTCGCGTCTTCACTAAAAGCCTGCCACAGCCGTTATTTTACTGTCTACTGCAATTTGGCATGGCCTGTGCAATTCAATTTATAACTGCTTCGACAATATTGCCGAAGAAGCGCGTAAGACCTTAAACCAATCCAGGAGACCGACGATGCCCATGGTATTACTAAGCTGTGACTCAGCAATTCCCGAACGCCAGCAACACATTTACCTAAAAGCGCCCAATGAAGACACTAGAGAATACTTGCCGATTTCCAACGCGGCTACCATTCCCGGCACCTTATCAGAACGCGGCTGCGCATTCTGCGGCGCCAAATTAGTCATAGGCGGCGTACTGAAAGACACTATTCAAATGATACACGGCCCAATTGGTTGCGCCTACGATACCTGGCATACCAAACGTTATCCAACCGATAACGGCCACTTCAATATGAAGTACGTTTGGTCTACCGATATGAAAGAAAACCAAATTGTGTTCGGTGGTGAAAAACGTCTGGAAAAAAGCATGCACGAAGCGTTTGACGAAATGCCGGACATTAAACGCATGATAGTCTACACCACCTGTCCAACCGCATTGATCGGTGACGACATCAAAGCGGTATCCAAAAAGGTGATGAAAGAAAGACCCGATGTGGATGTGTTTACTGTTGAATGTCCAGGTTTCTCCGGCGTATCACAATCCAAAGGCCATCACGTTCTCAATATCGGCTGGATAAACGAAAAAGTCGGTACGCTGGAACCGGAAATTACCAGCGATTACACGATGAATTTCATCGGCGATTTTAATATCCAGGGCGACACCCAATTATTGCAAACCTATTGGGACAGACTGGGCATTCAGATCATTGGTCATTTCACCGGCAACGCCAATTACGATGATTTGCGCAAAATGCACAAAGCCCAACTCAACGTGGTGAATTGCGCCCGTTCATCAGGCTATATCGCCAACGAATTGAAAAAACAGTACGGCATTCCGCGCTTGGATATCGATTCCTGGGGTTTCAGTTACATGGCCGAAGGTATCCGCAAAATTTGCGCTTTCTTTGGGATTGAGGAACGCGGCGAACAATTGATTGCCGAAGAATACGAAATCTGGAAGCCTAAACTGGATTGGTACAAGGAACGATTGGCCGGTAAAAAAATGGCCATCTGGACCGGTGGTCCTCGTTTGTGGCACTGGACCAAATCAGTGGAAGATGATCTGGGTGTTCACGTCGTCGCCATGTCGTCCAAATTCGGCCACGAAGAAGATTTTGAAAAAGTCATAGCCAGAGGCCGTGAGGGAACCTACTACGTCGACGACGGTAATGAACTGGAGTTTTTCGAAATTATCGACCTAGTCAAACCGGACGTGATCTTTACCGGCCCACGTGTCGGTGAGCTGGTGAAAAAGCTGCATATCCCCTACGTGAATGGTCATGCCTATCACAACGGGCCTTATATGGGTTTCGAAGGTTTCGTGAACCTGGCTCGCGACATGTACAACGCCGTCCATAACCCGCTGAAGCATTTGGCCGGTATCGACATCCGCGTTGCCGAGCCGGCCACGACCGATCAGGACTCCAGAGTGGAAGCCAATCCGGTTTATCCTCGGTTCTTCGATAACGTGAACACAAGCTCCGCTGAAGAGCCACTGAAAAGAGCTGTGTCATGAGCATAACCGTATCTGAAAGCAAAATTGGCGACCTGTATAACTACGTACAGGAGCGCTGCCTGTGGCAGTTCTCCTCTCGTACCTGGGATCGTCAGGAAAACATAGACGGCATCTTGGCAAAAGCCGCCGATTTAATCCTCGGCAAAGAACCGTCACGCGCAACCCCTACCGAAAAACTGCATTGCGCCGAGGCAAAAATCATGGTGGCAGATTGCCGGGAACGCTATCCCTGGATCAAGGAAGTGTTGGAGCCGGAAGTTAATGCCTTGATGGCCGGCTTGAAAGAACGCTTGCTGGATATTGCCATTACCAAGTCGCATAACCGCGAACTTAACCATCGCCTATACTAAGGAGTGATTTATGACTGACTGTGAAGTGGCCGAAAAACCGGCCGAGTTTAAACTAACCGCCAAACAGCGCGACGGCGTTATTAACCCCATGTATGATTGCCAACCCGCCGGCGCGCAATATGCGGGTATCGGCGTTACCGATTGTATTCCGCTGGTACACGGCGGACAAGGTTGCAGCATGTTTGTCCGCCTGCTGTTTGCGCAACATTTTAAAGAAAATTTTGATATTGCCTCAACCTCGCTGCATGAAGAGTCTGCCGTATTTGGCGGTCACGGGCGGGTGGAAGAGGGCGTGATGGTGCTGGCTCGCCGTTATCCCAATCTGCGCGTGGTGCCTATCATTACCACCTGTTCCACCGAAGTCATCGGCGATGATATTGAAAAATGTATCCGGGTGTTGGATAAACAACTGCAGGCGGAATTTCCTGACCGGGAAATCTTTCTGGCCCCGGTGCATACCCCCAGTTTTAAGGGCAGCCAGGTAACCGGTTACAGCGAGTGCGTTAAATCCATCGTCAAAACCATCGCCCGCAAAGGTACGCCAAACGATACGCTTAATGTATTCCCCGGCTGGATCAATCCCGGCGATTTGACGCTGCTGAAGTATTACGTCAAGGAAATGGGGGTTGACGCCACTTTCTTTATGGATACCGAACACTTTGATTCACCGATGTTGCCGGATAAATCCATACTGCCGATGGGCCGCACCACGGTAGAGCAAATCAAGGACAGCGCCAACGCCAAGGCCTCGTTATCTTTGGCGCGTTATGAAGGTGCCATAGCCGGAGACTATCTGCAAGAAGCGTTTGACGTACCGCAACATCTGGTCAGCACGCCTTACGGCATTAAAAATACCGATGACATGTTGCGCAAGATCAGCGAAATCACCGGTAAAGCCATTCCGGAATCTTTGGTGCATGAGCGCGGGATTGCTTTGGATGCGCTGGCCGATTTGGCGCATATGTTCTTTGCCAACAAAAAAGTGGCGATTTACGGTCACCCTGATTTGGTGATCGGTTTGGCCGAGTTCTGTCTGGAAGTGGAACTTGAACCGGTGTTGCTGTTGATCGGCGACGATCAAGGTAAAAAATACAAAAAAGATCCACGCTTAAAAGCTTTGCAAGACAAAGTGCATTTTAATATGGAAGTGATCCACAACGCCGACTTGTGGGAACTGGAAAGCCGGATTACCAAAGGTGAAATCAAACTTGATCTGATCATGGGCCATTCAAAAGGTCGCTACATTGCGATTTATAACAATATCCCGATGGTGAGAGTGGGCTTTCCAACCTTTGATCGCGCCGGTCTCTACCGTAAACCGACGGTCGGTTACAAAGGCGCGATGGAATTAGGTGAGTCTATAGCCAATGCCTTGTTTGCGCATATGGAATACAACAAGGACAAAGAATGGATACTCAATACTTGGTAACAGGTGCTTGACTGATCAGGAAAAGATAAATTACAGCCTGCATAGGATGTGCCGACGCGGGAGGCGCATCAGTCGCGACAGATGCGCTTCACGCTGTTCAGCACATCCTATAAAACTGAATAGTGACCAAAAAACTTCCCATCGCTAAGCGTGACTGGATATGAAAGCATTGAATACCCTTTTGACAGAAAGTCGGCAGCATTTTGGTGCAGCCTGGTCTTTGCCGGAGTATCGGCAAATCGAGCTGTACACCAAACGTAGAAAACTGCCTTTTGCTGATCAGCCGTCAATAACAACGGCATTGCCAGAGACCTTGGGTTTGCACACCGCCGCCATGTTACTGGAATCCTTTTTAACCAGCCGCGATGCAGAGCTGATGGAAGGCTTAGGTTCTTGGGAAAAATATCTGGCGTTGCCGCGAACCTCGGCAACCGACAAAATGGTCGCCGAGATTTACCGGATTTTTAGAGTGTTCCGTGTCGCTGCGCTATACCGCGATGGCCATATTGAACTTAGCGAGGGCTTGGTCAGAATGTCCTGTACTTTTAAGCGTTGCGCCTTATCGCTGAATATTACCCCGGTTGGACTCAGGCTGATGGAGTCCTTTGTCTACGCTTATCTAAATTCATGGCAGCAGCCTTACGGCGAAGCCTATGTCGAATGGCTGTTGCTGCAATATTTTCTCGACATTGTGGCTGAAATCAGAAAATTTGCCGATGAAGATAGGGTGCTGTATCAGTTTAGGCCACGCGGTTTTTTTAACCGGCATTTTCGTTTGGATTGCGATAACCCGCGCTACGAATTTAACGATGAGCGTTACCGTTTGGATATTGGCGCGCTTTATGCCGATGCCGTGCGTTATCCCATTGATTTTTTTATCGTCATTAAAGATGTTCTACATATAGTGCCGGTGGAAGCCTTAAAAGACGGTTATCTAGCGCAGGCCGAGTTGGCCCGCTGGCAGGCCCGGCCACCCTATCAAACCGAACTGCCGGCGGAGTTTCGACAGCGTTTTGGTCGGGAAATTATGGTTGTCGGTTTACCGATGACATAGATTCTTACACAGCATAACTACCATTCAATATCAAGTTAAAAGGAAACCACCATGTCTAAACCCGGCCACGTAAAAATTGCTTTAACCAGCAACAGTTTAACCAAGGTTGATTGTGCTTTTGCACTTGCCAAGCAAATCGTTTTTTATGACGTTACTTACCACCATAGCGAGTTTATTGATGTCGTTCGCTTTAATGGCGGCGGCGATGGCGGCGACCATAAAGGTAGCGCCAAAAACGGCGGTACCTGCTGGATGGATGATGAGGCGCTAAATGCCGGCGGCGATAGAGTGACGCCGCGGGTTGAAGCCATTAGAGGCTGCCATGTGGTGTTTACCAAAGGCCTTAGCGATGTGGCGGCGGTGAAATTGCGCGACGCCAATGTCTTCCCGGTGAAAATGGAAGCAGGCCGGGATATTGACGAGGTGATTGCCTATTTACAAAAAATGATGAACGGCCATCCACCGCTGTGGTTGCGTAAAGCCCTGGGTGGTCCGCGCAATAGTGATTATTTACTGGATAAAGAAACTGGCGATGCGCCGCAAAATACCGGCGATAACATCCGTCAGCCGATAGCGATAGAGAACGTAGACACTGACGCTGGCCGCGTTGCCCTGTCTTCAGTGGCCTAAATAAATAGCGGAAATCTCTTATGATAAAACTTGCACAGGTATCGGTACGGCGTGGCTCGCTGGCCGTGCTGCACGACATCAGTACGGACATTCCACAAGGCAAAATTACCGCAGTGGTTGGGCCGTCCGGGGTCGGCAAATCCACGCTATTGGCGACATTGAACGGTTTGTTGCGCCCCTATGCCGGGCAAATCAGCATCAATGGTGTTGGTAGTCTGGAAAAACCGGCCAGCCTGCAGGCGTTTCGTCGCCGTACCGCCACCGTGTTTCAAGAACACGCCCTGATTGATCGCTTAACCGCAATGGATAACGTTTTGCTGGGGCTGGCCGATTTGCGCCATCCGCTGTCGCTGTTGCCTTGGCCGCCAGCCATGCGTTATCGCGCCGCCAAGGCGCTGGAGGATGTCGGGCTGTTACACCGATGTGATGTACGCGCCGCCAATCTTAGCGGTGGAGAACGCCAGCGGGTCGGCGTGGCCAGAGCGTTGATTAGAAAGCCGCGCTTATTATTGGGCGATGAACCGTTTGCTGCTGTCGATCCGGCATTGGTGCAGCAGATGGGCGACATCATCCGGCAGATGGTGGTGCGCGATGGCGTGACGGTGATACTGGTGATGCATCAAATCGATACCGCCTTGTTGCTGGCCGATAAGGTGATTGCCTTGGCGGCGGGTAGAATTGCTTTTGACGGCCCGCCGACCGGTTTTAATCAACAAAAACAACAGCAGATTTTTCAAAGCAGTGGTTTGCTTCACTGAACCGGTTTCTGCGCTCAATAATAGGAGCTAAGCATGTTTAAAACTCTCATTGGTTTATTTTTCTGTCTGCTCTTAATGCCGGCTAAAGCTGAAAATCAGCCGCAAAAACTGGTGATAGGCTTATTGCCGGGCGAATCCGCACCGACGGTCATGCGTCTTAACGAACCGCTGCGCAGCTTTTTGGAAAAACAGCTCAATCTGCCGGTTGAATTAGTGGTGGGCGCCAATTATGCCGCAACCGGAGAAGCGTTGCGCTTTGGCCGCCTGGATATTGCCTATCTTGGCCCGGTGACTTATATCCTGCAAGCCAAACACGCTAAGTTGGAACCTTTTGCCCGGCCGACTCACGAAAAAGTGGGGCCCACTTTTCAAGCCGTGATGATTGTGCCGGCAGACAGTCAGGCTGCCACGCTGATGGATTTAAAAGGTCAGGAAATCGCCTTCGGCGATCCGGCCTCTACCTCAGGCACCTGGGTGCCGCGTTATATGCTGGCTGAAGCGGATATGGTTGCTGAGCGCGATTATCAATTGCGGGTACTGGGGGCGCATGACGCGGTGGCCTTGGCGGTTTCTCATCATAAGGTGGCGGCCGGCGGTTTATCCATGCCGATTTATCAACGCTTGCTCAAAGAAGGCAAAATCGCCGCCGACAGTGTGCGGGTACTGGCTGAATCACCGGCTATACCGGAATATATGTGGACTTTCCGTCCCGGCCTGGAGCCGGCTTTTAAAGAAAAAATCCGCCGGGCTTTTTTAAGTGTTAATGACCCGGAAACGCTTAAAGTCTTTAGAGCACTGGCTTTTATTCCGGCAGAGGATGGGGATGTGGATCAGGTGCGCGAATGGATAGATGTCATCACCGGCGAAAGCCCGGACGCAACGAGTATCGTAAAATGAGCGCCGATTCCAGGATGATTAATGCCGATTTAACGGTATTTACCACTGCCATTAAAAGAACACCCCAGCCGGAATTGCTCAGCATTCTCGCGCAAAACCGCTTCCGCAGCAGCCGTCAGGCGCTGGGTTTAAGCATGGTTTGCGCCATTATCGTCGCAGCGTTTATATACGCCGGCGCACTGGAGCTAAACCGCTATGCGGATGCCTTGCCGACCCTGATAACGCTGCTGGGCGACGCGTTGCCACCCGATTTCAGTCGCTGGCACAAATGGGGTAAACCCCTGCTGGATACCCTAGCAATGAGCGTGGTCGGTACGGTGCTGGGCGCCTTGGCAGCGATGCCGTTGGGCGCGTTGGCTGCCCGAGGCATTGGCCCGGCCCTGCTGCGCGGGCCTATCCTGCTGTTGTTAAATACTCTGCGGGCGATCCCTGGTTTGGTTTGGGGCATCGTCTTCGTGGCGGCGGTCGGCTTTGGGCCTTTACCCGGTATTTTTGCGCTGGCTTGTCATTCTACCGGCATGATAGGTAAATTCTGCGCCGAGATTCTCGAACATGTAGACCCCGCCCCTGGAGCGGCTTTACGCAGTCAAGGTGTTTCAGAAATCGGCGTACTGCGCTTCAGCGTCTGGCCGCAGATCCTGCCCAGACTGATAGATGTCACTTTATATCGCTTCGAACACAATGTCAGAGCGGCCACCACGCTAGGGGTGGTCGGCGCCGGTGGCTTGGGTTTGGAGATTATCACCGCTTTTCATTTGTTTGAATATCGGGAAGCTTTGGCTTTAATCATGGTGTTATTAGCGCTGGTGACCTTGATCAATCTGCTTGGCGCGTGGCTTCGCGCGCATTTGCTCGGCCGTTTGCAATCCTGATGCAAACACTTTTTCATGTAACTTAATAGGAATTAATACCATGTCTCTAGAATCCGCTATCGCCTATATCAAAAGAATGCGCAGCGACGAAGCTTTTCGCCGCATCATCAACGATTGCGAAGATGAACAAGCCAATTGGCAACAATTAAAAGAAAACGGTTACGAATTTTCCATGCAGGAATTTCTGCAGGCCAAAGATGCTATTTATGCAGAATACGGGATTACCCCGGAGTTTGGATAATTCCAGTTTATCTCAGCTAAACAACCAGTAACTCTACTTACCGTAGCCTCGATGAAGCAACGCGGAATCGAGGATGACGGCTTTTGGTAAAGCGCTTGACTTTTCGATTTTTCAACAACGCCATTTATAACGTTGCACAATGCTTAATATTTAAAATCTGTACAGTGTGAGTTTCGATTTATGTATTGAGTGGGTTTCAACGCAGGGCTACATCATTAAAAAAACCTGAGCCAGGATGCTATTCAATACAGAGTCATCCCAGCCAGCAGCTTTACGCATAAGTTTTATAGTCATTCGTTTCTTTTTGGCTTGCCGCATCATGTTCAAAGCGGCATGCCGGATAATGGCGACATTGGTTGGAGCATTATCTTTACGTATACGACTTTGATCTTCCCCCAATCGAAGCATCAGCCAGCCGATTAAGGGTTCTGGAACACAATCGTGGTGGGTGCCTGGGCGGTTGGAGCCAGACAGGGCGCCGCAATTCGCCAAGTAATGCCCAATATAAATATCTGCTAAACTATCGCTAAAACAGGAGGTGTAGCCATGACCACAATTACATTCGCCACACTTAAATACGCCAATACCCTTAAAGCCGCCGGGGTATCAGCCGCGCAAGCCGAAGCTGAAGCGGTTGCGCTTTCAGAGGTTCTTGAAATGAACCTTAAAGAATTAGTGACCAAAGAAGATTTGCTTATAACCAAAAATGAGCTAAAACGCGACATTGATGATGTTCGCCGTGATATGAAAGAAATGGAACAGCGATTAACCATTAAGCTTGGCGCAATGATGGGTGTATCCATTGGAATCGTTGCAGTATTGGTCAAATTACTTTAAGTCATCTGAATGGGCAGCCTCTTCCCTGGGGCTAATGCCAATCTATTTAGCGCTATGTTCCATCCGTTTTGCAACAGCCGCCAGGATACCGGGCAAATGCTTTAGCGAAACAAAGCCGCTCATCTGGTCACCTATCAACCCAGCTGGCTTATCCCCAGTCACCCAAAATGCCTCTTGCGGCATGGGCTTGATAATAAGATCGCCGTCAGACGTGATGACAGTCCAGCGATCATCCTAGAATCAGCAGTTGGACACCGTTCGCCAGTGCAGTTTTCCGGTTGGCTGGCAAGGCGCTTTTTCAAGCCTCCGGCTTTGCCGGAGGTTTTGACTGTTTTTGTAAACAGGCTAATTTTTAAGCAAATCAATCACCGGGTATTTCTTTAAGGCTTTACTCAGTAGTTGATAGGTATCGCGATCAAAAGCCGGGCGGCCGGATTCTAAAATAGTTTGCAGCTCGGCATCGGTTTTGGCGGTGCCCAGATAACACCAATGGTCTAAAACGTGCAGTTCTTCGCCTTCGCGAATGGCTATGGCTCCCGGATAAGGCCAGCTGTTTAATTTGAGTTTGCTCATGGCGATTAATAACCGCGCAGCGTGGGTGAGTGCGGGTTCTTTACCGCAGCAGGCACCCCGGCATTTTTTGAGTTGATAGGCAAAACAGGGGCGGCCTTTGCTGGTTTTTTCAATGTTCAGTACGCTAAGACAGAGCTGGTGTTGCTCGGCTAGGCCACGCAAGGCCTTAATCGCATCGCGCTGACTGTGGTACAAACCGTATAAATTATCCTGCGCGCCAAAATCCAGTTCATCCGCCCAGGTTAACTCCGGGCGCAGATGTTCTTGGTGTTGTTCCAGCCGCCAGGCACATAAGGCACTTTTTCGCCGTAAGCGCTGATTATGCACCGGCATTCGTTCTTTAATCAGTTTAGCTTCGGTTAACAGCGCCCCCAGTTCGCCGCTGGTTTCTAGCCAGTCTATCCGTTTGGTTTGTTGCGATAGACTCATTTCTTTATGGCTGCTGTGATCGGCGGCAAAATGCGACAGCACTCGTTGTTTGATATTAACGCTTTTGCCGATGTACAGCGGCAAATCGTTTTCACCGTAAAATAAATAAACCCCGGCTGTTTCCGGTAGATCGTGGATCAGTAACGGGTCTATTTGCGATGGCAAACTGGAGCGTTTTAGTAATTGCTGTAAGGTCTGTTGTAAAATGGCCTCGGAAAAACTTTGCGCGAGGTGTTGCCAGAATTGATAAATCAATTGAGCATCGGCCAATGCCCGGTGGCGTTCTTTGGCTTTAAGCTGATGCCGCTCAATCAGGCTGTCCAGATTATGATGGCGGTATTGCGGGTACAGGGTGCGGGAGAGTTTAACCGTGCATAACACCGCCGGTTTAAAGTCTATGCCCAGTCGCTTGAATTCGTTTTTTAAGAAACTGTAATCAAAGCGGGCATTGTGGGCGATAAATAGGCGGTTCTGCAATAGAGCGCTGACTTCAGCGGCTATCTCGGCAAAAACGGGTGCATGTTCCACCATGTCATTGCTGATGCCGGTCATTTGTTCGATGAACAATGGAATCCGCATTTGCGGATGGACTAATTGGCTCCATTCCCGTATTCCATCGGCATCAACCAACACGATACCAATTTCGGTGATACGATCTTTAGTGGCCGAGGCGCCGGTGGTTTCTAAATCGACAAAAGCGAGGGGCTGGGTAATCAAACGGGTAAAATTCTGGTTGAATGATGGCTGTTCTGGTGGGGTGTGCGCATTTTAGCGGATTGGCTTTGTTTTGGGCGTAAATTTTCGTGGCGGTGACAATGGCTGCTTTAAGCCTATAGTGGATTTAGCAGCAGGCCGGACAATCAATTTTACCAAGATCTTATTTATTTTTTAACGGAAAAAACTATGCATGATCTAATGCAGCTAACTGATGAGGCGGAATCTAAGTTACATTTTGACCAAGCTCTTGATCCCGATGCAGACCAGCTTTTGATGGTTGAACTTAACGATTGCCGCGGTGATTTTAGCGAAGCGAAACTGTTATGGAAACTTAGAATTAACAATTTGAACCATGCCAAAAAATACCTGTTGTTTGGTGGCCATGTTGGTTGCGGAAAAACTACAGAATTACGGCGATTAGCTAAAAAACTGCATCAGCCGGATAAATATTATGTGGTGCTGGTTGATGCTTTGCTGGAAGTGGATATTAATGATCTTAATTACAGCGATATTTTATTAGCGCAGGCCAAAGTTTTACTAAAAAAACTGGAAGATCAACAAATTGCTATTCAGCCTATTTTTTTGGAAAAACTAAGTAACTGGTTTAATGAATGCATTAAAACCAGGATCAGCAATAACGAATTTAAATCTGAAATTAAGGCGGGGGTGACTGCTGAGGGCGGCCTGCCGTTTTTAGGCAAGATATTTGCCAGTTTAACTAATAGCATAAGCTCCGGTTCGACGCATAAGGAAGAAATTAGACAAATTGTGCAAAATAGCTTCAGTGAATTTGCTGCTGCCTTTAATCAGTTGATCGTCCACGCTGAAGAAGTGTTAGCCGCTGCAAACCTGGGCAAAAAAATTCTGTTTGTGGTAGATGGTACAGATCGCTTACGCAGCGACCAAGCTAAAAAATTCTTTAATGAAGATGTGCATCAACTAAAACAAATAGAAGCCAATTTTATTTACTGTACGCCCATAACCCTACTGACCGAAGACGGCAAAATTCGTCAGGAATTTGACGTATTTCAATTGCCGATGATAAAAATTGCTGAAAAAGCCTCAAATGATTTTGATGCAATGGTCATGGCTAAACTTAACGAGTTTATCAATAAACGTGTCAATAGCGCTTTATTTGAAGATATCTCCCAACAAGAACAGTTAATCAAATATTCCGGCGGACATTTGCGTGACTTAATCCGATTACTATCCTATTGCCTAGCGGAAACACGAGGCGAGAAAAAAATCGACAGATCAACCGTCGAAATTGCCGTTAAGCAGTTGGCGACCGAATACCGGCGTAACATTAAACAGGAAGACTATCCTATACTTGTTGAGATTGACCGACAGGCTAAGAGCTATGTACCCGCTACAGAAGCCTGCCGGCGTTTGCTTTATGATTTGGTATTGCTGGAATACAATTCATATTGGTGGCAAAGTCATCCGGTGGTCAGAACATTGGAGGCTTATCAGCAAGAAGCCGCTAAGGTCAATTCATGACAGCGATACCAGCGCCGGACGGCAACCATGCAGCGGATTGGCAAAGGCTGCAGGATATTTTAACGTTGAACAGCGGCTTTCGGCTGGTATTTGCCGCCTATAGTAATCATATTGCCCGAGATAAACTGATAGCCGAACTGGCTAAAAACTACCGGCAAACCTTAGTTAACGCCAAAAACAATCCGGCTTTACCGGCCGATTTAAAAGCACAAGCCGGCCAATTTGAGCTGCTGCATATAATCGGTACCGAGCTATGGTTTACCCCGGACAGTTCTTTACAGTCTATTTATCATCTTAATTACCAAAGAGAATCGCTGGCAGCGGCCTGCCAACAGACTGTGCTGGTGCTGTGGTTATATGATAGTCAAATCAGTGAATTTGCCCACGAAGCCCCGGATTTATGGGCCTGGCGTAAAGCGGTGCTGGATTTTTCCACGCCGCTGGAACAGATAGCGACCTTACCCATTCATCTGGCGTGGCTGGATGCGGATAAAGCCGATATTAAAGATAAACAGCAACGGCTGGAAAATATTAATAGCTACTTACAAGGGCGTGAAGTTTATAGTTTTGCCGATGGGCAGTTATGGTTGGAAAAATCGCACATATTGCAAGTTTTAGGCTTATGGGATGAGTCTTTAGTGGCGGCAGCACAAAGCCTGGAGATTTCAAAAAAACATCAAAACAAACGGGCCGAGAGTATTGCCAATAGCCAAATTGCTTATATTTTCCAAATGCAAGGCAATCTGGAACAGGCGCTGACAATCTATCAGCAACAGGTATTACCTGAGTTTGAAGCCCTTGCCGATAAGCAGCAAATAGCGGTTACCTTATTGAGAATAGCCGATATTTTTCAGCTACGCGGTGACTCGGCGCAGGCATTGCAAAAAACACAGCAGGCATTATCACTATTTGAAGCTATGGGTGATAAGTTATCAGCTACCCTTACACAAGGGCGTATCGCAGACATTATGCATAAGCGTGGCGAATTAGGGCAGGCATTACAAATATATCAGCAGATTTTATCGGTTTTTGCAGACTTGGGAAACAAAAGCAACTATGCAGTGACCAAGGTAAAAATAGCCGATATATTATCTGATACAGGTGAACTGGAACAAGCGCTACAGATATATCAGCATGAAGCCTTACCTGCGCTGGAAGCGTTGGGTGACAAATATTTATGCGCTTCTACCATAGAAAGAATGGCTGTTATTTTGCAAATGCGCGGAGAATTGACGGAGGCTTTAAATCTCTATCAGCAGAAAGTGTTACCCATCTATGCCGAATTAGGCAATAAACATGGGGTATTAATTTGTCAATACAACATAGCGATGCTATTAGAAAAGGTGGATCGCCATCTCCACCAATCCGAAATAAACAGTTTATTGTGTCAAGCACTGCAAGCCGCGCAAGCGATGCGGATAGCGGAAGCGGAAATGATTATGAATACCTTAACCAGGCTGGATATGCAGTGTATATCGAAGTAATATCAAGCTCCATCGATTACGTTTTTAAGGAACCCATCGCATTGCACAAAATATGCGCTTTGTTGATAACAGCCTCGTCAGGCGTGATGCGCCGCCCGCTGGTTGGCATATCTATATAATTTATGAAGCACCTTGCAGGTCGCCTTGATGAAACTTCATTGAATAGTGGCAAATAAGAAACCGTACTGGATAGCGGTAAGATTAAATAAGTGGTCAATGAAAGGTTTTAGGGGAGGGCAACCATGAGTTTTGTAGCCAATGAATTTATCCGGCATATTGAAGGTGATTGCTTTCAGCGCGAACACCCGATCACGATTAATGTTAAAGACGGTACAGTGATGTTGTATGTGCCGGCGGGTGAATTTGAGATGGGGGATGGTCTGGATAGGAATTGTCCTATACATCCGGTTTATCTGGCAGGATATTGGATAGCGGCTTATTGTGTCAGCAATGCGCAGTATTTGCAGTTTATAGACGCCACCCGGCATAGGCCGCCGGACAATCGATTTTATAAAGATCCGTTAAGAGCCGCACACCCGGTCACCGATGTCTCGTGGCATGATGCCCAGGCTTATGCCAGATGGGCAGGTTGTCAATTGCCGACTGAAGCGCAATGGGAAAAGGCCGCGCGCAGCGCCGCCGGTTTTATGTATCCTTGGGGTAACGATAAACAAATAGACTATTGCCGCAACAGCACTAACCGCGGTAACGAAACCACGGTGCCGGTGTACGATTATCCGCAAGGCGTTTCTGTTTATGGTTGTTATAACCAAAGCGGCAATGTTTGGGAGTGGTGCTCGGATTGGTATGACGGCAGCTATTATCGACAATCGCCCAAGCAGAACCCGGCAGGGCCGAAAACCGGTAAATCCAGGGTCAATCGTGGCGGCTGTTGGGGGGATGAGTGTCCGGGCGGCATTAGGCTGGCTGACCGCGACTGGACTTCGCCGAATGGTCGTAATGTTTATCAGGGTTTTAGGCTAATGAAGGCCTTAGCGTAAGCTTGGCTAAATTTTTGGAGCCAAATAAATGAAAAAAATGCTTATTCATATCAGCGAAAACGGGCAGACCAGTATTCGAGTGATCAATGGTCGGAATGATGATTGTTTAGAGTTTACTCGTGCAGTGGAAACGGCTTTGGGTGTGGTAGAGCAACGTGAGTTTTTGCCGGCATTTGATCTGGATGTGGCGCCGGTGGAAGAGCTGTGGGAGCGGCAAGAGAGGTAGTGGTTTTTGAAATTTTCAGGATTGCGCAGGTGTTGTTGTATATATTGTATGTCAATGACTTAGATCAAAAAATCTTTAAAAACTAACCTTGAATTTTAGTAACGGACTGATACGATAAAGACGCTGTTTTTAACAACAGTCAGTGGTTCATCTTTTTCCGTGTACGGTTTGTTTCAGGAGAATACCATGAATAAAATAACTCCCCATTTATTAAGAGATCTGGACGCTACCTTGCCCACAGGCACAGAATGTTATTTAGACATGCCGGCCCGTAGTGCGCTGATCAAATATCGCGGTAAACATTCGGCGACTTTTTTTGATAAAAACATAGCCGTTACCTTGCTGTCGCTACGGCTTGGTCGTGGACTAAAACGCTTTCTGATGGATGATATACGCAAACTCATGCCCAGCAGCAATGCTTGTCGCCCCGAAAGACTGGCTTAGTGTTATTACTGTTTAGGATGTGTTGAATAGCGTCAAGCGCATCTATCGCGATTGCTGCGTCGGCACATCCTATACGCCGGATTTTTAGAAATAGTTACCTCGAAACAGCCAGATTGATCAAAATCACAGCCGCTTGGCGAGCACTAACAATGGCGCCGGAGCCTCTTTTCATTTGTTCCGACACAATCGCGCCTTCAATCAGCAAGGCAAGCTGTTGGGCTAGGTTCTCGGGATTTGTCGCCCCCGCCATCCGGGCTAGTTCGGCAATATAGTTTCTAAACTTCTCATAAAACTCGGCGGAAACCTTTTGAACCGGGTTGTTTTCGATCGGAAACTCCGCCGAAGCATTAATAAAAGCGCAGCCCCTAAATTGCGGGATAGCCAACCATTCGCCAATGATCTCAAAAATTGCCGACAACTTGTCAATCGGCTGATCTGCCTTGCTGTTAACCTGAGCGACAAACCAATTCGTAAAATCTGCATCGCGCTTGCGAAGAAAGGCGATTATTAAATCATCCTTGGACGGATAATACTTATACAGCGTCATTTTAGTCGTGCCGGCGGCTTTTACAATGGTTTCGACGCCAGTGGCCTTGATTCCTTGGCTGTAAAAAAGTTCGGAAGCCGTTTCTAGAATCTGATCTTTCAGGTTGCGGACCATGAGGAATGTGAAAATTTCAATGCGGATCAACAGTATACTGATCGGTACATGCCTTATCAACTGCTGATTCAAGGGTTATATACAAGTGGCCACTATTGCAAACTAAATACTGACCGGTTAGTATATTAATGGTACAACTTTTAGCGGGATCTCATATGAAATTGGTGGTATGCACCCTGCAGCGCTATGCGCCGAATCCACATTCCTGTGGCAACAGTGGTGGCTTGGCGATTGCCGAGACCTTGGAAAGAGAGCTCATAGACAGTGGTCTAAGTGTGCCTTTGGAACACGTTGCTTGTTTTGGGGCGTGTCTGAAAGGGCCAAATGTTCGATTATTACCAACCGGTAAAAGCTGGCATGGGGTCAATATTAACGATGCGGCAGAAATTATTGCCTACATTAAACACAACATTGTAAAGCTTTAATGCTTAAGGAGAAACCATATGGAAATTATGCTGAAAATGGGCGTTTTGTTAATTTTCTGTTCACTGGCCTGCGCTTGGTTGGGTACCTTTGCCCGCTGGTTTCCTATTAAGGGACTGGATGGCGGATTGATCAAAGATTACGGCCTATTGATCAAGGCTCACATTGATTATGTTTTAATGGCTGGCCTTAATCTGATCTTTTACGCAGTGGCTAAATCGAGTGGTATCGTTTTGCCGATCGAAGCCTGCTGGCTGATTGCCATCGGCGGTTTTACCAACCCGACGGTGTTCACCATTGCGATGCTCAAACCGGATTTCTGGCAATTTCAGTGGGCCAAGATCTACACAGCGACAACGTTTGTGATTTCAACCGTCGGTTTCGTTTGGGCCGGTATCGTGATACTCAACGCAGCATAACAATACTAACCCGTTAGACACATCGAAAAAACGGTAGGATGTGCACACCTGCGGGCGGCGCATCAATCAAAGCCCCAATGGACTGATCACTTAGCCGTTAACACAATATAAGCAATCGCAAATAGCATTATCTAATCAAGGCTCAGGCTCCGCTGGCCTTGACGGCCCCTCAAAAAGCTTGTTTAATTTTGCGAGGGGAAAACGCCGGCATACGCGATACAGTAAGTAATGCCGGTAAAGGGTTCGCGTATCGGGAAAGTCGCTAAGTTACCGGTTGGACTAACGGTAGTACTGACTTTGGTGGTTGTGGTCTTTATTGCAGCGGCAGCCATTGCTACGCTAGCGGCCGAAGTACTGTAAATGTGATCGGTTACCGATGAAACGGCAAGAAAATTTCCACCCGGACTTGAGGTTTTGCCGGAAGTGCTGATGGCATCCAATATGGAAGTGATAATCATATTAGTACTGGCGGGATGATAATGTAATGGTAAATTGGCGACGCTTAACGTTGTCGTCTCTTCACCACCTGATTGGCCGATAAGGATGTCTGAAATGCCTGTACCCTGTCCGGTGCCGACGGGCACACGGCCTTGAAGATTAGGTAAGCCAAAAGTTTTCACGCCATCGCCGCCGAATTGTGTGCCGAGCAAATCGAAAAGCACAATATATTGCGAAATCGCTAACAGCTCTCCGTTTGCCGGGAGAAAGCCGGTAGGGCAAAAATTAAAAGCAAATGTGCAGATATCACCAACATAGGCGGGGGACTGGCAGGCGTTAACCGTTAGCGGTTGTACGGCAATCGTGGATATTGCCGCAACTAATATTGATTTTATGGGGAGTTTGAACATATCCATTAACCTTTGAATGAAAATTGAAAAACACCTGGCTTTCAAATTTAGTTGCGAGATGGAAAAATGCCGGTGATTGCAATACAGTAGGTGATTCCCAGATAGGGTGATCGGGTTGGGATGGCCGGGTTAGTGCCGCCGCCTGCGGTACCAATGGTTGTGCCGGCAGTGGCGGTAGATTTAACGGCTCCGCTAGCCATGGGGGTATAGCTTGTCGAATTGCTGTACAGATTATCTTTTAACGTTGAGGTGGCCAGCAATTTATTGGCTGGACTTGAGTTGTTACCGGTTCCGCTTGCTGCATTGAGTGTGGAGGTAACGGTTGCCACAGTGGTGGCTGCATGGCTGTGAGACGGTAAATTAGCCGTTGTTAGCGTGGTCTTCTCGCTTCCGCCGGTCTCGCCAACACTGATAGCGGATAGACCGGGGCCGTTTCCAGCGCCAACGGCTGTGCGGCCGCGCAGATCAGGCAACGCAAAATTAGTTGTGCCATTACCGCCGTAATTAGTGCCAAGCAGGGAAAAAAGGGCGGTATATTGTGAAATAGCTAGTATCTGCCCGTTCGCCGGCAAAAAACCGGTAGGGCAAAAATTGTAAGCAGAGGCGCAGATTTCACCAAGAAACGAATTGAGTCCACAGGCAGATGCTGGGCTAGGCTGTAATGCCGCAGTGGAAACGAGGCTTGCAAATAAAGCTTTTAACGGTAAATTAGACATTTTAAAGCTCCTTATCTTTATAATTTAAAAGATAAAATCATGTAGCTTAATTAGTGTGATGCCATCAAGCGTATGGAAAGCGGATTGATTGTATCAGAAAACAACAACAGATTTAATTTTGGAGAACGCGATGTTTGGTGTTTTAAGCCCGCGTAGCCGCGATTAGCGCCAGCGTAATCGCGGGAATGAGTACCCAGCCTCCAAGGTCTCTCATAACGGTAATACGAGTAATAGGCGATTTTATGCTGGCTTAGCGCGTAGGATGCGGTGAGGAACGAACCGCATCACAAGCGAAAACAATGACATTTAATATTTTAATTGTAAAATGACAGCGTTCAGCCTATATCCCACACGCATCACGCATTTGTAAAGCCTTTGTACGGGCTGTTGCCCACTTTTCAACCTAAGATTACTTAAATCGGCTCTGCATGTAAATTAATACCTAACGCTTTTGTTACTTTAAGGATGGTATCAAAACTGGGAACATGTTCACCATCTAAAGATCGGTACAAGCTTTCGCGAGACAACCCAGTATCACGGGCGATCTGCGACATACCACGAGCCCTGGCAATATCTCCTAATGCTTTGGCTATAAAGGTCGCGTCACCATCAGCTTCTTCAATACAGGCATCCAGATAAGCCCGCGTAGCCGCGATTAGCGTCAGCGTAATCGCGGGAATGAGTACCCTGCCATTCCAAGGTCTCTCATAACGGCAATACGAGTAATAGGCGATTTTATGCTGGCTTAGTTTCTCGGAAAGGTTGGCTGGCCACTTATTTCCGCGATTACTTGCGCTAATCGCGGCTACGGCGCTGGAGTAAAAACCAGGGTGTATGGCATTAGCTTTTTGTCGCTTCCTTGTGTTGTGCTGCGAGTCTGGCACGGACTTGATCAACAGATACTGCTCTCGACGGATTTGCTTTAAGCGCATCATACGCTGGACCGACTTGTTCATAAAGCCAATTTTCGACGGCACGATCACGAGCCATCAAGGTACGAAGCCCATCTCGAATAACTTCACTTTCTGAAGCATACTCGCCTGTTTCAACTTTTGATTTAACAACCGCAGCCATTTCGTTTGGCAGGGTGATGCTGAATTGTTGTGTCGTTCGCATGACCGATCCTCAATTGAATAGGATTTAATCCTACGCTTTTTTATAGCAAAAAACTATAAAAACTTTATCCCGTACGCACGGTTCTGTGGGCAGACGGAGGCTGCAAAGCCTCCTCTGACCCGATTCAATCAAAGCCCAATCAGCGGCAAGGTGGTCTAACAGCTAAAAAAGGAGCTGATTATTTCTACGCCTATGTTACCCTACACCCCAGTTTTAACCCGGCTCAATTTTTCTATTGATACGATGAAAGCCTTATCCAAACATCCTGATCCTGCCGAACTGCAAAACCTGCAATTGTTATATCAACGCGGCCAGTTGCAGCAGGCGGAAACCCAAGCCTTGCTGTTGTTAAGCCGATACCCCAAATCCTTGCCGGTGTTAAATCTATTAGGCATCTGCCAACAAACGCAGGGAAAGTTGCGGGAGGCGGCCGAGAGTTTTCGGAAAATGCTGCTGATTGATGCAAAAATCGCTGAAATCCATTTTAACCTGGCGACCATACAAACCCAGCTCAACGACAACAAAGCCGCGATTGCCTGTTATCGTAAATCTTTGTTGATCAAGCCGGATTTTACCATGGCCCATTTCAATCTGGGGGCTTTGCTGCAACAACAAGGTTTGCTGCAGGAAGCCGGCAAACATTATCAGCAAGCAGTAGCGCAACAACCGGGATTTTACGAAGCCTGGGTAAACTGGGGGGCGATATTGCAAACGCGCGGCGAGTTGCAAGCCGCTGAAAAATGTTATCGGCAAGCCTTGGCGCTGAAGGTTGATGCCGGCGGCTATTTTAATCTAGGCACCACGCTATACGATCAAGGCGAGCATCCGCAAGCGATTGCCGCTTTCCAGGAAGCGCTGCGACTTAACCCGCAACTTGCCGATGCCTGGAACTGTTTGGGCGAGACCTACCGCGACCAAGGCGACATGGAACAAGCAGTACGCTGTTATCGGGAAGCCTTAAAAGTCGAAGCCACTCACGCCCGCGCTAATTATAATCTGGGCGAAAGCTATTGTTTATCCGGCCAGCTGACGCAATCCATCCCGTATTTCGCCGCCTCCGATTTTGCCGATGCCAAACAGCGAGTGTTGCAGAGTTTATATAAAACCCGGCAGTTTGAGGTTTTTAAACAAAAACTGGCGCAAATAATTGCCCAGCAACAGCCTGATTCAGTATTGCTGGGTAGTTTATCCACGCACTATGCGATTAATTTTCAGCAGGATAATCCGTACGGCTTTTGCCGCAAGCCGATGGATTTTGTGCAGCACACCCAAATTGAAGAGCTAGCTACGCCAAATAGTCCGTTTTTAAGTCAGTTATTGGATGATGTTAAACATTTAGCCATCGCCGAGCGTAAACAGGGGCGCTTATATTACGGTATTCAATCGGCGGGGAATTTGTTGCAGCGTTCCGAACCGTCTTTTCAAAAACTGGCGGCCTTACTTTTGGCTAAGGTAGTGGCTTATCAAAAACATTTTTCCGGTAGTCAGGAAGCCTTGATCCGGTTATTTCCAAAGGATCTGGAGTTTGCCAGTTCCTGGTATTTGCGGATGAAGCAAGGCGGCCATCTGACCGGGCATATCCACGAAGAAGGCTGGATCAGCGGCTGCGTTTATCTGCAACTGCCGGACAAGTTGAATCAGCATCAGGGCAGTTTTGAGTATGGGGTGGATGGTGACGATTACCCGCGCCTGCATGACAACTTTCCAAATCGGATAGTCGATCAGCAAGTGGGCGACTTGGTGCTGTTTCCATCATCGCTGTTTCACCGCACCATCCCTTTTCATTCCGAGCAAGAACGGATATGTATAGCGTTTGATATTAAGCCGCAGCCGGCGTTGATTTAGCGGCATTAGAGCGTGGGAACGATAAAAATTATTATCAAAACATATACCCCCAGGTAAGCGCCAAAGTACCGATGCGTTCCAATTGCATACCGTTGTAATTGGTGTACAAGGGTTGCAGCCATTCGGCGCTGAGCCGGTTGCCGGCAAAACGGCCTTTCGGGGCCTTGAGCTGCAAACCAAAGCCCACATCCACAAAAGTGCCGCCGTAATTTCCGGCGTAATCATCCGGCATTTCATAATAGGCGCCGGTCACATTGGAACCGGTCAGGCCATTGGGGTCTTTGCTGGCGATAGAGCCCTGGCGGGTATAAACGGCTCGCAAGGTGTTGGACAGCCAGTCGGTCCATTGGTAGCCGCCCCAGGCGCTGCCCTGAAAGATGTTGCCATAGCGCCAGCCCTTGTAGTTATAGGCCTGCAGCCGATAGGTGCCGGTAATCTGCCCACCCCAACTGAAGTCACTATCAGAGCCGGTATAAGTCAGGCTGGGATTGTAATCCCAGGTGCCGCTGCTGTTCTGCAAATCCGCAGGGTACAGATGGGCGATGTTCTTGTCCAGCTCGTTCCAGGTATTGATGGTGCCGGTCGGCGCCGACACCCCTTGGCCGGTGATTAATTTATGGCCGTCGCCCTCCCACAGCTTAAACATCGCGTACATGCCGGTGTCGGCAATGCCGCCGTCGTTGTTCCAGGTGCGCATGCCGTCGCCGTGGCCCATGCCCGTCATCATGTCATGCATGCCGGTCGGCGTCGTCACCATGTCCATCGTCATCGTGGTGTACTGCGGCATCAGCATCAAGTTCAGCCAGTCTGTCGGTGCATACATCAGATTCAACATGTGCATATTCATGGTCATCCCGGTGTTGCACATCTGATAGGCAAGCATACAAGTGACATTGCCCAAGCCGTTGTGATGAGCACCAATCTGATAGCCGTTGCCCTGCTGTTGCTGCATAAAACGGTAGCCTACCATGTACTCACCCTCCGGCATCATGTTGGTAAACATCATCGCCGCCGGTATCGGCCCGCTCTGATTCATACCGGCCATATCGCCGTCATGCACCATACCGGCCATGCCGCTATCGGCGTCCGCTGCGCCGCCGCCGTCAAACAAATCATCCAGGCCGGTGCTGCCGGCCTTGGCCAGTTTGGCAAAGTCGGCTTTCAGCGTGGCGTTGGCGACATAGTAATTAAAATCCATGTAACTGCCGGAACCCTGGCCGCCCAGCGTCAATGCGCTCTGATGGGTGTAGTAATCAATGCCGACCTCAAAGCGCAGGCCACGGGCAACATCCTTGGCAATATCGGCACCGCCGCTCAAGGTGCCGTAAGCGGCCAGCCGCTGGTCGCTGGAAAAAGCCTGCGGTAGCGTACCCAAAAAATACGGCGCGAAGAAAAACGCCGCGGTTTGGCTGTAATATCGGCCATGCGGCGTCAGCGTCAAGCCCCAGGGCAGGTTTTGCCGCCATTCCAGCTCAAAAGTATGCGAGCTGATGTTCCAGTCGTCGTGAAAAAAACTGTAGGCAAATTTGCCGGCACCGTCCAGCGCCTCGACATAATGCAGATAACTGCTGTCAAAAGTGAATTGGTTGCGCATCCCCGGCCGTTTTTCCGCAATGGGTTGACCAGCGATTAATGAAGTATAACCGGCAAAAGTCGAAGGCCCGGCATAGCCATAATCGATGACTGATTTATAAGGATTAGCCAGATAACCACCACTATTGGTGTAATTGATGCCGGCACTCAGCAAGCCGTTCTTGCTGACCACCTGGGTCAGGCCCAGGGTTAGCGTCCAATCCTGGCGCAATCCCATCAGAAACGAGCCGATGTAATTGCTGAAGGTCTGATCTGCAGGATAATCACCATAATTTGTTCTTGGCTGAAACAAAGCGTGGGTCAGGCTGTTGGTATAGCTGACGCTGGTGTTTAGCGTAGTCTGTTTCTCATTGAAATCAAAGGAGCCGGCCAGATTCGCAAAGCGCGACAGATAGTCGTGCTCTATCGACACGCCGCCGCCCAGTGTCGCCGAGGCGTGATCCCAGTCGTAGCCGAAGTGCATATCGCCCTGGTTGCGCACTTCCGGCGAAGCATAACCTAAGATCTCGGTCATTTGCGTGGCCGGCGCGAATTTGGCGATGACCTGGCCGGTGGCGTTATTGGTAACCATCTGGCTGACATAAGCCAGTTGATGGGTGGCGTTATTGAGATAGATAGAGGAGCCGTCAAAAGTCGGCGTTGCGCCGCTGGTGGCTTTATAATAATTCTGCTGCGGTAATGGACTCTGATAGCTGTTGTATGCCGGGGCAATCAGTTGCGGCGTGGCGCCCGACCAAACGTCCTGAGACAGATTAAAGCCGATACGGGTGCGATCATTCAGATGGAAATTGCCCCAGGCATGTTCGCTGTCGGCGTTGATCGGCGTATAGCCGTTGCCGATTGGCGTTACCTGGGTATTCTGCACCGACAAATTGCCCTGGGTATAGCCGGTCTGGTTAGTGTTGTAAATGGTTCTCGGTCCTTCCTCATAATGGCTGAACTGCACGCCGACATCGTCGCCGCTGTCGTCGGCCAGCGCCGGCGCCTGCCCCAATAAGGCCAGCGCCGACAGATAAAAGGCCTTGCTAACGGTTCGGCCGGCAGTTCGACTCGTAGTCCGGCAGGCGGTTTTGTCGGTAGGTGCGGCGGCTGGTTGGCTGCGCTCCCGCCAGCCGACCAGTAGAATGCGGCAATCCAGCGCCAGTTTGCGCATCGCGCAGGGAAAATCAGTTGCAGCCACAGCCACCTCCCGCCGCGCCGGAAGTGGCCGCTCCCGCCGCTTCGCGGCTGGCGTAAATGTGCTGACGTAATGAAGATTGGGCGGAGGACATCTCAAGCCCCATCACGTTTTTGGCCAAATTGCCGCGTTCCCAGGGTTGCACAGGGGAGCAGGCGCTTAAAATCGGTGCTATTAACCATAGACAAGGTTTAAATAATTTTTTAGGCATAATGATGGGTTTAATAATTATCAATACGATAAAACTACAGTCCGTAGGATGCGGTGGAACGAACCGCATCCTGATCAAGACAAATAAAATTCAATAGCTTTAACTTAAGCACTTGGATGATGCACACCAACCAGACCTATCAACGTAGTGTCGTAGTTGTCGCTATAAGCACTGGTATCCAACACTGGGGCGGCATATTTAATAATGCTGCCGTCCATCATATTGGCGGCGTACAAATCGCCGGCGCTGTTTACATACAGGCTGTTGGCATCGGCGATGCCGGTGGATACGGTAGTCAATAACTTGCCGTCGGCAGAAAATTCACTGATGGTCTGATTGGCGATATCCGACACAAACACATCACCGTTACTGTTGATCGCTACACCATCGGGAAACAGCAAACCGGCGGTGTCTGTGCTCAACAGCGTACCATCCGGCGCAAACACTGCGACATTGACACCGGAATTAGGGCCGAAGGTACCTTCGGAGGCAAGTCCTGAACTGATATAAACATCGCCGTTGCCGGCAACCGCCAAGCTGTTGGGGTACTGCACCCCCTGGCTGAAAGTATTCAACAAAACGCCGCTACTGGAAAATTCCTCGACGTTGCCGCCTTTGAAATTGGCGACATATAGATTGCCGCTGCTATCCAGCGTCAGGCTGGTCGGATCATCAATACCATTGGTCAATACGTTCAACAGCGTACCGCTGGCGGAAAATTCTTCCACATAACCCGTGCTGCTGAGATTGCCGGAGGTGCAGGCGACAAACACATCGCCGCCGGCGTTGACCACCACGCTTTGCACATTACTCATGCCGGTAAAGGTGCGCAGCCAATGACCGTCGGCCGAATATTCGCTGACGCTGCCGTTCATTGCCAAGTCGGAATTATAATTAGCCACATAGACATTGCCCTGGCTATCAGTGGCCAGCGCCGATGGCAGCGACACCCCGGTATTGACGGTAAACAACAGCGCACCGCTGGACGAATAGCCGGTCAGTAGGCCGTTATTCAGGCTGGCGTCAGTGCCGTTGAAGCTGGCGGCGAAGATCTCGCCACTATTTGAAACCGCCATCGCCACCGGGTAATTCAGGCCGGTGGTGATGGTCTGCTCAGGATTGACCGGCAGGATAGCGGTAGCGCCGCTGAAATCCAGACTGAAATTGACATTGGCTTTCAGTCCTGCGGCCGGGGTAAACTGCAAGGCAGCCAGTTCGCTTTGTAAAGCCATTGGCGTGGTTTTAGCCAGGGTATAACTGATGACGCCACCGCTGCTGATGCCGGCGGACAGCCCGGTTCCTGACAACGTGCCGTCAGCGGCGGCAAAATGGATGGTCACCCCATCGCTTTGCGCCGGATTGCTGTCACTGACCGTGACATTGGCGAACGGCGTACTATGCGCTGTGGTCGACAGACTGGCATTGCTCAGGCCGCTTACCTTTATGCTGTTGGCGTAACTGACCGGTACGGCGGTGCCGCTATTGGCAGTCGAACCCAGACCATCCCAGCCGGCTGCGGCGGACAGCGTGTAACTGCCGGCGCTGTTGCCGTTGCCGTAAAGATTCAACAAGGCATTGACAGCACTCAGATCAGCCCCGGCCAGCGTGATATTCAAGGTTTGGGCATTGGCGACACTGAAACTGTCGCCGACGCCGGTCAAGGTATAGAATTGTGTGCCAGCATACAAGGTTAGCGCATTCAGCGCCGCGCCGCTTTGCAAATTATTGCCGGAAATGCTCAGCTGACCGCTGGCGGCGTCATAGCCGGCGGAACTGATGCCGGGGCTGGTCGGCACAATAACCGCAACATTTTCCCGGGTCGCTTGCAGGCTGGTGTTATCCAGCGGCGATGACGATCCTGCGATCACCACGCCTATCGGCACGGAGACAGTGGCGCCATTCCCGCTTTGCACCAGGGACAGCGCCGGGCTGTAGCTGAGTTGGCGCAAGTCGCTCTGCAAGGCGGCGGCGTTGGCGGCGCTCAGGGTATAGCTGCCGTTGCCGCCGCTCAGACCGGCGCCGGTCAGGCTGCCATCGGCGCTGGGTAGGGTAATCGTGGCGGTTAGGGATTCGCTTAGGTTGTCGCTGACGGTAATCGCGGACAAGGGCATGGCAGTGATGAAGTCTTTGATAGTCGTGGTGCCGAGACCACCGATGACTATGCTGTCATGTGAAACCACCACCGAGGCGGTGCTCGCTTGGGTAGCTGCGCCATCCCAACCGCCGAGTGCTTGCAATTGGTAAACGCCGCCGCCGGTGCCGTCAGCGATGAACAAGGCATTGACCGCGCTTTGCGCGGCGCTGTTCAATGCGAGCTGGAAACCGCCGGCGCCCAGCGTGGACACCGTGCCGCTGGTGGCGCTTAACTGATAACTGCCGCTGCTGCCGCTCAGCGTCAAATCCGCCAGATTCAGGCCGAAAGTGATGCTGCTGCCGTTTACCTGCAGTACACCGGTCACGGTGTTATAAGATGACAGCGCCAGGGCCGCCGCCGGCAGGCTGCCGTTGATTGCGAGATTGGTTCTGGCGTTGGCGCTGTCTAGCGTGGCGCTGCTGCCGTGGGCTGTGCTGGGGTCGCTGACGGTCAGGCTGAAATTGACGGTATTTTCGGTGCCGACTGCCGACTGACCGGCCACCGGGGTGAAGATCAAGGCTTGCAATTGCTCTTGCAAATTGGCGGCGCTGGTGGCGGCCAGGGTATAACTGGCCGTGCCATTGTTGATTATAGCGGCGGACAGGCCGGCACCGCTCAGGCTGCCGGCGGCGCCGGATACGGTAATCAACGCCGTATCGCTGCCCGAGCTGTTACTGTCGGTCAACAGCAGATTTTGGAAAGGCCGGCCGGTGGTGGTGTCGTTAATGGCTGGGCCGCTGCCCGGTAGCCCGCTTAGGCTGATGGTTTGATAACTCGCGTTCACCGAAGTCTGCGTCGGCAGTACGCCGGTGCCATCCCAACCGGCGGCGGCGCTCAAGGTATCGGTGTTTTGGCCGTTGCTTGAACCGTTACTGGCGAATAAGGCATTGACCGCGGCCTGATCTGCGGCACCCAGGCTTAGCGTGAAACCGTAAGCACTAAACTGACTGATGGTGTCGCCGGCACCGTCCAGCACGATGCTATGGTTTCCCAAAACCGCTGTCAGGTGGTTCAACTGCAAATTGGTTTCGAGATTGCTGCCGCCTATGGTAAACACACCGTGTACCGCATCGTATTCAACGCTTCCCAGATTGGGCGATGTGGTGGACACCGCTATCTTTTCGGTGACAGTCTGGTTATTGGCGGCGTTATCCGAGCTGGTAATGCTCAGATTCAAATTAGTGATCAGCGCCCGGTAGGTGGTGAGCACCTGATGCAAGGTGGGCGTGAAAGTCAGTGCCTGTAATTCGCTCAGCATCTGGGCGGGGCTAGCGGCGAAAAGCGTATAAGTCGCCTGAGCTGACGACAGCACCGGCGCCGACAAGCCTGAGCCGCTCAACACGCCATTGGCGGCGGTCAAGGTAATCGTGGCGCTGAGCCGGTCAACGCTGTCGCTGTCGGCAAGCTGCAATGCATGGAAAGGATTGATGCTTACATTGTCGTTAAGAGAGATGGCGCTGCCGTTACCGATGCCGCTGATGCTTAGGGTTCTGGCTGACGTGACCGGCAGGGGCTGGGTGTAATACTGCGGCAGGCTGGTAGAGCCGTCCCAACCGGCGGCGGCGTAGAGTTGGTAATCGTACAGCCCGCTACTGGTCGAATACTGGTCGCCGTTGCCTGGAAACAATAGCGCCGCTTTACTCAGATCGGCGGCGTCAAGGGTGATCTTAAAACCGGTAGCGGTTAAATTACCGATAGTATCGCCGGCCGACAGTGTCAGGGAGCCGTTGCCGTATAAGGTCAGGCCGGCTAAATTAAGGCCGGAAACCAGCCCGGCGCCGGTCACGGTCAATACCCCGCTGGCCACATTGTACTGGACACTGGTAATGCTGGGGAGGGTCATTTAAAAACTCCTGCATGGATTGATAGGCACGCACGTAGGGCGGGTTAGGTGCGTGCCAATTCTTTATTTGTTGGTATAAACTCGCTTCACGCATCGTAACCCGCCAGGCCTAAACGTTGCCGACAAGCTCGTCGGAAATGAACGTTAGCTGTAGGCCAGGCGGGTTACGTTGCGGTGTTTTTTTTACACATGGATTTTAGGCTAACGCGCGCAACTAACCCGCCCTACGGTTGCGTTTGCGCATCAGACCCAGCCCACTGAATAGACCTCCCAGCATCATCCAGGCGGCCGAAGGCAGCGGTACGGCCGAGGCATTGGTCGTGATGCCTTGTATACCGATATAATTGTTGCCGGACACATCTGCAAACACTGTGCCGACCACCGTGCCGTTGTTGTTGATGCCGTTCAATATGGTGCCGATGGGGTAGCCAAAGCTTGAGGTAGGAATTTGGGCTACGTTAGGGATATTGGCATCTATCTGGGTAGTGATAAAGGTATGGGTTTGATAATTATAGGTAAAGCCATGAAACACGTCGCTGAAATTGGGGTCTGCAAAATAACCCACTGCTTCGCCGACGCTGTTCAGACCGGTTAAAACCGTGGTGCCGAGAACAGTATTGCCTGATCCGTCAGTGGTTACGGCTAAGGGATCGATGACCTGGGTATAGGTATTGGTGGTGGCATTATAAATAAAGCTGATGGTGTCGCCGATGTTGTCCTGGTAGTTTCCGGTGATCAATAAATCGCCGGCCAGTGCACCTTTGGTGACTTCGGCCGCGCCGTCGAATTGGCTATTGGTTGAGCCGAAGGGCATAAAATCGCCATAGGCGCCCGGCGCGATGCCGTCCAGGGTTTTGCTGGTATTATTATAGATAAATGAATCGACAAATCCGCCTGAGCTGGAAACAATATTGTTGGGATCTACAACAGTGTTAGTGCCGACTACTACCCCGAAACTGCCATTGCTGCCGTCGCTGAGACCCAGTGCTGTGGTGCTGTTGACATAGGTGCCGGCGCCAAAAATATTCTGATTGCTGTCGCTAAGCAGCGTACCGGAAGTCGGCGCACCGCCTAGGGTGCCGGTGGTTGGGGTGTTGGTGACATAGGAGCCGTTAGCATATTGCTCGACCACATAGCCGTTATTGTTAATGCCGCTGACCAGATTGTTGAAAACGCTGGTGTTAGGAATGTTGACGCCTTGACCAAGAGCGCCAACTAGATTGTTTACCAAAGAAGGGCCATAAAAGCCCAGTGTGGCTCCACTTAACGGATAACTGGTGGACAGTGTGGTGGAAGTGTTGCAGGTGATGTGGCCGTGTGGGCCGGCGCAACTGGTTTTGTAGTAAGTGGTCGGCGCAAAATCCGCTCCCGGCAGTACGCTGATGCTGGAGTCGTAAACGAATTGCCCGGCTATCAAGCCGGCATTGTTGATGGCGGTAATAACGGCATTCGCGCTTTGGCCGTTCTGGGTGTCAAGGGTTACGCTGCTGCTGTTCGGCACCGACCAGGTGTAGGTGTCCGCCAATGCGCTGTGGCTGCTCAACGCCGCAGCAATCGCCAGCGGCAATATCTGTTGTGCTCTGGCGAATAAATAAGTATGCATGTTTAAGTCCTCTTTTACTGTTTAGATGATGTTTAAGGGAAGGTGTGCGGCGACCCTCAGTTTCTGCGCTTGCGCATCAAGCCCAGTCCGCTGAACAGACCACCCAGCATCATCCAGGCCGCAGAAGGCAGCGGCACGGCCGAGGCATTGGTCGTGATGCCTTGTATGCCGATATAATTGTTGCCGGACATATCCGCAAACACCGTGCCGACCACCGTGCCGCTGTTGTTGACGCCGTTTAATATGGTACCAATGGGGTAGCCATAGGCCGAGGTAGGGATTTGGGCTATATTAGGGATATTGGCGTCTATTTGGGAAGAGATAAAGGCATGGGTTTCGTAATTGTAGGTAAAGCCATGATACACAGAGCCGAAATTGGGATCTTCAAAATACCCCACCGCTTCGCCAATGCTGTTAAGACCGGTTAAAACGGTAACGCCGGCGAGTGTATTACCGGCAGAAACCGGGATTGCGGCTAAGGGATCGATGACCTGGGTATAGGTATTGGTGGTGGCATTATAGATAAAGCTGATGGTGTCGCCGACGCCATCCTGGTAGGAACCGGTAATCAACAGATCGCCGGCCAGTGCACCTTTAGTCACTTCGGCCGCGCCGTCGAATTGGCTATTGGTTGAGCCGAAGGGCATAAAGTCGCCATAGGCGCCCGGCGCAATGCCATCCAGAGTTTTGCTGGTATTATTATAGATAAATGAATCGACAAATCCGCCTGAGCTGGAAACAATATTGTTGGGATCTACAACAGTGTTAGTGCCGACTACTACCCCGAAACTGCCATTGCTGCCGTCGCTGAGACCCAGTGCTGTGGTGCTGTTGACATAGGTGCCGGCGCCAAAAATATTCTGATTGCTGTCGCTAAGCAGCGTACCGGAAGTCGGCGCACCGCCTAGGGTGCCGGTGGTTGGGGTGTTGGTGACATAGGAGCCGTTAGCATATTGCTCGACCACATAGCCGTTATTGTTAATGCCGCTGACCAGATTGTTGAAAACGCTGGTGTTAGGAATGTTGACGCCTTGACCAAGAGCGCCAACTAGATTGTTTACCAAAGAAGGGCCATAAAAACCTAGTGTGGCTCCACTTAACGGATAACTGGTGGACAGTGTGGTGGAAGTGTTGCAGGTGATGTGGCCGTGCGGGCCGGCGCAACTGGTTTTGTAATAAGTGGTGGGCGCAAAATCTGATCCCGGCAGTACGCTGATGCTGGAGTCGTAGACGAATTGCCCGGCTATCAAGCCGGCATTGTTGATGGCCGTGATGACGGCATTCGCGCTTTGGCCGTTCTGGGTGTCGAGAGTTACGCTGCTGCTGTTCGGCACCGACCAGGTGTAGGTGTCTGCCAATACGTTCTGACTACTCAAGGCGGCGGCAATCGCCAACGGCAACAGCCGTTGCGCTCGGGTGGATAAATAAGTATGCATTTTTTTAAGCTCTCTTTTATTATTTAAGTGATATTTTTGAAAAAACCGCTACGCCCAACAGCGCAGTGCCATTGCTAATCTCACTTAAGTATAAGCAACTAACATGCCATATTTTTATCAATAAAAGACATTTAATTTCAACTGGTTAAAGAAAATATACGTACTTAATAATTAAACTATGTTAATACACCTATTTCACCAGATTAAAAGTGTTAAAAAACATAGTTTATTTAACTATTTTTCCCTTTATCGATAACTCCGACAAATGCCAAAACCGCCCCACCACATCACCGACAAACCAGCCACCGGCAAGCTTGGCAAAATGCGCTATCGCTTCAAAGGCATGGGTACGCTGTGTGAACTGGAGTTTTATGTGGACAGCGAACAGAACGGCAAAACCGTTGCCGAACGGGTGGAGGCAGATGTGTTGCGTCTGGAGCAGCGTTATTCCCGATATCGCCCGGACAGCCTGTTGTCGGAAATCAACCGGGTGGCTGCCGTCAGCGGGGAAATTACCGTCGATGAGGAAACCGCCGCCTTGTTCAATTATGCTGAAACCTGTTACTTGCAAAGCGACGGTCTGTTCGACATCAGCTCCGGCCTGTTGCGCAAAGCCTGGCGCTTTGACAGCGGCGAACTGCCGACGCAGCGGCTGATCGATGATTTGCTGCGAACCGTCGGCTGGCACAAGCTGGAATGGCAGCCGCCGCTGCTGCGTTTTCCACTGGCCGGCATGGAGATTGATTTTGGCGGCGTGGTCAAGGAATATGCGGCGGACAGAGCGGCGGTGATCTGCCGGGATTTAGGGGTTAAACACGGCTTTATTAATCTCGGCGGCGACTTGCGCATCATTGGCCCGCATCCAGACGGCTCGCCGTGGCTGGTGGGTATACAACACCCGCGCGAGCCGGATCGGCATTTGATCGATCTGGATCTTTATCGCGGCGGCATGGCCAGCAGCGGCGACTATCAGCGTTTCATCCAGATAGAAGGGCAGCGCTACAGTCATATCATCAACCCCAAAACCGGCTGGCCGGTGCGGTATCTAGCCTCGGTCAGTGTCATCGCCGATTTTTGCACGATCGCCGGCAGCGCCTCGACGATTGCAATGCTGAAGGAACAAGACGGACCGCGCTGGCTGGCGGAACTGGGCTGGCCTTATGTGTGGATGGACGCCGACGGCAGGATGGAGGCCGGCGGCGACTGAGTAGTGCTTGCGGCCTGGCCCGGTTTGCGGGAAAATCCGCCGCCGGCATCATAAAATGGATTAAGCCATGATTCTTTCCCGCGATTATTTACAAGCCCGCCAGTTCCAGCAGAGCGGACGTTGGGCCGAGGCGCTGGCTGTTTACCAGAGCCTGTTGCGCATTCAGCCCAAAAACGGCCAGTTGTTGTTCGAGGCAGGCTGTTTAGCTTTGAAGTTGGGGCAGGCCGAGCAGAGCGTCAGTCTGTTCAAGCGGTTGTTGAAGCTGGAACCCGGACATGTTGGCGGCCTGAGTAATCTGGGGCAGGCTCATGCCCGACTGGGGCGTCATCGCCGGGCGCTGGATTGTTACCGTCAAGCCATCGCCCGCCAACCCAATTTCGCCGGCGGGCATTATAATGCCGGTTTGGCCGAACAGGCGCTGGGGCAGCCGGAAAATGCGCTGGCCAGTTACGATAGCGCCATCGCCCTCGATCCCGGCTTTGCCCCGGCTCATAATAATCGCGGCAACATCCTTCACGTTTTGCGCCGTCACCGGGAAGCCATCCAAAGTTTCGATGCCGCGCTGCAGTTGGTTCCGCACAATGCTGATGCCTGGTATAACCGGGGGCTGGCGTTTTATGCACTGGACAGCTTTGCCGAAGCGGTGCAAAGCCATCGCCGGGCGCTGGCGATTCAGCCCGATCATGTCGATGCCTGGCAAAACTGTGCGCTCTGCCATGAGGCGCTGCAGGAATACCGCGATGAACTGGCCTGTCTCGAACAGCAGTTGCGTCTGCAGCCGGAACGCGGTGAAGTTCATCTGCTGCACGCCCATGTGCTGTTTGCCCTGGAAGAGTGGCCGCAGGCCGAGGCCGCCTACCGGCAGGCGATAGCCATGAATCGGGTAGACGCCGATACCCTGGTGCGACTGGGTTCGGTTTTGCAGCGGCTGGGGCAAAACGACCAGGCTCTGGAAATCGCCGCTCGGGCTCTTGCCCTTGATCCCGGCTATCCGCCGACTCATAATTTGCAGGGGTCTGTGCTGCATCATCTGCATCGGGATGCCGAAGCTATTCCCTGTCTACAACAAGCAATTGCCCTGGACCCGTCCGAGTATTTGTATTACTACAATCTGGCACTGTCTTTGGCAGGCCTGCGCCGTTTCGCCGAAGCGGAAACCGCTTTCGATCAAGCGTTGAGCATAGCCCCGCAAAACGCCGACACCTTGTTCGGCAAAGCCCTGCTGTTGTTGACCCAGGGCGATTTTGCCCGCGGCTGGCCCTTGTACGAAGCGCGCTGGCAGGCGGTGCAAAAACACTATGCGCCGGCATTTTCCCAGCCTTTGTGGCTGGGGGAGACGCCGCTGGATGGCAAAACCCTGCTGGTGCTGGGCGAACAGGGTCTGGGCGACTTTATCCAGTTTTGCCGTTATATTCCGATGCTTAGCAAGCGGGCAGGGCGCGTCGTCGTCAAGATAACGCCGCTACTCGCCAGCCTGGCCGAGGCGCTGCAAGCCGATATTGACATCGTCCTCGACGGCCAGCCGCTGCCGACTTTCGATTGTTATTGCCCACTGCTGAGCTTGCCGCTGGCGCTCGCCGCCACCGTGGGTGACATACCCGCCGTTACGCCTTATTTATTCCCGACGCCGCCGGCTGAAGCCGCCATCAAGTCGCCCGCCACCCCGCCGGGCCGGTTGCGGGTCGGCCTGTTCTGGCACAGTAACAGCACCTTTATGATGGGCCATCTGCGCAACCTGCCGCTGGTCGAGCTGCTGGACTTACTGGTATTGCCTTGCGAATTTCATGTGTTGCAACAGGAAGTCAGCAGCCAGGATCAGGCACTGCTGGCCAAGCTGGATGGCTCCGCCCCCCGGCTGCACCGGCTGAACGATTTCGCCGACACTGCCGCCTTACTGCAACAGCTGGATCTGGTGGTATCGGTAGATACCTCGATTGCGCATCTGGCCGGAGCGCTGGCGGTGCCGGTGTGGATATTGTTACCCTACCGCGCCGATTTCCGCTGGCAGGTCAACCGCAGCGATTCCCCTTGGTATCCCAGTGCCCGCCTGTTCCGCCAGCCCGCGCCGGGCGACTGGCGCAACGTGGTTTATGAAGTCCGGCAAGCACTTTATAATGCGGTCAATACAGGATCTTACTGCAAAGCGCGTCAGAGATTGCCGCAGAACCTCCCATAAAGTCAGCCGAAATCCAAAAAGCCGATTTATTCAACAACGCCATCCGAAAGAAGCCGTCACTCCAGCAATTCTCAATTTAAACGAAAATTATCTATAATTATCAATGTATTGTCGTTTTTAACGCCAAACAGCAAAAATTATAACGCATTGAATTTTATTGATTATATTTTTAAATTGAGAATTGTTGCCGTCACTCGCAGAATCCAGTGATGAGGCCTGATCTTTGTTATAATCCAAAGCCTTGATCATCGCTCAGAATCCATTATGGCACGCTATCTCGATCCCAAGAAC
>Ga0364873_10110_pt1 | contig 51628 bp, 57 predicted proteins | sample ExccelAu500001D3_2_FD_206928 | JGI IMG/M metagenome (GOLD analysis project Ga0364873, IMG submission 206928) | Enriched cells from Trout Bog Lake Hypolimnion, Wisconsin, USA - BchlTB.Aug07.5000.01.D3 | ecosystem: Environmental > Aquatic > Freshwater > Lake > Hypolimnion/Profundal zone | place... | reverse complement strand
GTTATCTCCATTACTATGACAGTATAGGAATTTATACTTAAGCTCGATTTAAATAGGTAAGGAAGCCTCTTCCTTGAGACTTGATCTTGGTAGATTTGGCACTAACGGTTCACGATCTCCAGCACTTCCGCCACCTGGGCCGCCTAGAGGGCAGTCTTGGCTAACACAACGCATACCTGCACTCCAGATTATTTTACTTTCTTGGCCCTTTGGTGTACTGATTGTACTTAGCCATACAGCGGCAGAACAGCCGATATTTCCGCATTGTTTTTTAAAAGAAGCTGTCGCCTCTGACTTAAAACTGTTCTCTTCAACCCTACTAAATATGCCGTCTCCTGGCATGGGGATTTCTACCCTACTGATTGTTTCACTTGGACTCGGCTCATAAACTAGAGCCAAGATTGGGTCGGTTTGGATTTCTAGTGATCTTTCTGCCATGTTTATTTATTATTATTCAGCACCAAACGTCTTGCAAGCAGTAGTAGAATGAAAATCGGCAGATGGAATTGATAGTTATAATATAATATTATATAATAGACATCTATGATTACGCTCTCCGAGTCTAGCTCGGCCCTTGAAGTCTGTCTTAGTAGACAGCCTTTAGAAGACTTTGGCGAAGACAATATAGAAAAACTTATAGAGGGTATAAATAACGAAGATATGCGCAGAGTTTCAGTGACAGATATTGCTGGCAGTTATGCAGCTATAGCTGCGTTTAATAACTTGGAGCCAGATAAAAGAGAACTAGTGGGATTTGCCAGGCAGGTAAAGCGCGATGTGCTAGCGACAAGTGTCGGCAAGCTATGTGTCGTAGAGGTGGGCAGTGTTTGGGTTGACCCTGATTATAGAGGCCAAGGTATAGGTCAAACTTTAATTGACCGCTCTACAGAAATTATGCGCATAGTGGGCTTTATTCCAATTGCCGTTTGCAATCAACACAGCCGCAACAACTTTGAGAAAGCCGGTTACGTGCCTATAGGTACGATGCCCTCAACAACAGAGGGAAACCAACGAATCGTGGAAATGTTTGAACCGCCTATCGACTGGTACGTTAGAGAACGCTGGCAGTCTGGAGTACGTCAGGAAGTTCTAGACGGCACTAGTTCATTGCCTCGTTTTAAAACCATGGTTCTAGATAGGTAGTCTATTAGCTTCAGTGGTAACGCCAGCGCCCTATTTATTTGCAAAGCCAACTATTTAATAGTATAAAAGCTTGGTGAGTCAATTAGAGACACCGGTTTGGGAAGCAACCGAAGGCCAGCGCTACCTGGACCATTTCCAGTGTTTAGAGCCCCATAGATTCGCAGTCATTAAAGTTGGCGGTGAGCTTATAGGCAGTGATGAACAGCTCACCATACTGGCGACTGAGCTTGCGAGCCTTGGAGCGCTCGGACTATTTCCGGTGGTTGTACATGGTGGTGGTACTCAAATAGATGAGGGCCTAAAAACCGCAGGCATAAAGTCCAGCAAAATAAATGGTGTACGCGTTACCTCGCCGGAAGCTGCGGAGTTAATACCCGGCATATTAGCTGGGGTAACTGAGCGCTTTACGAGAGCCGTTAACCATCATGGATTGATAGCCCAAGGCATAACCGAAGGCATATTTTCGGCTGTATTAACCAATTCTCGGGATTTCGGATCAGCCGACAAAGTAGTTGCCAGAACGGAAAAGGTAAGAGAGGTTATAAATCAAAGAAACATCCCGATTATTAGCTGCGCCGGAATGCTGGCCGTCACAGAAGGTCAAGAGATAGTGCCGGTAAACATTAACGGCGATCTGGCCTCGGTTTCCATGGCCAGATCTTTAGTGCCCGAAAAATTTATTTCACTTACAACCTTAGGTGCTGTAATGAACGAACACGGCGAACCGCTCAGCTCACTCAGTCCGGATACGGCAGCTCAAATGATAGCGGCTGGCACAATAAATGCCGGCATGATTCCAAAGGTAGTAGAGGCAATCAAACTGCTAAGCAGCGGCGTACACGACATTGTCATTACCAGCCCTAAGGCCCTCCTTAAGGAGTTATTTACAGATAAAGGTGATGGTACCTTAATTCAGTAGCTTAAGGACTTAATTAAACACAAACTGCCGAGGGCATGTAACACTGATGTTATTCAGGCAATCTTTCGCCGGCCATATCAACTAAACCAGCGTATAGAAAGAATCGATCTTTCTTTGTAGGCCTTATAGGAGTGAGGCCAAGGTGTAAATTGATGGCCTGCTGCAGCCTATCAGGTTCCTTAAGATCCTCGCCACTCAAATGGTCCAGGCGCACGATCTGCAAAGCACCTGTTTGGGGAAAGTAGTATTTTATTTCAGTCGGCAAAATTAACGCTCCAGCTTCATTTCTGATCGGCGGCCGACTTGCTACATATCGTATCTGCAGCGGTAAGCTGTCAGGCGGCTGGGTTGCATCCCTATACTCGGCAAGACGATAAAAATAGGAATTATTCGCAAATACTTTTTCTCTGAAACTAACAACTGTGCCTAAAGAATCCAACCATCCAAGCTCGTGGACCTCATAGTTCTCAAGGGCGACACCCGCTAGCCTGCAGAGTTCGTCCCCGTAAAACTCCAGTGCTGGCATCTTACCTGTTACTAGTACAGAAGTTCCGTTCATATTGGCAAGCATAGATAATGCTTCAAAGCGCATACCTCGTAGTTTTTCGGGATCCATAGTAGACCATTCTATCCGTATGAAACCCCATTGCAAGCATTAGGGTTTAATATATTCCAGCTGACATTCTAGAGTCTGGGGTTTTAGCTGCTGCCCTTAAACTTATCTCTTTTTTGTATACTACTTAAATGACAGCGTTATCAGGGGACAGCGAAGCACCTGCTTCAAATCAACAAGCTATTACTGCTTGCGCATTTATACATCAAGAATTCGATGGAACTCCGAAAGTCTTCCTACCTAAACGGGCAGACAGCAAAAAATTGTTTCCCGGGGTATTTGAGCTGCCCGGTGGTCATATTGAATTTGGCGAAGATCCCGTTAGTGGTCTAAAAAGAGAGCTGGATGAAGAACTTGGGGCAGATATAGCCATTGGCGATCCATTCTATGTGTTCACCTATTCCAATCCGGTCAAAGGGTCTCACTCCATTGAGGTGGTCTACTTTGCAAAATTTATAAGCCGTCCTGAGGATATCAAGCTCAATCCGGAGGATCATTCCGATTACGGCTGGTTTGCAGAAAATGAGCTGGAAAAAGCTGCGTCAAGCAATAAGAGCTTGGACAACTTGGAATTTCAGGCCATGTTCAAGGGTTTTGCTTTATTAAAAGGTCGGCCTCTTAAGTTTTAGTCACTAGGTCATCCCTTTTCAAATAATTTGCAAATAGTCATAAAATATGTTATTATTTACTTATGTCGATAGAGTCACAGCGGCATCTTTTAAGAAGTCCTGAACTTCTTACAGAGCAGCAGCAATTTCAGTTACTCTCAGCAGTTGGCAACCACGAAGCAAAACTACTGACGGCCGCTGTTATTGCTTCCAGTCCAGATAGAAGTTTTAGACCATCTACCCTATACAACGAACTAGTGGATCGACAGGGAGATTTTGCCGGATGGAAGCCCGCACGGTCAGCTGCCTGGCAATATTGTGAGCACAGTCTTGAGCCAATAGGTGCCGTAGTTAGGCAGACAGTGTTTGGTCACAAAGGCCCGACTAGTGCCTATGTGGCCACCGAGCTGGGTAGCCAGTGGGTCCTGCCACTAGCCGGTACTCTTTTGGACTGGAGTTTGCAAAATCCAGACCACTCGCTGATACCAATCCTGGGAGGTACCGTCTCACCATCCGGTATTCGCTCACCAGAGGTCCGTTTTGGAATTTATCAAGCACTCGTGGAATTGTCTGAAGAGCAACAAGGAGCATCTTACCGCCACCTTGCATCATCAATCGCCAACGATAGACTGCATGACGATCTTATCACTGAGCAGATTAGGGATATGTTATCTTTAGGCGTACTCAAAGGCGTATCCCTAAAAGCTCAGTACAACCCCGGGGTAGAAATTATTGACCCTAATTTTAGACATTTGACTTACGGCTTTGAATCACTATTGCCGGAAACAAAAGCTATCTATAGCGCCATGGAGACTATGTACGGCGCTGGTAGTGCAAGCACCGATCTTGACGCGCTAGTTAGTGAGATTACCAAACAGCCGGGTAATGCATCTTTAGATCCATATTCTATCCGTCTCAGCATACTCAAAGGTATCTCGCCTGGCAGCACAAATTATCCTGGGCTGCGCCTGACCCTGAGGGAGATACCCCTAGACCAGCAGACGTCCATATGGCTTGACCCTGAGCTTGCCTCGCCTATAACAGATTTAGTAAAGCGTGTTGAAAGTCTGTTCGCTGGGCAAAATATAGAAGCGTTAACTAGTCGAGCGCTCGAGATTATTACAAATCCCAAGGATTTTGCTGCCTTAATGGCCAAAGTCGAGCGTTTTTCGCCGCAAGTGGCATCGCACACCGAAGGAAGAGAGTCGTTAAATCAGCGCATTATAAGCATCATTGGAAAATTAGGTACCGTCAGCTTAAAGGATATTCAGGCTGAGCTGTCTACCCAAGGAAGAAGGATGACGGTCGATGGTATTCGTACAGCACTTGAGCCTTTAGTTGAAGCAGGTTCGCTATCTTTAAGCAAAAGACCTGCCTCTGACATAAGAAGAAATATGATTAATATTTATAGGTTGCCTGAGGATGAGTAACCATCTAATACATCTGAGGTTTCGCGTAGTCTGCAGTTAAACCGGTAGCGGACCTAGCCGGGTTAAGCCAGGCTAAACTGCTTCGCTAGAAGACTCAGCAGACTGAGCTTTCAGGCTCAGCACCACTTCTTCGTGGCTTAATATTTTAACGACGGCTGAGTTTGAGACACCAAAAGATACTTCCGGTTCAGTCGGGCAACTTTCAGTTATTGCTACCATCTCTGGGTATATCCTTCTCAGAGTCAGGTGGGCCCTGCCCATCCCCTCTAGAATACCAGGAATTATCGGGGTTTTCTCAGTTTGTAACGGACGACCTCCTATATACTTATTTGTTGCTCTCTCCGCCATTGTAATCTACTCCATTGCTCTAAGACTTAATATATGCATTATGTCACATTATAGACTTTATAGCAAGTACCTGACAGCCCTAATGCTTACTCTTAGCTGCCCAAGCAATGAATATGACTGGCTCGCTGCCTTTATTTTCTCGGCGAATCCAGTTATGGTTGCAAATGCAGTTAATGACTATAGAATATTTGTCATGCATAAAGAGATTATCGACAAGGCCAAGTGTACCCCGCCCATGGGCACCATTGGTTGCCATCTCCTGACAGAGAACAGCTTTAGTAATATGGAACATGTAGTAGATGGGCAAGTCGAAGCTCTAAGGGAAAGACTGCGGACTGAAAACAAGGATCCTTGGGATATAGAGGTTGTCCAGGCCGATATAGGCTGCCGAGGTGCCGTAGAAGTCCCCCATACGGTTGACGGTGAACAGCGCACACTTACTATGTGCGGCGCCCATTTAACCAGATTTGTTGTCGAGTTTAAAGAAATTTAAAGTAGCTGATAACGACGAGCTATTCCGATTTTGACTAACATAATTATATATGTTAGAATTGAACTATTGTATTTTTGATCCGGGTTTATATTAAGCTACTCGATTCAACAAGCAATCGCAGTAATTATATAAACAAGGATCTTTTTTATGTCTTATAGATATCGGACTACAAACAATCGGCCGACTTCCAGGCACTATTCTTACAAACAAAATAACCGCCAGAGTCCCAGGCGCAGCCAAAAGAAGTACATCGATCCAGCCCGCTTTGTGCAAACGGCCACCGCCGACCAGGAGTCGGCATACGTGCCTATGCACAGTTTTAACGACTTTGCTCTGGCACCTATATTGCAAACCAATCTAAGAGCCAAGAACTATTTATCGCCCTCGCCTATTCAAGACCAGGCTATACCAGCGGCTTTAAATGGCAAAGATATCATAGGGATAGCCAGTACCGGTACCGGTAAAACTGCCGCTTTTACTCTGCCTATTATCAGCAGGTTACTTAAAAACCCGAATGATAAAGCCATTATTGTTGCCCCGACACGGGAACTTGCCGAGCAGATAAGCGTAGAAATCAAAACCTTAAGTCAAGGTACCCGAATATACAGCGCTCTTCTTATAGGCGGAACAAATATGGGAGGACAGCTTAGGGATTTAAGGCAGCGACCACAGCTGGTTATCGGCACACCGGGACGAATTAGAGATCACGCCAGTCGGGGAACCCTTCGACTTGGAACTTTTAATATTGTGGTTCTAGACGAAGTTGACCGAATGCTTGATATGGGCTTCGTCAAAGACGTCACCGATATTCTGACCAACACTAGCCCAAACCGGCAATCACTCTTCTTCTCGGCAACCATGGATCCAAAGGTTAGTAGTCTTATTCATACCTTCACTAGTGATCCGCACACCATCTCAATTAAGGCCAGTTCAAGTAGTGCTAATGTTAACCAGGATGTAATTTCATACACTGAAAGCCGGGAGAAAATAAGCAAGCTTCACGACCTGCTTATAAGCAAAGGGGTCTCTAAAGTCCTGATATTTGATGAAACTCAGCGCAGTGTCGAGAGATTATCTATCGAACTAAATGCCCGGGGATTTTCCTCAGTATCTATTCACGGCGGCAAGAGCCAAGGTCAAAGAAAACGCGCTCTAGCATCATTTAAAAATAACGATGTTGCCATACTGGTAGCCACTGATGTCGCTGCCCGCGGCATTGATGTTGCCGATATAACTCACGTTATTAACTACACAACCCCCAATAATTACGAAGACTATATTCACCGTATCGGACGAGCTGGCCGAGCTGGACGCATCGGCTACGCCCTGACTTTTGTAGCGAAATAATTCACCATATCTATAGAAGCTTTCCAGTTGTACTCAGCATTTGCTTAACTTCTTCTTCAACTTCAATCACCGCATACTTAACTAATTTAGGCTGATCGTCCGCCGTCTCTTCCTCTCCCTCTGTCTCCGTTGACGTAAGGCCCCTAAGGTAATCTCTGAATTCTTCGTCGGCTTCACTTAGTCTTCTAGTAGAGCCGTCGTCTGAAATAAAACAAGGGTCAACTGATCTTTTCCTAAAAGCTTTTATGGGAATTACCAGCTTACCGGCTAGACTTTTCATGTATTCTTCCGATAAAACATCTTCCGGTCCGTGGTGAATAGTGATCTCGAGGTTAGGACGCCCCAGCAACCAAAGCAAGTTTTGAACGACATCATCTCCGTACATTTCTAGTTTAACCATTACGTAGGGATCAGCAGTTTCCATATCCTCTTCACGAATAGCGCCCTTTTCAATACCGTATTCAATGGCTGTAAGCAAAAGCTTTTCTCGGGTAGCATGTTCCTCCTCGGCCCAGTGCTCGTAGTAGAGCCGGTGATAGTTAACGGCAAATATACGAGCCGACTCCTGAGTTTTAAAGGCTATCTCGTCACCCCGAACTTCAAGTTCCTCTATTAACTGTGGTACCTCTGCCGGACATGTCCACCTGGCAAATTCTCTTAGGGCATAATCGACTCTGTCGACGCAGAGTTTAGGAGCTTTATTTTCAATAAAGTCAGGCGGCTGTTCGGCGGCCAGCTCCTGCGCCGAGAAGCCATGACTTTCCAGCATGTGGTCCAGGCCCCAGTATTTTAAGTGGCCATCTAGTAGTCTCTCGCTGTATTTTTCAGGACCGCCTATACCTTCCTGCCGCCAGTCCTCCAGATGTTTCATAGCTCGTGATGCCAAGTCGTGTATAGCTGTTCTTAGCTGCTGTTCGGGGCTAGCACCCAGCCGTCTTGATAGCAGCACGCAACCAAGAGAATGCTCAAAAACACTGTAATTAGCGGCTTCAGGCTTGGTAGCAAATCTTTCCGGCAACACTAATTGTTCAATGAGCCCCAGCCTATTAAAAGCGTCGCTATAGAAGAGACTCATAAGAGCGGCATCCCCAGGGCTAGAGCAGTCAAAATCAAAAGTACCGTATAAGGGATCGTCTATGGTCGCGCTCTCCATTCGTCGAGTACCGTCTCTATAGACAAAATGAGGCTCGATGATTTGCAGAAAAGGTTCATTGTTCGCTCGAAACCAACGCAGGTCTGGAAAGCCACCGTCGGGCGGAAAACTGGGAGTGGTGTTAGATTGTTCTGTCACCTTAGAGATAAATTATATAAGATCTACTGGGATGTTTTACGTTTAAATACCCAGCTGGCTAGAGGCACCGAGACAGCAATAATACCAACGCACCATATAATACTCACCCACAGGTGATTGCCTAACGGCTGCTTTAAGAGCAAAGCCCGAACAGCGTCGATTACCTGAGACAGCGGCTGGTTGGTAGCAAAACCACGTAGCCACGTCGGCATACTTTGTGTCGGCACAAAAGCTCCGCTGGCAAACGTCAAGGGGAAGAATATAAAGCCTATTTGCTGGGCGGCTTCAACGCTTTTAACCATCATGCCGAAAGGCGCTGCCAGCCAAGAGAAGGTATAAGTTATAAGCAGCAAAAGACCAATACTTATGACCCAGTCAGCAACGTCAGCATGAGGCCTAAAACCAACGGCCAGACCAATTAAAATAGCAGTTGCCAGACCTAGAGTACTGCGCACTAAGTCTGACGTAATAGTGCCGGCGAGAATCGTAAATTTGATCATTGGCAGCGAGCAGAAGCGGTCAATAATTCCGTCATTCATGTCACTAGTTATACTAACCATCGAAGTAAGCGACGTAAGAGTGGCTCCCATAACAAAAATACCCGGTATAAGATAATCGGCATAGCTAAGTCCGCCGGTATGGATGGCACCACCAAATACGTAGCGAAACAGAACTATAAATATAACCGGCTGAAGGGTCACCCCAAGTAGCTGATCAGGAACTTGCTTTAGTTGGACCAAGCTCCTTTTAAATAATTCCCAGGTATCGCTAATTACCCAATATGCCCACGGGCGCCGCTGAGGCCTGGGAATGCTTGAGCCGTCCATTATTTATCTCCTTCTTGGCGCTTATTATTAGAGCCGACCAGTTTCAAGAATGCCTCTTCCAGTGTCGGCCGATGAATAGTGTAGTCCTTGACCTCCACCTTAGCTTCAATACAGTCCCGAAGTATAGCACTCACTTCCTTGAGGCCTGCTTCACCGTTTTTAACGTTAAAGCTTAATATCCCGTTTTCGCTGTCTGATCCGAGAGTTCTTTTAGAAATGTTCGAAAACTTGCTGACATCGCCAGGATTAACCAGCGTAATTTCCAGTCTTTCGCCGCCCAGTTTGTTTTTGAGGGCAGCCGGCGTGCCGCCAGCAATTATATGCCCGTGATCAATAACGGCTATATCATCAGCCAGTTGATCGGCCTCTTCCAAATACTGAGTTGTCAGCAACAGCGTCGTACCATCATTTACCAATTTGCGAATAATCTCCCAGGCGGTATTGCGACTTTCCGGATCTAGCCCGGTTGTCGGTTCATCCAAAAAAAGAATAGGCGGAGCCACAATCAGACTGGCCGCAAGATCAAGACGCCTGCGCATACCACCTGAGTAATTGCGTACCGGCCGCTTAGCAGCGGCGCTTAATCCAAACTGTTCGATAAGTTCTTCGGCCCGCTCCCGCGCATCTTTGCGGCTGAGCCTATAAAGCCTGCCCATCATAGCCAGATTTTGCAGACCGCTTAGATAGCCGTCGACCGTGGCGTTCTGCCCAGCTAGGCCAATATTGCTGCGAACTTTATCGGGTTCCTTTAAAACATCGTAGCCGGCTACTGTTATGCTACCTTCGTCAGGCCGTAAAAGCGTCGTCAGGATGCGCACCATGGTAGTTTTACCGGCGCCGTTCGGACCAAGAAGAGCCAAAACACTGCCCTCTAATACTTCCAGATCTACAGAATCTAGCACTTTGTTTGTGCCAAATGACTTGCTAACAGCTTGGGCTTTTATAACTGCCTTCTTCATAGACCCATAATAACATCTCATTTTGTATTGAAAGACAACAATGTAGCTAGCCCTAATTTAAGCCGCTTTTGGTATCATTGTTCTAGAATGCCCAAAAGACGTGATGCTGTCAGCAACCGGTCCCTCAAGTTTTTAGGGCAATACTTTTCCCTGTTTTACCGGAAGTATAAGAACGACAAAATTAAGCAAAACGCTGGTCTGCTTACCTACTACAGTTTCATGGGAATCTTCCCTTTAGGTCTGTTCCTCTTAACTATCGTCAACCTGATACTGCCCTCGAAAAGTACCCTGTCCCGCCATTTTATGAAAGCCATTGCCCAAGTTATCCCGGTCATAGGCAAAGAGTTCTTCCATAACCTCAATTACAACCGGCCCATAAGCATTGGCCTGCTCAGCACTTTAATAATCGGCCTCATAGGCGCTTTTGCCTGGATCAGCGAATTTCGCCTGATAGTAAATCAGATATGGAACACTGCCGCCGGAAGCCTTGGCGGACTGAAGAAGCTGCGATATAACGCCAGAGCCGGTTTATTCCTGGGAGTCAGCGTTCTAACTATGTGCCTTTTATTTTATCTGGATCTTTTTACCTTTCACGGCAGCTGGATATCGATAGCCGCCCTCATTGCCTCCTGCGGTCTTAACAGTGTCTGGTGGTTTTATATATTCCGTCTGTCTTTAAGTCGGGATATAAAGCGCCAAGATATTATTCCGACAGCCGTATTAATAGGAGTAGCCGTCCAGCTTATGGCTAGGTTCGGTGGATTTTTACTAAGCTATGAGCTCAAGCACCTGCAGTCACTTTACGGCAGTTTTGCTATCATTCTGGGGCTGGCAATTTGGCTTTATATATTGACTCAGCTGATTCTGATAATTGCCGAGTTTGTCTCGATCGTTTTACGGCAGCGCGGTTAAGAGCTAAGTCAAACTTACAATAAGGTAGACATTCATCCGGTGTGTTGGTCATGTCCGGGTACCGATAAAAGATTCAAAAAGCTATCAAAATCAGTCAAGCCATAGGAGCTGACCAATTAAGAGTGGCTGGTAGTAAGAGTTTGCGTAAATCATCATTTTATTGTAAACTATACTCATGTCACAGGAATTTATTTCACCAGAACCAACTTTCTGTTTTGATGCTGATCCGGAGATCCTAAATGAGCTTAATGATTTTTTTGGACCGGGTCTTTTACTTATTGATGTGGAGGGACCAACCGACCGAAAGAAACAGATAGTGATGGGAGTAGCTGGTAGTCTTGTTAACTCCTGCTCAGAAGCTATGGAGGCGCCGACCAGGCAGATACAGCTATGGCATCATGTTGTTGAGCCAGGTAAGTCCTACCCCGTTCCTGATTGGCATACTGATGAGGTTATTGGCGAAAATCGTATTGTACTTTCCAATTGTCTACCAACTGAGTTTGCCGTCGGCAGTTTTTCGAGCGACAGCGAACTCGGGCATGCCTTTATGACTCGTGGCCAAGTAGACATTAAAGAGGACTTTGATGTAGCTGTAGAAAAAGCCGTATCAAACGGCCAACTTAGTATTAGGCAAGGACGCCCTTATGTGGCCACCCATTTCAATACCGAACACATCCATAGATCGGCGGTAAATAATACTGACGAATTACTGAGAAGGACACTATTTAAGGCCATTGCCAGTTAATTTGGCTTCTAAGATATATTGATTATTTATATTTTGATTCTATAATATGTAAAATGATGTTACTTCGACGCGGCAGCCAGAACGAAACTGTCACCAACCTTCAGCCTATAGAGAGCGGGCCATCAGACGGCGAGGCACTTAATTCATACGCCTTTATAGCCCAGCATGAAGGTGCGCTTATAGAATCGGCTGCTAGTTGGTCGAGAGTAATAGACAAGCTACATGATGCGTTTGAACCGTTTCCAGGTCACTTCTACCAGGGAATTGCTTCGGGACATAAAAGTCTCGGACTACCACTTCCCGACACTGATGACCGTTCTATTCAGCGAGCCACTTCGGAGCTTATCTCTTATGGGTGGCTAACAACCAGAAAACTGTCTGGTGAGGCTTTTGGTTTTAGAGATATTCTTAATCTCCCGAAGGTTGCCTATGATGACTGGATGTCTATACCCGACCCAGCCGTCAGGTCCGGTCTAGACCGGACGGAGAGGTTCGATCACCTAATAAACGACCAAGTGGGTATAGCGGCGGCAATGAAAAATGCCGATGCAAAGAGGGAGGAACTTCTCGAAGCATTCTCCAGTGCTTATTTTAGTAATCCTGATGCCTTAGACGAGCTTGATGAACTCTACTCCAGTGGTGTAGCCGAAGTTAGTCCTCTATTTCATGAACTTAGGCAATGTATAGCTGCTGATTGGCTAAGCCCTGATAGGGACAAAAGTCTATTAAGAAGACGGCTTCAGGCCGCAACAGAAGACCCGAAGCGCTCCGGCGAAGCTTTCAGTCACTATGTTGTCGACTCTGAAAACAGTAAACACCGAGCTATTCAAAATATGGCTAAATTCGCCGTCCTGGCTAGCGGCAAGCCTCTAACCAAGGAGGCTATGGCTCAAGCTCTTATTAATACTCAGGCCTATTGGCCGGAAGTTGATGGTATAGATCCTGCTTATGGTGAGTATGTTAAAGGAGAGCTGCATTTTATAGAGGGTCTTATTGACCATATTGTCGGCAATAGACAGCAATATGGTTTAAGGGTAGCCCCGGACAGTCGGGACTTAGAAAGAATGAGAAAAGCTATAACCCTTGCTGGTGAATATATTTATGCCGGCGATCGAACGTCTAGACGCAGAGTACGGGCACAGGCTCAAAAAGCCGGAACGTTGGCAGTACCCTCTATAGCCGAACTGGAACCACATTTAGCTCAAGACAAAGCAGAGACAGAGGCACGAACAGCTCGGATGTTAATGCTGATCAAAAGCCTACCGAACGGCCAATCCATCTTGGAAGAAGCGGATGTAGCGGTCTTGGCAGAGAAATTTAAAATGGACTATAGCGACTCTCTTAAAGAGATCATTCCTAAAATGATTGACTGGCTACTGGCTCACCCTATCAGTCCAGCTTCACATATCTTGCATATCCCGCCAATAAAAATTGAGGGGTCCAAATATAGACTATGGAGGCTGGCGCCAGCGCAAATTCCCGATCTAAGAGTTGGTAACAGAGACAGGGATGTGCGGTTGGTCTATGCCCTTACGCCGAATGCCTTAGGTGTCAGGGACATACTTAGACATGAAGAGTTCGACAAAAAGTTTTCTTAGGACCTGATAGTCAATAGTCTTATCTTCACTTTAGCCTTTTATGCCGCCCTTCTGATATTATTCATCTATGAATTTTAACGATTACCAGAAGAAAGCTTTAGAAACAGCCTTTAGCGACCATGAGCCGCTAATGACTAAGACTATCTGGGCCATGGGAGTAGCCGGCGAAGCCGGGGAGGTCGTTGAAAAATGGAAAAAGATTGTAGCCTATAAAAGCGGCAAGATATCGGCTGAAGACTTAGGCGAGCTTAAAAAAGAACTAGGGGATGTTGTTTGGTATATTGCCGTGTTAGCCGACAGTCTCGGCTTAGAGCTCGAGGATGTTATGCAGACCAACGTTAAAAAACTGGCCGATCGTAAAAAACGTCAGGTTATTAAAGGCGCCGGCGATAACCGCTAAAATTAGTCTTGAGCTATGATTAGACAATATGCCAAGAAAACTCTAAGGCATCTTTCGTCAAATAAATATAAAACGCTTAACTATATTGAGCTCGACCAGCAGGCAATGCTTGCTAATGTAGCTTTAATCGAGAAGCAGCATCCTGGTTTTGAGGTTATACCGGTACTCAAAAGCAATGCTTATGGTCATGGCCTGGAGCAGGTTGCCGGCATTTTAAATAAAGCCGAAGGTCATTACCTAGCCGTCGACGGCTATTTTGAGGCGGCCAGAATCAGAGACATTACCAAAAAACACATACTAGTTCTAGGCTACATATTGCCCGAAAACGTTCATTTGCTTGACCTTAAAAAATGCTCCTTCGTTGTGCAGGACATAGCCGGACTCGAGGCTTTCGGCTTACTTCATAAACCGGTTAATGTACATCTGGAACTCAATACTGGTTTTAACCGGCTGGGACTAACACCGGACGAGCTGCCGGCATATCTTGATACCCTGAAGAAATATCCCAATCTTAAGCTTGAGGGTGTTATGACACATTTGCTTGATGCCGATAACGGAGCTAGCGACTCTTACGACAACCACCAACAGCAACTCTTTGATAAATACGTTAAATTAATTCAGGCAGCCGACTTTAAGCCTAAGCTTCTACATATCGCTCAAACAGCTGGCAGTCCGAAGATAAAAAGCAAATACGCTAATGCCATCAGACTTGGCATAGGCACTTACGGCATTAATCCTCTAGGCCCCCATGATCCCCATTACAAAGATCTGGCCCCTCTTAAGCCGGTACTTGAACTTAAAAGCACCATTGTTAAAGTTGTTAATTTAAAAAAGGGCGATAAAGTCAGCTACAATGCTACTTTTACGGCTAAGAAAGCCATGAGGATAGGCGTACTACCGCTGGGCTATTATGAGGGAGTACCCAGAGAACTTAGCAATAACGGTGTCTTTACTTATAAAGATGCCGAGCTGCCAATTGTCGGTCGGGTCTGCATGAATCACACTATGATCGATCTTAAGGAAACCGGTCTTAAGGTTGGTGACGTCGTCACTATAATTAGCCGTGATCCTAGAAAACCCAATTCAGTAGCTTCGCTTCAAACTGACAAGGGACTATTTTCTTACACCACGCTTACCAGGCTTTCCAGTATCAGACGCAAGGTTATTTAAAAACTATCAGGAATCTCTATTCCACTGCTGATAATAAAAAGTCAGACCATTTTCTTTATAGGGTCCCTCGCGAGAGCCTAATTTAAAATCATGATATTCCGGGAAAAAGCGGTCGCATTTAAAGTCATCTTCAACTATGGTCAAATAAAGTTCACTGGCTTTTTTTATGGTGTGCCGGTATATTGCGGCCCCACCTATAACCCAAAGGTCTTCTTTAAAAGAGCTTAAAAAATCCTCCAAGTTGTTAACCAGCTTGATGCTACCGCCTATCTCTATGTTCTGATGGCTAACAACGTAGCTATTCCTTTTAGATAAGTAGCCGCTGCCTACCTGATCATAGGTCTTCTGGCCCATTAATACGCTAGCTCCATGAGTCAGCGTCAGCTCCTTAAAGTGGTTGCCGTCGCTAGGCAAATTCCAGGGTATATGGCCTTCCCTAGCCAACCCTCTTTTAAGGTCGATAGCGGCAATCAACCTAATCACTGCTTAACTTTCCCTCTAATTTGAGCGATTAGGTAAAAGGAGCCAGTAATAATTAATTCCCTGGAATCCGACTTAAGTAGCTTCTTATAAGCCTTGAGATTATCTCTTTCGACAGTGACATTTTTAGCCCCGATATTTATAAGCTTCCGAGCGATCTCCTCGGGTGAAGCCGAAGTGACCGGCAGATCCTGGGATGTATTAAAGGTAGAAACGATGATACTGCTAGCCAGGTCTCTTATTTCCGGCAAGGTTTTTTGGTAAGCTTTGTCGCTTTTAAAAGCAATCAGTATAGTCGGTTTGGAGCCAGGATAGAGATGCCTGTAGCTAGCAATAAAAGCCGACATCTTCTGCTGGTTATGGGCACCGTCCATGACCAGCAAATGATCCTGAACTGTAGAGGTATCCATTCTAGCCGGCACATTAACCTGCTGACTTTCTGATAGCTTATGGGCGCTTAGTTCTTTTAGTCCGTCTCTGGCGGCGACGTAGCGGTAAACACGGTAAGCAAGTAGCCAGTTACGTTTTTGAAAGTCCGGCAGAGACTTAAAGGCGTTGGAAATTCCATATAGCCTTTCTTCACTTTCTTGATCGGTTAAATAAAGTTGGGCTGACTCTTTTTTAACCCAGGCTTCAATAATAGACATAATTTCCCTGCTTTGCTGATACATTAAAAGGGCGTTATTCTTATGAACAATACCAACCTTCTGGGAAGCAATTTCGCCTAGCGTATTACCAAGTAGCTTCATATGATCAAAGCCAATATCAGTAATAACGGCTATTTTGTCTTCTCGGGTCACAACGTTAGTGGCATCATATAGACCTCCAACGCCAGTTTCTATGACTGCATAATCGACCTTGAGCTTGGCAAAAACCCAAATGGAAAACGCATATATAAGCTCAAAATACGAAGGCCTGATACTACTTCTATCGACAGTTTCCAGAAATTCAGATAGTTCACGTGCAAAAGCTTGCTCCTCAAGCGGCTGACCATTTATTTGTGTCCTTTCGTTAATTCTGTCAATATGCGGCGATATTGTCAGCCCGACGTTTTGTCCCGAAAGCGTAAGTAGGCTGGCAATGTAATAGGAGGTCGACGTTTTGCCGCTTGTGCCAGCAATATGGATAGTCTTTAAGTTGTTCTCCGGATGACCCAGATATTCCATTAATGGCAGGATTCTATCAAGGACAGTATTTTTACCAGTCAGCTCTTTAACCAGGGGTATATATGGCCTTAAGGCAGCTTCAACGTCAGCAAACGTATTTAGTCTTCTCTCCATATCTGATAAGATAGTATACGCCTAAAACCATGCACCCTTAGCTCAGCGGATTAGAGCGCCTGTCTTCGGAACAGGAGGCCGTAGGTTCGAATCCTACAGGGTGTACCACGCATTTGCTTATTTATAGTCCTCTATAAGCGTCTTTGCGATTACGAACTCTGATAATCACAACGAGCAGTTCGTTTTTGTGAACCTTATAGACAACTCTGTAAGCACCTTGTCTTAGGCGGTAGATATTTTTAGAGCCTTTGATCTTTTTAGACTCTTCAGGCATAGGATTCGCATAGAGACTATCTATTATACCAACGACTTTATCCCGCAGCCCCTTACTGGGTAGTTTGCGAATTTCTTTTTGGGCAGATTTTATAATTTTGACGTTATAGGAGGCCATCAGCTTTAAGCTTTTTGACAAACGTTCTGAAATCTATAGCTGGCTCGTTTTCACGCTCTTTAACAGTTCGTAGGTCATCCAGGTCCTCGAGAATTTGCTCTTTTATGGCATCTTCCACAACTGCAGACACAGATTCACCGCTTTCTGCAGCCCTTATCTTTAAACCTTTGTATATAGTATCGTTTAGTGTAATTGTTGTGCGCATATATACTCTTTCTTTAGTAGCCTGACTCAGCATAGCACACTTGCATCAATGCATCAATATGCAAATACTGTATTGTGATGACAGGTTACCACTTCCTTTAGTTCGGTGTGCCACGCAGGAATTTAGTTTATAGTACAGTTTTCAGATTAGTTCTGATGTTTCGTTGATAATTTGTGTTAACAGTTTAAAATAGTTTCTAATCCCAACAGGGCTATTCGGTAAACAGAATTTCATCAGCTGAAATAACCGATTCGGCTATAAATATTTGTAAAGGCACCAACTTGTTATCGGTCTGAGCAATTTCTAGATATTTATAGTATGCCTGTCGACGTTCCTTTAGCACTAAAGGTGGTGTACTACCGGCTTTGATAGCTTGAGCGAGCATTAGTAACCTGCCCACTCTTCCGTTTCCGTCACTAAATGGGTGTATTTTCTCAAAGACCGCATGTGTACTAGAAAGCTTCTTAATAACTTCTTCTTCACTAAACTTAGTGTTAATTTCACTCAGAAGTTCTTCAATTAACTCCGGCACTTTTAGGTAGTTGGCTACTGCAACATGTGAACCCATTATTCGTGCCGAATGATTACGGTATATGCCTGCATTTTCAATGATGCCGTTCATTAGACGCAAATGAAGACCTTTAATCGTATTCTCACTAATCATAAAAGAGCTAGTCTGTACTTTGCCCAGCAACCAAATTAAAGCCGCTCTATGATTGTGAGCTTCTAGTTGCTCAATTTGTGTTCTATTAGTAAGAACTCTATTGTCAAAAAGTACAGCTTTAGTATCATCGAGGGTCATCGTGCTGCCCTCAATTACATTCGTATTGTAGGTGAGGTGTAATATAAGCCTATCAAGAACTTCTTTGTTCTCTGTAATCTGAGATGGCTTGATTTTTAACGATTCTACCTTTTCTTTTAGTTCTTCAAGGTATCCCATATCTAGGCTGTCTGTACCTAGAACCTTAAAATACACTAAGCGAATAGCTTCTAGCGCTTTCTTCCTTGGCTTAGATTTGTTATTTATCCATGAGTTTAGCGTAACAAACGAAACATTTAGCCGACTAGCAAGTTCTTCTTGCGTCCAACCACTAGCTTTCAGTATTGCCTTAAGTTGTTTAACATAATTCATAACTTTATAAGTATATCCAAACTTTATAAAGTTTACAAGGTGTTTTCTATTAAATCAGCCTTGATTGAGTTTCTGACTTCTCGGACTACGCTGTGCCGTACCCGTGCCCTTATGTTTGCAATATAAATGTAAATAATTGATAATTTTTTTATGGCAGAAATATCTCCAAATGAATCATTTCCGCTCTATAAAATGATGATTGATGGTAAGGAGCACTGGCTTCCGCTTAGACGAGCCGGAGTGGCTTATGATTCAGGCTGGGTCCCGGTACAAATAGGTGGTCTAGTTTTAGAAAGTCCCGGACTGGCGCGTGAAATAACTGATGAGGAACGACGTCAAATTGCAGATATTGCAGACGAATATTCAGCCAATAAATAGTCTCTACCTTCATTAAGTGTGATGTACCATTTCTAGTAGAGACTCTGACTATAGATCGGCTTACGAGACTATTGCTAATTTATTAGTTTAATGTTAGAATATTAATATTCGTTATGTAAATTAGTAAAGGATTTATCTATGACACGCGGCGAATTTTTTGAACTCCCCGACCCACCACAGCAATCCCTACCCACCACACCAGGTAGTCATCTTGCAGTCGATACTATAGACCCTGGTCGAGGCAACAGTTCGATACAAAATGCTATAGAGGCTGTTAGGCAGCAGTCAGCTGGTCAAGAGAAAACAGATCTTGCACCAGTCTTTGCAGCTGCCGAAAAACAGCACCCATCATTACCGACTACGGAGCCTATCCGACTTGCAGAAGGTGGTATAGCTAAGGCTATCAGCCGTCTTAGACGCAGATAGTACTTGCTTCGTGCTACTTATAATTTAGTTTTTAGTAAAATATCGTCTTACCTTTTTCAGCTGGAAGTATATATAAGATTTAAGTGCATACAGACTTCTTTTCGTCGCTACTACACCGCCGTAATGAAGTACCTGAATTGTCGGGTCATAGATGATTAGCTTATGCTTTTTTCTTAGTGCCAGGCATAAGTCAACCTCCTCATAATATAGGAAGAATCTTTCATCAAAACCGCCAGCATTTAAAAAGTCCTCGGCATTAACCAGAAAAACTGCACCTGATACCCAGTCAGCCTGAGCTAATTTACTCTCTATACGATAAGCCACTAAAGAACCTTTGCCGTGGTCCCATGGCTGCTGTTTTAACTGACTCAAAGAAGGGTTAGTTAGGGGCGTGCTTTGATGCGATAGTGGAGTTAGCAATCTTGGGCCGACAACTGAGGCCTGAGTCTTTTCTAACGTCCTGAGTAGCCGCTCAATGGTATGTTCCTCAATAAAAAGCAGGTCTGGATTAAGCAGCAGGAGGTACTTAGCCTTGGTCTTGCTGGCTAATATATTCTGGCCTGCCCCAAATCCGCCGTTAGTAATAGATTGATAGAGACGTACCCCTTGATTGCTCCGTGTTTCAGCTATATCTTTCAGATTATCGCCAGAGGCATTGTCTAAGATGTTAATTTCAATCTTTAGCTTAGAACCCCTTATATCTTTTACTATAGAGGCTATGAGCGGACCAATAAATTGCTTGGTTTTGTAGTTAACAATCTGGACAGCAATATCTGGTACTTCCATGGCTGTATTATATCGTCAATAGCCCAAACTTTACTTTAGTAATCTTAGGTAATAACATAAGCATTAATAGGTTATGTCTAATTTAAATAAGAATAGGATAAAATGGACCCAAATACACTCCCACCAGACACCAATCGACCCCTAAATATGGTTGCCCCGACGCCAATGCCACCTGTCCCTCCCGTCGACCAATCTTCTGGTACCCAAAGCAATGACATAGCAGTCGCCGCCCTGATATGTTCGCTGCTTGGAATTATCATCTTTATTCTTGGTATTATTGGCTTCATTTTAGGAATCATATCCCTCAAGAAGAGTAAGCGGCTGCAAGGTAAAGGCAGAGGCCTGTCTATCGCTTCTATAATAATCGGTTTCCTGACGGGTTTTGCAGCTTTTGCGCTGCTCGTGATATTTCTAGCCGTACCATCCCTGCAAAAAGGTGCCTGGTATAGAGAGAATAGTTCTCAGTTCACTACCCAGACTCAAAAACTAAGTGGCGATGTCAGCAACATCGATCAGGATATTAAAAACCAGGACCTGAAGTCACTACAGACAGACTGCCAGACCCTTAAGACGGACACGGTATCTATTAAAAAGATTCCCACCTATCCCACTATCACTACTGCTAGCAAGATATCTCAGGGTGAAAAAGAACTCACTAATGGTGCCAGTGACTGCCTAGACAGCATAAGCGAACAAAGCCCCACACTGCTAAGCCAAGCGGTTAATGAACTGTCGAGCGGTATAAACGATCTGCAATCAGTACACGCCACCGTTACTACAAGATAAACGGTGTAGCGCTAAGGCTATCGATCGATCCGGCCGTCAGCCATCAGTAGCCTGCGCAGTTCGTTTAAGGCTTTAGGAATTAGCCTCGAAATATGCATCTGGCTGTAGCCAACAACATCAGCAATCTCTTCCTGGGTATACTCCTTTTCATAAGGTTCAATGCCAAATCTTAGTCTTAAGATATCGGCATACTTTTGGTTTCTCATCTTTGCAAGTGACTGCCTTATAGCTTCTTTTTCTACTTCCGCTGTCTGCCTCTCTATAAGTAACTCATATTGATCGACTTCGTCTACGACTAAATCGGCGAGTGCCGCGTCGGATTCGTCGCCGGGCAAAGCAGCATCAAGTGATAATGGACGAAACTGCAACTGTTCACTGCGGTACCGGCGCTCATTAGCTATATCTTTGAGGCTCAGACCGGAAGTACTGCTAATAGACTGGGTGGTTATTGCTTGGCCTAAGCTTTGTAGGGCAATGAAGGCTTCATCATACATAAGATAACGAGCCTTATCGCCTCTAGGTCCGGTAATAATTCTATCGCGGTCTCTAATGCTACTTAAGATTGTTCCTCTTACATACCTTCTGGCAAAAGTAGTAAATTGTACACCAAACTCCGGATCATACTTGTCGGCGGCCCGCATAAGACCTATGCAGCCTTCCTGGCTTAGATCCTCTGCCGTCATAGAAACTCCCCACAGTCTTCTGGCTATAGGTTGAACTATAGGCATATAGTGCTCAATTAAGCTGCTACGTACCCGCAGGTCTACCGTCAGCTCAGGCATAGCACCAGCCAAAGAGTCAGAGTTGCCGGCCAGAAGCTCTTCACTATCACCATTAACCGGCTGAGCAGATTCGGCACTCTCTGGTCTCAACATAGAAGTTCATTAAACTGTAGTTGCTTTATAAAAGCAAGGCAACCCACTATCATGTTTAGGCTAGCTAACTTCCCTTTCTAAGCTCTCACTCTCCAGCTGGTCAGCGGCGCCACGCCTAGACCGCTTCTTTATCCAGCGCCACATGCCAAGAAAGCTACCGGCAGCAATGAGTCCAAAAGGCACTGTTAAGGAATCCGGGTTAGTAACACTTTCTGCAATAAAGCCAAACTGCACGCTAAGCATAATTGTAGAGCCTAAAGCTACCATGAGGCCGTACCGACGCTCAGAAGAACGACCGCTTTCCTCCCTTTGATAATGTCTGACTAAGCTCATCACTGAAGTTCCGGCCGTTACTCCAATAGCTAAATCAATCGGTGTGTTGGTGTTGAAGTTTTTAAGCGCCCCCAGTTTTTGCAGCCTTTTATCTGCATAGTCTGCTAGCTTCATACCTCTATCGGTATGCATCATATCGACTGCCGCGATGGTGCCCGACATTTTAGTAAGCAAGGTAGAGCCGACAAAAGATGCCATAGCCAGCGGATAGTTATGCGACGCCAGTTCGGCTAGGAAAAAACAGCCAACATTGGTAGGCAGCACATCGGAGATAATACAGGCGTTTGCCGCCAGAAAGCCTAAGTTCGAACTAGCCCAATTAGGCTGTATGTCGGTTGTTAGGCCAAGACTAATATCTGGGGACTCGTAATACGCCCCATCTCCTTGTGGTAAATTTGTCACTGGCATATATAAACATATAAAGTCTATTTTGTAAAAACAAAAAGCTTACAAAACTTACCGGAGTTTAAAAATATATATCTTTTAGTAGTTCGATCCTCAGAATAGTGATGGTATTGCCGTTTATTTTGATGATCTTATTTTTAGTAAATCTATCGAGTACCGCTTCGGTAACCTCTTTGGATATATTAAGTTGCTCGGCTATATCGGTGGAGCTTTGCGGAAGTGGAAGCTTAATATTTTTTCTAATTTCAGATTCGCCTATATGGGCAAACTCATAGGCCAGACTAACCAGCTGGTGGGCCACTTTCTGATAATCGTCCTGAAGAGCATTGCTGGCCAGCCGGGAGATATTGGACCTCACCTTTATGCCGGATTCATAGAAGAAATCCTTATATAGAGCCGGATCTTTCTCCAGCTCTTTAACTACTGTATCTACATCCACACTCGTTAACTTTACGTCCGTCATGGCCTGGTAAACATATATGTAGCCATGTTGATTCTGATTAATACCGAATAACTTTTTATATAGCTGCGACAAGGCTATGATGTCACCCGGTCCGTATATAAGTTCTATAACTTTTTTCTCGAGCTTAGTAGCCTGATAGCGTTTAACATAGCCCCGCTCAACAAAGAAAAGTTTTTCAGGAAATTTTTGAGCGTGAAATATTTGTCCAGCCTCATAACTTTCACTCTTGCCATGATTACGGACAAACTTAGAGAATCCCTTTGGCTGCATATTTTTAGTATAGGGGATTTAATATCTTGAACAAGCATTAGCACTATCTATAGAGGAGACTATCCCTTGACAACACGTGTTCAGAGGTGTAGTATTAGAGTATGACCAAATACACTATCAAGCAGTTTAACGAGCAGTACCCTGATAATGACGCCTGTTTAGACGCTATATTTCAGAATAGATTCGGAGATTTAAAAGCTTGTCCTAACTGTGGTGTTATAGACGCTAAGTTCTATAGACTAAAGGGCCGTAAAGCATACTCTTGCCAGCACTGCCGTTACCAAATACATCCGCTAGCTGGCACTATATTTCATAAGTCCGAGACCCCACTTAAAAGCTGGTTCTTTGCTATCTATCTATTCGGTACTAGTAAGAATGGTGTATCAGCAAAAGAGATTGAGAGACACTTAGGCGTTACCTATAAGACAGCATGGAGAATAGCTAAGCAGATTAGATTACTAATGCAACAAGGCTCAGATCTACTTAACGGTACTATCGAGGCTGATGAGACATATATTGGTGGCGTAAAAAGAGGCCAGCAAGGTAAGTTTGATAATAAGACTGCTGTAGTAGGGATAGTTGAAAAGGGCGGTAAGTCCAGAGCTTTTGCTACCAAACATGCTGACGCTACAGTAACAATCCCATTCCTTAAATCTAATATTGCTCAAGGTTCAGTAATACATACTGACGAAAGCCGTATTTATTCTAGAGTTAAACGAGACTTTGACCACGCCTTTGTTAATCACTCCAAGTTCGAATACGTAAAAGCTGGGGTCACAACAAATACAATCGAGGGTTTCTGGGGACAGCTTAAGCGTTCGGTTGACGGGACTTACCACTCGGTTTCACCGAAGTATCTACAATCTTACGTGAATGAGTTTGTCTATCGCTATAACTTGCGAGACGTCGCCGTTTATCCTCATTTGATTCAACAGGCTGGGAAGCGAGTTTAATTAGTCTTTCGACTTTTTCTTTTTGGGGGTTCTTTCTTGCTGTCATCTTTCTTATTATCCTCTTTTTTGACACTAGAGCTACCTTTAACACTCGTTTTATCTGAGACAGAAACATCTAATGCTGGAGGAGGTTCAACTTCTTGGTCTTTGGATTGTGGCTGATTATCTTTTACTAGCTTACTTAAATAGTCTTGAACTTTCTGCTCATCGGCTTTATCAATTGCTTCAAGATTTGTCTTATAGCTATCGTAGAAGCCGTCTAAATCACTAACAATATCTACCTTTAAAGCTTCGGTGGGCACAAGCCAATTAAAAGTGCCTTTATTTGGACCCGCAACAAACATATCAGTTTCTTCACCTACTCCAGGTGAAACTTCAGCTTTTTTCTTAGCTCTGTGAAGCGATAATAACGCCTTTGCTTCTGGAGTGTTTCTGGAGTGTTTGGCCAACATCAGATGTGAAAGTGAGTGGTGTCTACCAATGCCTACTGCCGCAAACCCAACTGTGTCACTAGAACTTAAATGGTCGTTACTTACTACATAGATATGGGGACCAGTGTCGTCTACGCCAGTTATTATTGAGGCGACATCTTCATCAACTAGGGTAAAGTTCTCAAGTTTGTAAGATATATCTCGAACAAAGTCATCCGATAAATCGTCTTGACGGTCAAGAAATAACTGGTAGTCCAGATTATATGGGGCTAGGATTTCTATTTCAGCACGTTCTCTACGTAATCTTATGTAACTATCCCTATGGTTCTTGGCTACCTCTTCAACAGAAATCCAGTTATTTGGCTCAGCTTCTACCTTTTCCTTAACGAAGTTGTAATCACGTTCTATTAGCTGTGCTTGAATACTGGCGTCTCCAGCAGTCATTATGGCTATAGACTTAGTTACAGGGAATATTTTACGAGCAGGTGGTTCAAACTGAATGTCGCCACCTGTAAGCATACGGTCAGAAGCCCCAAGTACAGCGTTATCATTATAAATGACAGCTATGCAAACGGTCAAAAGTTCTTTCTCCCTTTTCTTCGGTAATTTAAGTATACCACGCTTATTATAACGTGTCGTCATGGTATACTCTCCTCTATAGAAGTCTTCACTTGGATTAACTTTTATGGTATAAATAGGTTATCTATTTTAAATAGAATGTTTTATGGTCACTCCACTTGAACAGTACCCTCGAGGCTCTGATAACGAAGATTCGTTCCTATATATGGTGTCTCGGCGACTTGTTAACGAGGACTATGCTGAGAATCCGGTAGACTTTAACGTTCAGGGCTTACTAGCCGCCCAAGCCATGCTTGAACCAGAAAGGTTAAGTGCGGCTAACCTAATCGCCGATATTGGCTGCAGTAGTGGCCTATTTATTGTGAGTGCCGCCGAAAAGACGGGAACAGAAGCTTTCATTGTAGGTATTGAGCCGGATCCCGAAGCTACCCTTTACCTGCCCGATTTGTATAAGGGACGAATAGCTATCATGCAAGGTTATGGTGAAGATATTCCTCTGCCAACCAACTCTGTAGTCGGGGCTACGGGCCACAATGTTATTTTCCGTTCGAGCAATATACCAGCCATGCTCTCAGAGATGAAACGCATCGTCGAGCCAGGAGGTATGATCGCCATTAGCACTAAGGCTAAAGGTCATGCCGAAAAGAGATATCGTTTTCAGCGGCAAGTCGCCCGCGAAGTATCAGAATTGACGGGACTTAAGCTGCACATTCCCGAAGAGTCTTCCGATGGAAGCTACATTGAAGACCTGGCCGGCATTATTGAAGAAACACCGGGCCTAGAAGTTAGAGACGATTTGAGGGTCGACCAGGACACAAAAGCTATCATAACTCGTGAGCGACTCGACGATTACCTGTTTACCGTCTCTAATGCCGTCAGCCGAACCGACTTGCCGCCGACTATGCGTTATCTATGGAGACAAGTTGTCGGAACTTCGGTTAAAACAGAGATCGAGCAAGAGATAAATGCTATGGAAGAAAGCGATAGGCGTGAGGGCGTAGTGCGAGAACCATTCTTTGCCGACATTATAAGGCGCAGCATGGTCGTAATGCTAAATGTTAAATAGTTCCTAGGCTGCCGTGTCGTGAAGGAATCTGGAGCGCACGGCCTCGAGCATTAATACCGCCTCCATCGGCTCGTCTGGGCGTACAAAATCTCGTTTCGATTCAAGAGTAAATACTTCGTTAGCTTCGGCAATTTCCGGATGCCCGAAAGCATCGCCAGCCTCAAATAAAATATTTCTTTGAGCTAGGCCGTCAATGACTGTACCAAACGGTGCTTCAACAAACTTACGAATACCAGTAGAGTCAGTGTAGGCCACCTGCCATGGCTTTTCATGATGGTTCTTTTGTCCTCCAACTTCATCAAGCGTGAATAAATTAAAAGACTTGGCGTTATAAGTAAATGTACCGTCCATATTAGGCAGCGGCCGGCCTTTTAATAAGGCCTCAACGATACTACGGCCAGCATGACCCAGGCCATTAGTTATATTACCAGCGATTTTTAAGCCTTGGCCAATAGCGCCGCCAACTAAGCTGCCACTAAGAGCCGCCTGACCTAGGGCCTTAGTGGAGAGCTCTCTTCTTCGGGCAGCTTGAAACAATATATTAAAACCAAAGAATACTCCCAGTCCCCACTTGCTTTTATCAAAGAACTTTTTGTCTTTGTTGTCACGACCCAGATCATATTCACCAATTTCTTCAAAGGCCCTAACATCCTCTTGATTAGCTCTATAATTTGGCACATTGTCACGCAACATACCTAAAACTCCCAGTATATGTAAGGGCGGCGAATGCGGGTCAACTAATACGGAATACAGCCGCTGGATGCTTTTATCGCCTGCTCTTATTTGCGGAGCCTTACTTATCTCCGATTTATGTGGATAGAGGTACCGCCTAGTAGTCGGATCCAGTAGCCGCTCCAGCTCCTTGGAACTATAGGTCTCCGGCCTTTCATACCTGTCCTGCACTTGCTTACGGGCAGAAGCACCTATGGCTTTGATCTGAGCTGGTGTCAAAGGAGTAACCGGGTCAAGACCATGAAACTTCTCAGGAACGGCCGCTTTCACTTCCGGGTGACTATCCAGCCACTCTAGACCGTCGGCCGTTTCCAGAATATTAAGCAGATTGGCGTCACGAGCCGCATGGTGAGATATGTGCACTCGACCCCAATGCCTGGGAACCGTTCCAAGCAGCCACATAGCAAACCGGCTGACGCCTTCCATAAGGGGCTTGGCCTTAAGGGAGTGGTGGGTTTTTTCGCGATGATTGAGAACTGTCGTCACCCCCACAAAGAAAAGAGCAGCTCCTCCGGCAAACAGGGCATTTTCCTTGCTGATTGGGCTACCTAGGGCCTCATTGATCCTTTTCATTGGTAATATTATTGTAAGGCTTTTAGTCTTAATCTCGAATATTAATAGCGGGCGGATTTCAGTTTACCAACTTGCCCCTTCTGCTAGTATCATTAGGATATGTCTAAAACGAAAGTAATATATCTGGCTGGCGGTTGTTTTTGGGGCATGGAAGACCTTTTTAGAGACCGTCCCGGTGTAATTGATACTGAGGTTGGCTATAGCGGCGGAGATAATGACAATCCATCTTACGAAAATCACCCCGGACATGCTGAAGCGCTGGCTATAACTTACGATCCGCAGAAAACTACTTATGAAGAACTTCTAGACTTTTTCTTTAGAATTCACGATCCAACAACTCTTAATAGACAAGGTAATGATGTCGGTAGTTCCTACCGCTCGGTAATTTTTTATGAGGATGATATGGAACTTAAGGCTGCAAAATCGATGATTGAAAAGGTTAATGCCTCAGGACTTTACGGCCGGCCAGTGGTTACCAGTCTTGAAAAATTTACTAAGTTTTACTCTGCCGAAGAATATCATCAAGATTATTTAAAAAAGAATCCCGGTGGCTACACCTGCCATTACCTAAGGACTGACGAGAGTTTGATTAAAGCCTAAATAGGCCTCAGTATTCAGTCCCTCTACAAACTTCCCTCCGACTAATACCTAGAGTTTGTCTAAAATAGCTCTAAGGGTGACTTAGGCCATGGCAGTCTGAAGTTCATTTTTCACTATCTCCCAGGAGTCCGTGGCAGCCTGCTGGTTATAGGTCAGTGGATTGGTGTCGTTAAAAAAGGCGTGGCCGCAGCCCTCATAGACCTTGGCCATAAAATCAACACCAGCTTCGCTCATCCGTTTTTTAAGATCATCAAGACTACCCATTAGATTCTCGTCTTTTTCGCCGTAAAAAGCATAGACGGGACAAGTGATATGCTTAAGTTCTTCGGCAGTTTGGTCGGCATGGCCATAAAAAGGAAAGGCAATTTTAAGCCTTGGCTCAACGGTTGCTAAGGCAAAACTATAAGACCCGCCAAAGCAAAAACCGCTGACAGCCACTTTTTCTTTGGCTTCCGGCTGGCTATATAAATACTCAAAGCAGGCCTTTACACGGTCTGTGGTCTTAGCACCAAAGGAAGGATCCTGCATGGGCGCCATCAGAGCACGCAGTTTGGGCTGAGCTTCGGAACGACTTTTAGGATCAAACAGTTGCCGCTGCAGATCGGCGACATCGACTGAGGAAAAATCCACTTCAAAGAGCAAATTAGGTGCTAGAGCTAAATAGCCTTCCCCGGCAAAGCGATCGGCAATCGATTTAATATGATCAACTAGCCCCCAGACTTCGTGGATAACAATTATGGCTCCTTTTGGTTGGCCATCAGGCCGTGCCAGATAAGCGTCAAGTATCTGATCAGTCTTAATTTGAATCACTTCTCCCATATACTTGTTAGGCCCTTTCTGATTAGCTTTTCTATTATACCTTAGGCGGCTTAGCCCAAAATAATTGAGCTCTAGAAATTACAGGTGCTATACTTCGGCTTATGGAAAGTAGCAGACCAGCCCACTCCATTAAAATTCCTAAACCCGGTAAATGGCCTGGCAAGATGGACTCTTTTCGTTTGGTTAAGCCATACGTCAAGTATCACTTTTGGGATCTATTCTCGGTCTATGCAATCAGTTTAGTTAGCACCATCATCCTCCGACTGCTGACCTCGACTATTTTTAGTCACCGCATTGTTGCCAGTTTAGTTACAGAGCTCCTATTTTTCCTCTTACAGACTTTCTTTGGGACGGCAATTATTGCCATGTATTTTGCCTATCTAAAAAATGAAGACTTCACTCTCAAGGATGCTTTTAAAATAGCCTCTGAGCGCTTCTTGTCGATGGCCGGACTGACGGTAGTTACCGGCGTCATCCTGCTGGCCAGTTTTCTAGCCCTTATAATACCGTTCTTCATTGTTTTCCCCAGACTTTATTTGGCACCATATTTTCTGATCAGCCATAATTTAACGGTCAATGAGGCTATAGCGGCCAGCTGGGAGACTACCAGAGGCAATGCCATGAAAGTTTACGGTCTCTGGGTCATTCAGGTTGGATTACTTTTGCTTTGCATAACTGTCATTGGCATACCGTTCGCTATTTACTGGTACGTTATTAACCGCGGCTCTTTTGCCCTACTCACTCTCCATTTAGCCCAGCCCGCTGGTCACTCAAGGGCGGCGGCTAAAGCAAGTTAATCAATAACGCCCGACCATCTTAAGGCAGGATATTTAAGCTCCGGCTCTACCTGATCCTTGGAAGCCACATAGATTAAATTACTAGGATAAAAATAGAGCCGGTCAGGGGCGGCCGGAAAGAGCTTAAAATACTTAAAGTATTTCCTGTAGCTGGCGTGCAGCTTAGTTATAACTGAATCCGCTCTTAAATCGCTAATTACATTGGCGGCCACCAGACCGTTTTTGTTTAGAGCAGCGACTAGCAATTTAGCGAATTTTTTAGATCTAATTTCCGCCGGTATTTCTTGATCAAGGTAGGCATCCAAAACAATAAGGTCGTATTTCCTTTTATTCTTATTTAAATAACTTAGACCAAAGTCGTGAACAATATTAATGGAGCCGCCGACTTTAAAGTTAAAATACCGACTGGCCAGCTCATCCAGGCCAGCGTCGGGCTCAACGACTTCAATGCGAAGGTCCGGGTATTTAGACTGTAAATAGGTCGGCAATGTGTAGACACCGCCACCAATCACCAGAATCTCCCTCGGCCTAAGACTATCGACCAGCTCCGCCAGCCGCTGGTTATATTCAAAGAGCATTTTGTCCTGATTATCGAGAGGTATGCCGGACTGGGCCGTTTTCGACTGAGCACTGTATAAAAGACGTGCCCTGCGGCCGGTATAGATCTCCTCTATAACTTCGTAGTGGTCCAGCTTAGTTCTGGTTTCATAGATAACTTTTCGACCTACTACATCCATAGGACTTAAGTATACTAGGAGGCTTGTTTCATTTCTTGATTAAGGGTTGGAAGCCCGGGTATTTTTTGGCGTTTTCATGTAGTTGGCCAAGCAATTGTTCAATCGTCATATTGTAAGTTTTTATCCTTTTAAAGCTTATATATTTTAATTAGGCAACGCTATTAATATTAAGCTTACGCTAGTCTGGAGACAGTAAGATATATTACTGCTTAGTCTTGCCTTTAGGCAGAGCTTTCGGACCCTTTAAATATTTGTGCTTAAGCAGCACTTTTTGAAGTGTCGCCAGAACCTTCTCGGCCTGCTCATAGCTCATGCCAAGCTTGGCGACCGATATAGGCTGCTTCTGACCAGCTACTTGTTTAAAATTCAGGATCAGACCGCTCTCATCAAAATGTATATCGAGAGAATCAGAATATAGAGTTCTCTGTTCGAGAGCCAGCAACATAATAACGTTGGTCTGGGTGCCTGCCGCCACCAGCGGATCAACATCCTCAACCAGCAGGTCATCGGTATCGTAGCCAGCTAAAGTCCATAGCCTTAAAGCATCGCTGTCTTCCATCTGATAATGATTAATGAGCTGCTCCAGTAGCTCTTCGCCGGGCTTTTCTTCGCCGGCTTCAATTCTCGATAGCAACTCTTCGTCAATCTCCACAGCTCCACAGACTTCAGTAATCGAACGGTTATATTTGTGCCGTATTCGCTGCAAACGTAGCCCAAGAGTCTTATACGGTGTATTAGGACTTGGGGAATTTCTCACTGTTTTAATATTAACTCTGACCTCTGTATTGTGCAAGGTCGGGCGGCGGTAACGTATAATTGCTAGCATGAACATTCAGGAAAATGTCAGCCTGAGCGATTATTCGACTATGGGGCTGGGCGGACGAGCCAGATACCTGGCGGCAGTTGAAAGCAGGCAGGACTTAATTGAAGCTCTCAATTTTGCCAGCTTAAATAAGCTTAGGACCTTAATGATAGGTGGTGGCAGCAATATAATCTGGCGGGACGAGGGTTTTAACGGCCTCGTTTTGGTATGTAAAATAAGGGGCTTTGAGATTGAGAGTGAAAATGATAATGGTGCTGATATTTTAATCGGCGGCGGTGAAGACTGGGATCTGGTAGTCGACAGAATTGTCAGCCTGGGACTTTCCGGCATTGAATGCTTAAGCCTTGTTCCCGGCACGGCCGGAGCAACGCCAGTGCAAAATGTCGGTGCTTATGGTCAGGAAATAGCCGAAACCTTGATTAGTCTGGAGGCTTATGACGCTAAAAGCAAAAACTTCCAGACCATGAATAACGGCGACTGTCATTTCAGCTACCGGAGCAGCATTTTTAAGAAAGAACCGGGCCGTTACTTTATCCTCTCTATCCGACTTCACCTTAGTAAAAGTCGTATTAAGCCACCGCTCTATAAGGCTCTTGACGACTACTTAAAGACTAAGGATATAAGCGACCTGTCACCTAAGAATATCCGGCGGGCGGTTATAGATATAAGGCAGAGCAAACTGCCCGACCCTAAAAAAGTAAGAAACTGCGGTTCATTCTTTAAAAACCCTATTGTATCTGAGACGGTCTTAAGCGCACTTGAGACCAAACACCATGACATACCCCATTGGCGGCTGTCCGGCGAGCGGGTTAAGATATCTGCCGCCTGGCTGATAGATCAGGCCGGTTTTAAAGACTACCGGGACGAAACCAGCGGCATGGCAACCTGGAAAGGCCAGCCCCTTATTTTAGTTAATGAAAATGCCAAGTCTCTGTCCGATTTAGTAAAATTCCGGGACAGGATCATTAAAACAGTCAGCAGTAAGTTCGATATTGAGCTCGAACAGGAACCGGAGTTGCTGCCCTAGCTTGGCAGCGGAAAGTTCTGAGCAAACAGCCTGATATCTTCTCTAAGACGGGCCAGTTTTTTGTCGTCTTTTCTATTTCTAAGAGCCTCGTCAATCCAGATAGCTATTTGCTGCATCTCCTTTTCTTTCATGCCCCGGGTAGTAAGAGCTGGAGTGCCAAGACGAATGCCGCTGGGATCAAAAGGCGAACGCGGATCATAGGGAACAGTATTCTTATTAACCGTAATGCCAGCCACGCCAAGAGCTTTTTCAGCCTCCTTGCCGCTAATATCTTTATTGGTTAAGTCTATAAGCATTAAATGCGAATCGGTGCCACCGGTAACCAGTTCATAGCCTTTAGCCATTAACTGCTCGGCTAGCTTTTGAGCGTTGGCCATGATTTGCCTAGCGTAAGTCTTAAATTCTGGCTGCATGGCTTCTTTTAGGGCTACGGCTATACCAGCTGTTTGGTGATTGTGAGGACCACCCTGAAGTCCTGGTATTAAAGCTCGGTCAATCAGCGTCGGTATATTTTCTTTGGACCGTGGTACAGCTTTTAAGGGATTAGACGGCAGTCCGTTGCATAAAATCATGGCGCCCCTCGGTCCCCGGAGAGTTTTATGGGTGGTAGTTGTGACGACGTCGGCAATGCCAATGGGTGACGGGTAAACGCCAGCAGCCACCAGTCCGGCAACGTGGCTCATGTCAGCCAGTAGATAGGCCCCCACTGAGTCGGCTACCTCTTTATACTTAGCCCATTCATAGACCCTTGGATAGGCGCTGCCACCAGTAACAATTAGCTTGGGCTTATGCTCTTTAGCTAATTTATACATTTCATCAATATCTATATATCCGTCCTTGCGGTCGTGGTACTGGATAGCGTTATAGAAGGTGCTGGAAAAGTTTAGCTTGAGGCCATGAGTCATATGGCCACCGTGGGCCAGACTGAGACCCATAAGCGTATCACCCGGATCAAGGAGAGCGTAATAGGATATTAAATTGGCCGGACAGCCGGAATGCGGCTGAACATTAGCATGCGTGCAGCCGAATAATTCCTTGGCGCGGTCCCTGGCAATGTTCTCGATAGCATCGACAAATTCGCAGCCGCCGTAATAGCGCATACCCGGATAACCTTCCGAGTATTTATCGGTCAGTCTGGTGCCAAGAGCCTTTAAAACATCCACTGAGGTATGGTTCTCGCTGGGTATCATTTCCAGCCCTTCGGCCTGCCTCTTAACTTCTTCGTCAACTAACTTAAAGATTTGTCTATCAGCCATATTAATCCCCTCTCGTTAGGCTCTATTGTAGCTAAGCCAGGATATTATGCAAAATAGGCAGGAGCTTGGTAGAAGCTTGATTATTGTTATATACTTAGAACGTAGATCAAAAACAAATATTGCAAAAATATATCAAATATGGTAACTTTATAGTCTATGCCTACATCAATTGAAAAGATTGGCGACTTAGTTTCTCAAATAAGGCAAGAGCGGGGACTCTCTCAAACAGAGTTTGCTCGCCGTCTAGGCACCAGCCAGTCGGCCGTTAACCGCATTGAGCACGGCCGCCAAAATTTAAGCCTGGATACCTTAGGCCGGATTAGCGACGTTTTAAACAAGCAGCTTATAAGCCTGAGTGGTGAGTCTGTCAACTTAAGAATCGAAGGCGGCCACCCGCTTAAGGGTGAAATTACCCTTAAGACTTCTAAGAATGCCGCCGTTGGTCTACTGTGCGCCAGTTTGCTTAATGAGGGCGTAACGCGCTTTAAGGCCTTCCCCCGAATTGAGGAAGTTTACAGAATTATTGAAGTACTGGAAAGCATCGGCGTATCAGTCCGGTGGCTCAAGGGTAACGACCTTGAGATCAGGCGGCCTAAAAAATTAGACCTGGATAAAATCGATACCGCGGCAGCCAAAAAGACCAGAGCCGTTTTAATGTTTATAGGACCGCTGATCCATGAATTTAGCGACTTTAAAATACCTTATGCCGGTGGCTGTAAACTCGGAACCAGAACTGTTCAGCCGCATTTGTATGCCCTGGAAGAATTTGGTGTCAATATTGTCGCAACCAGCGGCAACTACCACGTCAGTGTTAACAAAAAGCCGGTTGAAAGAATTACCCTATATGAACCCGGCGATACCGTTACGGAAAATGCTCTGATGGCGGCTGCCAAGTTTGAAAACCAGACAATGATTGAGTTTGCCAGCGCTAACTATGCTATCCAGGAAGTTTGTTTATACCTTAAGAAACTGGGAGTTAAAGTTGAAGGTATTGGGACCACGACTCTTAAAGTTCAGGGTGTAAAATCGATTAAAAAGAACGTCGTTTACGCTCCCAGCGAAGATCCCATTGAAGCCATGTTCTTCGTTGCTACTGCCGTAACCACCAACTCTACTATTACCATTAAAAGAGTGCCGATTGAATTTATGACCGTAGAGCTCCTTAAGCTTCAGAAAATGGGACTTAAGGTTGATGTCAGTGAAAGATATAAAGCCACTAATGGCTATACCGATTTGGTTGATCTGAAGGTCCATCAGCATAACGGCGGACTTAGGGCGCTTAGTGATAAAATCCACTCTTTGCCCTACCCCGGACTGAACGCCGATAACCTACCCTATTTCGTGCCAATTGCTGCTTGCGCCAAAGGACGAACATTAATTCACGACTGGATGTACGATAACCGGGCCCTTTATTACACTGAATTGACTAAGATCGGCGCCCAAATTGAACTGGCTGACCCTCATCGTCTATACGTCATCGGCCCTACCGACTTCAGTCGAGCCGACCTAGTCTGTCCGCCAGCTCTTAGGCCTGCTTCGCTGCTACTTATAGGTATGCTGGCAGCTGATGGCATCAGCATGCTTCGAAATGTCTACACCATTAACCGCGGATATGAAGACCTGGCTGAACGCTTAAACACTCTAGGCGCCCACATTACAATTATTCACGATATTTAAGGTATAATTTGAGTCAATTAGGCGGGTGTCGTATAACGGCCATTATCTCGGTTTTCCAAACCGGTGACGGGAGTTCGATTCTCCCCACCCGCACCACAAATAGAAGCATTGTAGACGTTAGAACCTTTTGCCCCCGTATCACTATTTTGATACTATAATGATACGAGGGAAATATGCCTATAATTAAATCGATCTCTGATTTACGGAATAAATCTAATACGATATCTGACATTGTCCACAAGGCTAATGAGCCGGTATTCATAACTCGTAATGGCGAAGGTGACATGGTAGTTATGTCTATGGCTCAATATGGTCAGCTGCAACTGCAAGTTAGTCTGATGGAGAAGCTTGCTGCTGCCCAAGCAGACTATGCAAAGGGTGACCGAGGACGTAGTCTGAACGATGTAGTTGTCGACCTGAGGAGTATGCTCGGTGAGCAACGCGCAGTATGAAATTCGTCTGCTCAGGCTCGCAGAAGAAGATCTTACCGAAATAATTTCGTATGTGGCAGCTGATCGTCCAATCGCGGCTGAAAAACTTCTCGGTAGATTTAACATAAAATTAGCGGCGTTAGCTACCAGCCCCCAAGTCGGCCATTTACCTCACGAAGTCAGTTTGAAGCAGCTAGGTTACCGCTATTTAGTACTAGATAGCTATCTAATCTTTTACGTTATCGATGGGCATATGATTTATGTTCATCGTATTATTCATGGCGCGAGAGATTACAAAAACCTGTTCTAGCATATTCTCAGTGCGGTTCTGACTTCATATAAAATACCGCACCAGATCAGACTAATTATTCCACTGCCAGCTAGATGCTATTTCTCCAAGACCGCTTGATTGCCCGTTAATAACGTGGATGATGTCGTAGTAATTGTCACTACTGGCCGCCGACTGATGATAAACAACTTCCTCTATAAGTGAGATGTCGGTAGAGCTGTCATATGCCTGATCAAAATAGGCGGGGCTACCGGCAAAGAGCGTGCTGCCCGATTTAGTGATCGTAAAGCCTGGCAGGTTTTTAGTAATATCGGTATTAACATCCGGCTTGGATATGCTGACAAAGTTAGAGCTATTAACGAGCGTTGTTTTTTCAGCCAGTATTTTATAGACATCAGAGGATGAGGCAAAAGTACTGGCGTTATAGGCATTAAGGGTACAGCTGCCTTTAGTATTATTAACATTTAATATTTCCTTGAAAGTCAGGGAGTAGCACGGTGTGCTGACACTGATCATGGCCGTGCCGTTAGAAGTACCGGCTGGAGCAGCTGCCTTATTATCCTGATTAACCTTAGCCCAGACACCCAGTCCGACAAGCAAGGCCAGGATCGGCACTATTAAGGCGGCGGCTCTGAGCCAGCCCCTGCTAATCCTAAAGCTTAAAGATATAAGCACCAGGCCGGTTAGACCGAAAACTAGGCCTAAAATAGGTATTATGAAGGCAGCGACAATACCCAATGTCCCAAAGGCTAAAGCTAGGGCTGCAAAGTGCTGCTTGTGGTGAGGGTAGGATAGCGGAACAGCATACTGGGGGATACCGGCAGGGGCAGCCATGGCCGGAGATGGCAAAGGCGATACAGAACCGACAGGCGCGGTACTGTTTTTGTAGCCCTGCTCGAGGACACTAGGCTCGGCCGTCAGTCTATAACCACAGTTGCCACAGTAGATGGCACCATTCTCAACATTCTCGTTACAGCTGGGACAAACTCGTTCATTTTGCATTTTTAATTTCTCTCTGTCCTAGCTATTTAAGCACGCTTGCCGCAGCGGGTGCAATAGAGGTAGTGCTGCCCATTGATTTGTCCGCATGAACGGCAATAGGCATTGTGGCCGACGGCAGCTATGCCCATCTCCTCATCCAGGTCTTGAGCCCGGAAAAACAAGTTTAAAAGGTTAGCGCTTAAAGCCAAGGTAACCGTAACTGAAATAAAGGTAAATAGAGTAGTGCCGGAAGAAAGTCCAAAGTCGTATAGAGCATGAAGCAGAATGGCTAAAATAAGCACCGGAAGAACAGTTAATATGTTCTTCTTGTCTATCTTGGCTTTAACTAAATAGTAGCCAACCATACCAGTCAGGGTGGCGTGGAAAAAAGGCGTTAATATAAGGCGACCTATGCCGGCTTTAGAGCCATACTGCATAGTGTAGAGAATATTTTCAGGCAGACCAAAACCCAGTCCGGCAATAACAAAATAGATAATACCGTCAGTATGCTCATTGAAGTAGTGTTTAGGAAAGATAAAGAAAGCCAGCGGCAAGAATTTGCAGCACTCTTCAATAACTCCAACCCCTAGGTAGGAAAACATCATGGAGCTGAGGGGCGCACCCGCCTGTAAGGTGCCGATTGGTATAAATTTTTTCTCGACTAGACCGGCTGCGAGTGCCCCGAGAAGGCCAAAGCCAGCAGCCAGCCAAAGGGCACCTACGGGCTCTTTTGGGCCTCTGTCGCCCTTCAGTAAAAAAAACACCAAACCCACGGCTAGAGATATGAATATAATAATCAGCAGATAGACCAACATCAGTTTTTGTTTTAGAGCACCTAAGAAGTAGTATACACCAATTTATTCCTGTATAATCACCTCTGTTATTACCTGCCCCGATAGCTCAGTTGGATAGAGCAGAGGACTTCTAAGCCTAAGGTCGTAGGTTCGAATCCTACTCGGGGTACCAGAACGTAAGCACTATTTGCCTGTTATTATAGATTTATGTCTGGGCTTACAGATTTAAAGCAAACACTTCAATCTCTTAAAGTCTTATGTGATGATATTCAATACGGCTTTGCCAGTCTAGCCGATGAGTCACTTGTTGAGCGGGATAAAGTACTTGCAACTTTTCATGAAAACAATCGCTTAGCAATTATTGCTCCAAAAGGATATTTGGACTCACTTGGGATAGAAAATGAAGGTCCTTACGCAAAACTAACAATTGACGTACACACTTCCCTAGAACTTGTAGGCCTGACAGCAGTAATGGCTACAAAACTCGCAGAAAATGGAATATCTGCGAATGTTGTTGCGGCTTTTTATCACGATCATGTATTTGTACAGTACGAATTACGCGAAAAATCAATTACTTTATTAGAGAACTTGAAGAACCAGTAGTGTTCTAACCTTTTTGAGATTTCTGTAAAAAGCATACTAGGCCATTCAAAGTCCTATGCTATCGACTATATAAGGAGTTTTGGACTTCCTTGATTGCGAAGCGCCATACCATTACGCTAGATTGATTTTTGATCAATCTTATGTTAATATAACTATATGACAGCTGGTCAGTCGCCTTCTCCAGAAAACTTTCAACCGGCAACTCAAGAATCTATTTTTAATCTTCTTCAGTCAATTCATCAGAAACAACCATATTTTATTATGTACCATTCTACATCAACTGGAGATAGTACTGATGGTGGCTACGGACGCTTCGCCAGTCAAAACCTTGAAAGACAAAGAGTCCGCCTTATTCTCACAACTACCCCGTTAGAAAGGAGCGTTGATGGTGCAACCGCTTCAATTGAGGTAGGCATAGTTAGTGACACAGGGCAAGAGGTACCATTTAGCGGGGAGGTTTATGATTTCTATCCGACTGATGAGGGTATTGATTTGAGAATGTTCAGCGTAAAAGAAATGTATGGCCTTGAAAAGCTTAAACCTACAGAGCAAGGTAGAGCAAGCGGAACTGACTTTTTTGTAAAATCTAGAATGAGAAAAGCAGAGCAACGTAGAGCTGGTGTTGGGATCGTATCCAATCAAGAGGTTATTGATTTAAATCGTATTATAGAAAGAGCTTATCCAGAAAATAGAATCGGTGTTTTTAAACGTCTTGTAGCTATGCTCACTAACAGGCAATAGAATGGGTTTGGACTTCCTTGATTGCGAAGCGCCATACCATTACGCCAACCCGTAACCTTGACTAATTAGGATATTTATGCCAATATATTAATATATGATGCGTAATTCTCGATATAATCGCCCCAATCATCCTGATGTTTTAAACGAACTACAGTATCCCAGTGGTTTGAGGCCTGATGGTCAAGCTATCACACTTGGTGACACGAGGGGAAACACTTACGTTAAGCCCGTGGGTCACCATGATTTTGATATGACGAGGACAATAATAGATCATGGTTTAAGTGTTGGTTCTATCGTTACCCTTGAGGGATATGATGATCCGATGATCATGTACGGCCCAGACACCGACTTATTGCCCCTTCCCTCTATATTCAACTCAGAAACAATTAATAACAGCTCCCAACTTGGTATCAATTTATCACTACTACTTGTTGCCAGACTGCTTAGAGACTTAGAGGTACAATGTCACTTAAGTCCTGCTAGTCCCGTGTTAGACATGTTTGCAATCGATAAGGAATCTCAAAGAGCTGAACTTATCGCTCCCTATGTGCCGGATTTATCCGTTGTACCCGCTGAGGACACCCTTTCAATGCTACGACAAGACGCTTTAGAGAAAACTATATCTGATGATCTTAGGGACAAAATTGTAGATTGCTTTGAAGCATCTCGTATTTGGCTAGATAAAAACTTGGATTAAACATGTCGGAAAAAACAAAGATTCTAGAGAAACCGTCAAGAGAAAGAGATGCTCTAACAGTTGAAGAGAAAGAGATTGTGGCTAGAACGTTAAGCCATAGACTTAACGCCTATACTAAGGGGCAGACGTTAGTGGTTAATCAAGCTCAGTCACTCGGAGCTAGCGATAGTGCGCATGATGTTTTCTTTATTCAGCCAGAGTTAAGGGACCGCGCAAACAAACGTTTAATTTTTGGATGCAAGAGATTCCGTCGTCTTGAAAGCGCTGAGCACGAACTAGGTAGCATGCGTATCGCACAAGAGAGAGGTTTTACAACGCTGCAGCCTGTAGGTAATGGCGTGTTCCCCATTGAACCATTAGGTCATGTCTTGGTAACGAAACATATGCCTCGACTAGTAACCATGAATCACCTGGGATGGAGTGACTTTTTTGTTGGCAAAGAAGAGTATAGGAGAAGGATAGCAACGCCTCTTCAACAAATTGGTGCTTTTACAGCACAAATGCACTCAGCCGGAATTATTCATGGAGATTTTCAACTCAAAAATATAGGTCAGGGTCAGAGTGGTGATCCCGTCTTATTCGACATGGAAGACGCTATCTTCCGTGATGAAGATTCACTTGATGAGATTGATTTTATAAGCTACGTTGGTGAAGAGATATCTGTTCTGGTTTCATCGCTAGTGGACAGAGGTTTTTTATGGCATTCGACTGACCATGTTTTCCGAGAAGAGCTTACAGGCAACTTAATGGATCCCTACCTAGCAAATACCTCAATAACGGATCCAATTCTGCTAGATTTTATGCAGAGAAGCATAGATAACGCCTTGCTAGATCGTCAACATTTACACACGGCATTTGCCGGTACGAACGGTTTGCCAAGTTAGTTTCTCATTCATATAATCGTGTTATCATTGGCCTATGGACACAAATAATTTACCTTTTATTATATTGCAATCAACGGAGAATATTCTGGCCCCTTCTACTGTTACCGACTCAAATGAGCTAAAGGGTAAGAAGCTAAGAACCCTGCTTATACTTGAGCGACTGGTTGATGAGCTACGCATCAGCATAGCGGAGGGATACTCCGAAGAACAGGCAACTGACTATAGATCCAGGGAGAATAATATAAGACAACAAATAGTAGATTATGCGGAAACTTTAGAGAAAGACGTCCGTGAATCTGTCTTAAACGGGTTTGGGGATGACCCCTATTATAAGAGCGTGGTAATGATGAATATAAAAGGAAGCGACTCCAATAAAGATACTCCCTTCCTAGATGACTGGAAAAGTAAAAAGTCCGTTGATTGATCAGAGACTAAGGTATCGCTTATATCATGTTGTCGAGCTGGCCGAGCCCGTATCACTTGCTGAGCCTGAATTGCCGTATTGATATAGACTAGCGCCCTGTAAGTTATATATATTTAACTGGGCAGATTCCAGTCCGCTATATGTAAGTGTGGCGGAATATTGATTACCGCCTGCCGAGAAATTAAAGCTAACCGTAAATACACCATCGCCAGTAATAGGTCCAGATGACACACTACTTTGATCTACAATCACACTACTGAGTTTAATGTTATTGGATTTAGCATAGTTAATTGTTCCCTGCTCAAAGTCCTCAACTTGACTAGTCGATAGGCCCACACTTATTAGAGCATTCGTGCCCGAAAAACTAGGTGGCTGATTGGTGGCAGCCTGGGCTTGCCTCTTTAAAATAGCGTTCTGTTGACTTTTCTCCAGGTCAGATGGACTAATAAACTTAGGTGTAAACTGGAAGACTATATTCTTAAGTTGACTACCCTTCACATCTCTTATAGCCTCAACAGTTATCTTATAGGTGGTATTTTGATTTAGCAGACTAGTAATATTAATGGTTAGGGTCTTACCGCTAACCTCATATGTCCCTAGGCTAGGATTTTCGCTTACTGATAGACCGTTAGCAGATAACGCCTTATTGAAGTTTATTTTAAAGTATGGACTAACAGTTGCAACATCACCTGTTGAGGGGTCTGTGCTGACTACATGAAATGTTAGATTGCTGTAAATCAGCCAGGCCACCAATATACCAACTAGGGTGAGCCCTGCTGCCAGTAACTGCTTAATGCGCTTTCTGAATATGCTCTTATCCATAAGTCCTCCTAATTAGGTGAGATATACCCCATTATAGTATCTGCGCTATTGCCCCAATATCCGTCTAGGGTCTGCGTCGAAACTACTGACTCGCTGGGTGGGTTTGGGGGTATATTTGTAGGTGATGCTGCCCCCCAAGGACCATTTCCCTGGTCTCCACCGATATAAGTACTAACCCCTCCGCTCGAAGATATAAAGATATTAATATGATTATAGTCACTGGCAATCTGCTGTGGAGGGGATGAATCTCCCGACTGCGGTATATAGTGTACCGCTAGGTCACCGGGCTGTGGCGTATAACTGCTACCGGCAGGATGCCAAGTAAAGTTGGTGTTCTGTTGGGCTATGGTAACGGCTTCCGGAACTCCTGCTACAAGCCAGTTTGGATCCGGCTGCAAGGGGTAACCAGCCTGATCATACACCCAGCTAATAAAATCAGCGCACCATTCTTCATAAGTACCTTGGCTATAGGTTAAATATCCATTAGCAGCATAGGGGAAATTGGTGGTGTTATATCCCGGCTGAGATGACCATAGTGCTAATTGCTGCTGAGCCGCACAGACAACATTTTGTCTTAATTGTCCTACGCCAGTAGAGTCTGTGTCGCCGCTATCTCCGGATCCGCCAGTATTGGACGAGCAGTTTACTGCCGTTGTGTTGCAATACGAAGTCACACTTGTAGTGGTAGTGGAGCCGCTGTTACCAGAACTACTACTACCATACTGCTGGAAAACCTGAGTAGCATCAGTCTCACGAGCAGCTAAGTAGCCGTTACTTCCAGGATCATTTGGAATCGGTGTCGCATAAGCAATGGCACCTTCTTCAAAGTCAGCTTCAAAAAACTGAGTTGCCTGATCAAGATCGGTCATCTGTTCTAGGGTTTTTGCCATATCCATATCGCCGGGAGGAGAAGTTCCCGTCATTTCATTCCAAACTATGGTTAATTGAGTGCCTAGGTCATAGATCGGAGCAGTAATATTAAGGCCTTGGGCTATTTGTATAACATTAGATCCAGGTGTCCACTGGGCAATTCCCCATCCGGCGCTACCGGAAGCATTAGGATCATTACTTTCGCCGCCACTCTGAATTGCGGTTGGATTCACACCTGATTCATCCATAAGGTTGCCCACAACTGCGGATGCCTGTACAGCGCTTAGACCGTTTTGGATAAAGAAATTATAGGCCTCTTGTTCATTATCTCCTCCAGTTAACGTGACATCGCCAGTGCCTTGGCCGGAGCATTCTCCGTACTGACCGTAATAAAAGGGTGTCTCGCCAAGGATGGACTGCAAATCACTACCTGAATAGTCGGCCTGAGCCAATGTACCACCCACCAAGGTCGTTCCTACTACGATAATAAGCGCAATTAGTGCAACTTTTCTGAACCTATTGAGAACTACTATTAGCATTGGCTATTCCCGTTAAGGTTTGGGCGGTATTTTCGTATGCCTGCTGCAAACGCCATCTAAATACTAAGTCGCCCCGACTATCGCTAGGGTCATAAGCGTTTGGGTCGGCGGTATTATCCGGCCCAAGGTATTGGTCTGTGCATAATCCGCCTGTGACGTCGCCGTTCGAGTTACGAGTTATGTAGTAATCGCTGGTATCCGGACCCTGGGTAGGCATAGTAGTAAGTAGCTGGGCCATAGTGTCTGTGTAACAAGGACCATAAGTCTGCTCGATGGCTTGCACCTGAGTCGAATATTGGCTTAATATTTCATCGTTTTCGAGTGGTTGATAGCTAGGGTTTGAGCTAATTAAATTCTCTTCTTCATTTGTATAGCCCCACTGGACTATACCGTAATCCGATTGATCGTCGGCGGTAACTGTATCGGCTACTACCTTAGCGTTAGGATTCAATAAGTTATAAACACTGCTAAATAGGTTTGACGGACTGAACATTCTGGCTATAGAGCTTATAAAGTTGGAGATACTTGATTTATTGAAATCGGCATATAAATCTAAGCCTACTTTTGCTACTAAAGAGTCAGGATTGGAGGGAGATATATAACGATCGTAAAGGCTTTGGCTTTTATATTCAGCGGCAATGTATTTATTATTTTGAAGGTTGTTATAGACTAGCTGCAATGGACTTAATGGAACACCCATAAACTGCTGCTGCATATCTTGACCAGCATTAAGCATGCCGCCAGCATCGCCTTGATTAGCCAAATCAGTACCTTGGCTAAAGCCGTCATTCAGCTCACCCATTTTCATGGCTGTATCCACTCTGACTAAGGCATCTACGCCGCTTATGCCAGCAACTATTGCCAGGTCATTTTTGTCTGGTAGGATATCCTGTAGCTTCGATACAAGAGCTACACCCCTAGAAGACGCGTTCTCGGTGACGCCAAAACGATCAAGTAGGCCTAGGGCCTTGCTAGTCGATGCTTCGAGAAAAGTATCCGTCGAAGATGATGCGGCTGCGTCGGCTGCTGCAGCACCTTCGGGTCCCGTAAACCAGATAGCTAGCGTGGCAGCACCAAGACTAAGAGCTACCGCCGGCTGGGTAATAGCCGGACAGACTGTAGTTGCTAAGGGATTTATAAGTGGGGCAAGAGAGGGAGCAAAGGCGTTAATAGCCGTATATTGACCATTTCCGGCGGTCTGTGGGCTAACAGTTACATCAGCTGTATCAACAGTTTCTCCATTTTGCCTTTCCATAGGAATTGATTCTTCAATTTGATCACCCTGGTCTAATTTATCATTTAAAGCACCAATAGCTTTTTCGTTAGCATCCCCGGACTTCTGTTGGTCAGCGGCTGCTTCTATATAAAAGAACGTTCTCTGATCTTCATTACTGTTAACGTTAATGGTCTGCTGGGCATCCTGAGTATTCTGAATGGATCCGTCATAGACAATACATAGGGGCAAAAGATAGGCATAGGCTGGATCTATGAGTTTAATGGCATCAGTAAATCCGTTATTCTCAAGCGTACTAGCTAAATTACTGAGTAGGGGTGGGATTGTTTTTGGTACTCCATCTTCGGTGGCCTGGGTAAGAGCCGCTTCTTCATCTTGAGCGCCTTGAGTTATAGCATTTTGTTCAGCATTGACTATACTGCCGGCCACATCAGCTTCCGGGCTGGGATTGATAGCCTCTTCGGCTTCCACCTGTTCCTCTTGATCTGCTTGTGTTTGGGATTCGTCATCTGTAAATTTGTCATTATCAAAAGCCACCCGGGGAGCATTAATTTCATCCATTATTCCCTGCTCGACGTTACCTCTGATTATCACCCCTACACCGTTATCGGGCATGGCATTCTGGAAAGCGGTACTGACATCGTCGCCAAACTGGGGGTCACTTGCAAAGTTTTCAGTTGAGTGAATAACGTCACCCGTAAATGATTGGGTTGCCGGATCAATATCTACAGTTTGACCATCAATAGTCTCACTTTTTAAGTAGCTCTCTCCATCGCTGTTTTGGTCATAGTTAAACTGAACAGCCCCACCTTGATCAAGATTATCCAAGATCTCCTGGGGGTCTAAGTTTTTAATATCAGTGAATAAGCCATCATTAAGATCTGAAAATTCCTTAGATACGGCAGCTTGCCCCGAACTACTTTCAACAGAATTTACCGCCGTATTTTCAGATAATACTGCGTTAGTATCTTGACTAAATTGACGCGTAACACTAGCAAACTCATAGGTTAGTATGTTTTGAGCAAGGCCTGGGACAAGGAGGCTGCTTAAAAAAGTGATAATCACAAGAATCAGTACGACTATCCCTATTCCGCCTCCACCTACACCCCCTATAAGCACCCACTTTGATTTAAATGGGCCTCGCCTCTTAAGCTTTTTGATGTTTGCTTTTAACGTGTCCTCACCTGGATTATATAGACTCTGTTCACGCTCGTCGCCAGCAGAGACATCTTGCACATTAGAAGGTTGGCTTTCCGCCTTAAGAAGTTCGTCGCTACCCATATTTAATCACTAGGTAATGTTATTTATATCTGGTGGAGTGTATGCTCTGGCCTCTTCATCCAATTCGGCACGGAGCTGTCTATGAGCCTCGTTCAATTGTTCAGGCATAGCAGAAAGGGTTCTTGACTGGACAGTACGACGAGTTTCGCTTCCTCCGCCAGGAATCGGAGTAGTAACTTCTACTGCCTCGTTTCTTGCTGTTGGCGGAGCAACACCGGCAGCCATCCTGCTGCTAACCTCATCACTTACATATGAGTCGTAGGCGGTATCTATATTAGTCATCCTGGCGTTAATCTCATCACGGGCAGCTGCTGACCCTTGGTTCTTATTGGAAGCATTCTTCATTTCAGTGAGGAATAGGGCAGACTTTCTTCTGGCCTCCGCAATGTTCGCTGCAGTTGCCGTGCCACCATTTTTGGTAATATATCCAGCAGTGTTGTGCAGTCTATCCATATGTTCATCAATTAAAGAGCCTACAGCCCGAGGCTTACTGTTAAGTAACGTGTACAGATTCTGGTTGCCAGTGGCCCTATCAAGGTTGTACTCTGTTCGACCATCAGTATTAGCCGAAACATCAGTCCTTTGACCAGCACCCTTAGCGACTGACTGAAATTCATCTTGCATCGAACGAAAGGCGAATTCGTTACCACCTGATAGCTCTCTAACTCTACCCATAGTGTCATTCCATCCCTGTGATCCAGGAGCTACTTCAAAGCCAATATAATTAGAGTTCATTAAAGCCGCTCTTCTTGTTGCACCATTAAAGCCAATTCTTTCAGCTCCGGCTATGGCCGCACTTCTGCGGTCATACTCTACCCGCGTTAATCTTCCAGCAGCCATATCCGCATTAAGTCTTTGCCTGGCTTCGCGGCCACTAGTATTTTCGGCAAGCTCTTTCATAATATTAGAATCTTTAGCTGCCTCATGCCATAACGGCGACTGCTCTATTTGCTGTCGCAGAAGGTTAGTTCCCACTTCCTGCTGAAGATTTATACGAGATCTAGCACGCCTGTTGCCTTCTGGGGTAAGACGATGCGGGTTTATCCTTGTGCCTATTTGTCCAGGCGTTATTCCCCTGGCAGTATTGCGTATTTGCAAGTTTCTTCTGGTCCTATTCCTAAGACTGTTTGGATCATTGGGATTTCCTTTTATAGCTTCGTTAGCTTTATGGCTAATGCCGCTTATTCCAGCGTGAATTTGCCCGATAATTCCACCAGAAAGCTTAAAGGCAAATGGCACCAAAAATAAGGGCGCCACCAGCGCGAGGATCGGTAACAGACCAGCTATCCATCCAAGGCTATCGGCACTAGCTACACTTGAAGATACATAATTCATAATTACATAAGAAATATCTCCAATAGCAAAGATAGCCATCATGATCGGGTACACCATTAATGTTTTAAATAAGAGACTCCACCACTTTTTAAAATATTGTTCAGTGTTTGGCAGACAATAAAGTGCAAACGCAATTGGTGAAAGTACGAGCAGCATTATAAGTATGCCTTGCCTTAAAATAAGCGTAAAGAGCACTGAGATTACCGCAAAAAGAGCTGGTAAAAGAACGAAAAGGCCGAAGAAGGCTAAAAATTCTGGACTGAAAGCCGCAATACCTCCTGCTGCTATGCCTGCACCTACTAGATTAGTTGAAAAACCATTAGGCCTTAGATTCCAGGGGGTGCCAACATAAAAAGCATCTTTCAAAAGGTCAAATACACCTTTGCCAAAGATATTCGTTATGTCCTCAAGGGCACCTATAAAATATATTGAAAGATTAATGAGGATTGCCGCTATCAGTATCCTGGGTAACATTCTTTTTACGGTGTAAGCTTCGGCAACACCACCCCCAAAAGCCTCCACTAAAACAGCTACCAATAGACCGATGACGAGTAAAACATTGCCAAACACACGTATGTTGGACCATGCACTAAAAATACAATCATCCTGATCACTATTACCAGAGTTCTCATTGCAATTGCTGTTATTGTAGGTAACCAAAGGAGTTTTCAGTAAGCCTCCTATTACATCTTCTATGGCACTCTCGGCATGAGCAACCCCGTTAATAATCGGGCACAAAAGCCAGGATATATTGATACCTCCTGCCTCGCAGACGTCGGGAGTTGAGGTTCCGGAACCACCTCCATTTCCCCCACCGCCACCCGACGGAGTCGATGAACCACTGACCCCAGGATCTGATGGGGCAGTTCCACCGATATTTAAAGTTTCACTGCCAGTACTAGAGTTAGTCGCTACGTTAACACCTTTACCAGTATGGGTACCAAGTACGGGAACGCCGCCCAGAATCGTTTCGTCATCATTAAGATCCGAGGTGTCATTGTTAACGCCGCATCCTGATCCTGCATGAATGGCGGACGGCGGAGCCGGATAGCCTGTTGCCCCCGATGACATAGTCCATAAAGTAGCATTGCCTCCTGACGTGCTTGTGTCATAGTAAATTGTGTCGGGGCAATTACTACTTGTTTGGTCCTGCTTAACATATACACCCGGGTATCCACTAGGAACAAAAACATAGCCAGAATCATTATCTACACGATCAATATCATCTCCGTCAAACTGATAAAAGATATTGGATTTTGACTTTTGGCCTATTTTAAGTGAGCCAGCATTAATTGTTACCGTTTGGCAGGACGAACCAGTCTTGTTTGGCTCCCCAACACTTATAGATGCGTGAAAATATGGCTCACCCTTTGTAGTGTAGTAAGGATCTGCCCATATCGTAGATGTGTTGCCACTACAAGTATCAGTATTAACGTAGCGTGAAGGATTATTATCGGCGTTTGTCCCGCCAGCGGCTGGGTCCGAGTTCCAATAATGGTCCATGCCAAGAACATCAACAAAGTCAATCGTCTTTCCGTTAATAGTGGCCGATATTTCCTCTACATTAACCCAGTCAAAAGTAGCACTTTGGACCTGACTGGTCGTAGCACTAACCTCAGGACCAGATGGTTTGGCCTGCTGTGCCGAGGCACTTTTAGGGTGGGCAATAGATAATAAACCAATAATTACTATGCTTAGGCTAGCTAAAGCAATAATTGGCCTTTTCACTTTTGTTTCTCTCGAGACATGTATCTATAAATATACCAAAGGATAAGGAGTATATAAAGTGTTTATGGTATGTGCGGGTAAAAATTAAGCTTGGTGCCTTAACCTATTCGTCGTCTCCTTTCGGCTTATGATATAAATTAGAGTAAGTAAATTATGAGTATATTCAGTTCAAATAAAGATTCTCAGTCTCCGCAGGATAATCTTGGCAGCCCTATTAAATATTCCGGCATGTCCGGTAATGAAATGTACTGTGCCGCTCTTCTCGGCTACACTCCCGGCGATTTGCTGGTCGGCAATAGTGTCTTTGCTCTTGGTTATATCGGCTCGCTAAGATCAAATGTTCGCTCAATGGTCGGCGGTGAGATAGTTACTATTACCAATATGATCGCCGAAGGCCGAAGACTATCTTTAGAGAGATTTTCTACAGAACTGGTTAAGGCTAACGGTGTTGGAGCCGGTGGGGTCACTTCCGAACTTATTTTTCATGGCGGCAACGTTGAGTTTATAACCATCGGCTCAGCACTTTGCAGTCCTTCAGGAAACCCGGGCAGCTTCTCAACAAGTGCTGACGTTCAGGAGCTATTTTGTCAATGGGATAGCGGCTATATGCCGGTTAGCTTTGTATTTGGCAATGTTGCTTATTCAATCGGCATCGGCCGCAATTTATTCGGCTCAATCAGACAAATGGCTAAAGGCGAGGTTAAGCAGTTCAGCAATATTTTTAACACCACCAGAAACCTGGCTCTTAACAGGGTTATTGAGGAAGCTCGCTCTAAAGGTGCTAACAGCGTCATTGGTATAAGAACCAGCATTTTACCCATTGGCGTAAGTGGCACCCAGGAGATGATAATGCTCGGCACGGCATCAGTTAATAATGCCATCGGTACGCTAGCTAGTGCCGTCGGTGGTGTTACCAGCAGCGATTTAACGGCTGAGGAGACCTGGAATATAGCTAAAATGGGCTACGCTCCCATGAAATTACTGCTTGGCACGTCAGTCTATTCACTGGGCATAGCCGGCGGTATTAAAGCCGGACTTAAAAATATGGTCAAGGGCGAAATTGGTACTCTCACTAATCTTATCTACGGCGCCCGAGAAGAGTCTCTAAATAAGGTTCATGCGGAAGCTGAAGAAATTGGGGCTGATGACGTGCTCGGAATAAAAACCTATATATACGATCTTGGCGATGGCCTGATTGAGTTCCTGGCTATAGGCACAGCCGTCAAAAAGATTGATGGTATTAGCCCGCGCTCCGATCAGCTACCTCCCCAGGCTATTATCACTGATAAGAATACTTTTATTGACTCGGCCAACACCGCTTACGGCACCACTCTTCAGAACCCCAACTTGAAGGCCGGTAAATTCAACTAGGCCAATGTTGCTCCTAAGGAGTAACATTAGATATAATAGCTTTTCGTGGTGTCTGTAGCTCAGTTGGTTAGAGCGTCTGATTGTGGTCCAGAAGGTCGTGGGTTCAAGTCCCATCAGACACCCCAGGAGTTTATTTATTTTTGTATTTTTCGGTAGCTAGTCTGGTAGACAGTTTCTGCAGTCCCAATTCGAAAGCCAGCAAACCAACAACAATACCTAGGGAGTCAAGACAGAGGCTGGTTATCGGCAACTTGCCAATACCGGCCAGCAACACTCCTGTTACAACCAGTCCACCAGCGCCGCTAAAAATAGCCGTGCGTCCTTTTAAGGGATACTCTTTGTTCTTAAAGGCAACTATATAACGACCAATCATACCGACGCAAATAGCAAGGGCTAGGGTTATATGTATCGCCAAAACAGTAGCTAAGAGCATTAGCCTTAAGTATAGTTGTATATCTTAGAGTAGGCAACAAAATTTGTTATAATAAAGGGTAAGATTTTGAAGCAAAAAATGAAACTTATCAGTAGATTAGTTTGGCAGTGGCGACTGTTTAGTCTGGCACTTATAGGGCTTATAGCCTCTATGGTCGTATACTTTGTCGGCTTTCATACGGCCGCCTACATAACTCTGGCGGCTATCTCCTTGTTTGAAGTTCTGCCGCTGCTTTGGGGAATGATCGAAGATATTAGAACTGGCACCTACGGCGTGGATATCCTGGCCGCTACCGCTATTGTCTCGGCCGTCCTTTTAAAACAGTACTGGGCAGCTATAGTCGTTGTCATAATGCTTACCGGCGGCGAATCTCTCGAGGATTATGCCGACCGCCGAGCTCGCAGCGAACTATCCGGCCTGATCAAACATGCCCCGACCACCGCTCACCTTTTAAAGAATAACAAACAGACGGATATTAAAGCCGATGCCCTGAAGGTGGGCGACCGTTTTATTGTTAAACCCGGCGAGCTGGTGCCGGCCGACGGAACAATTGTTGACGGTTATTCGAGCTTTGACGAATCATCGCTAACTGGCGAAAGCCTGCCAGCACCAAAAGGCCCTGGTGAGGGTATTCTAAGTGGCTCAGTTAACCTAGATAGTCCAGTGACGGTCAAAGTTACGGCTACGGCTACTGACAGCCAGTACCAGCAGATAATCAAACTGGTGGAATCAGCCGCTAATTCCCGGGCGCCTTTTGTCAGACTGGCTGACCGCTACAGCATTCCTTTCACTCTCATTGCCTTTGCCATTGCCGGCAGCGTTTGGGTTTTGACGGGACACGATATTAGATTCTTAGACGTTATTATTGTAGCCACCCCCTGTCCGCTTATTTTAGCGGCGCCAATTGCTTTAATTGCCGGCATGAGCCGCACCAGCCGCTACGGCATCATCGTAAAAACAGGATCGGCTCTCGAAAAGCTGGCCGAAGCCAGAACCATCGCTTTTGATAAAACCGGCACTTTAACCTCGGCCCATTTAAAGGTTAATTCGATTCATCCCTATAACGGTTTTAAGGAAACTGAGGTCTT
>Ga0364873_10109_pt1 | contig 52144 bp, 48 predicted proteins | sample ExccelAu500001D3_2_FD_206928 | JGI IMG/M metagenome (GOLD analysis project Ga0364873, IMG submission 206928) | Enriched cells from Trout Bog Lake Hypolimnion, Wisconsin, USA - BchlTB.Aug07.5000.01.D3 | ecosystem: Environmental > Aquatic > Freshwater > Lake > Hypolimnion/Profundal zone | place... | reverse complement strand
CTGATCTATGGTGGAAATATGTGGGCAGCAACGGTAAAGTTGTAGGTCTTGACCGTTTTGGTGAGTCTGCACCTGCTGGATTACTTTTCAAAGAATTTGGCTTCACCGTTGAAAATGTAATTAAGCACGTAGAAGCAGTACTTTAAATATAGAGTAGTTATACACATTAAATTTGGAGAGATATTGCCTCGTTATTTTATAAAAAACAATAATGAGGGAATATCAAACCACTTCTTACGACTTTTAGGTGAGCAACGTGAAAAAGAATAATTTAACCAAAGGTTCATTAGCGGTATTACTATTATCAAGTACCGTTGTATGTGCAGACCAACAGTACCCTGCTGCAGACTTCCAACCAGAAGTTTTATACCAAAACAGTGATTACATAGCTAAAGAAGCACCAAAAAATGCTCCTGCTAAAGCAACCGCGCCTGTAGCTAAAGTTTCAGCAAGCGCTAGTACAGAAGCTGATTCAAAATATCCTGCAGCTGATTTTAAACCTGAAGTCTTGTATCACGATACAAACTACAAACCATCAGCAGCAGCTCTAAAACCATCGCCTGTTAAAGTCCAATCAAGTACTAGTGTAATTGAAGTAGATACGCCGGCAGCATCAGCTACAAAAGAAGAAAGCTCCACTATGACAACTTATATATTGGGTTTATTAGGTCTTGGATTAGCTGGTTTCTTTTTAGTTAAAAAATCAAGTTCTGCTAAAACACAAAATAGTGGGACTGCTAATACAACTAAATCTTACGCTGTAAACACAGGTGTTGCTAAATATTTGCATAAGATCACTGGAACAGGTGTTTCTAGATACATTAACACCCAAGAAAAAGTAAGTGAATCTACTAAACTTACCGGTGTTGATAAATATGTAGCAAATCAACCACAACAAAGTTCTGCAAAAGCGGTAACTGGTGTTGATAAATACGTGCGCGATAGAGGCTAAAATGAACAAGGAAAACTCAAATGGTTTTTTTTTCCCTGCTATAGCAGGCTTGTTCTTTTTCTTGAATCAGTCCAAATCTAAGAACATTTATAAAACTGAAGCAAACTATCCTGTTTATACTGCTGATGAATCAGGGAAAACAGGGGTAGCAAAATATTTAGATCATCAAAATGCTTTATTGTTAACTGAAATATCAGAATCTGATCAAACGTTGCAACCACTAAGTGGTGTAGAGAAATATTTAGAAGGCCTAGACAAAGCTCCAACAAGTGGAGTTAGTAAATATGTTTTAAGACAGAACATTGCAGAGAAACAAAAAAATCAGCTATTGGGTATTCCTGAAGCGACTGGCGTTGAAAAATATTTAAAAACATTGAAACCAACACCTGAGTTATCAGGTGTTGCCAAATATTTAAAAGCGCAAGCAAATCAACCCCAACCCAGTAATGTTGCTAAATATCTAGCTAAACAAGCGGCAATATCTGCTTTAACACCTAAAACAGTTAAACCTAGTTTATCTGGCGTTGCTAAGTATCTTGAAATTCAAGAAAGTTTGCCACAGCCTAGTAGAGTTGCTAGATATATGGCTAAACAAGAAGCAATATCCGCTTTGGCTGCTAAATTAGTAATTCCAGAAGTTGCTTTAACAGGTGTCGCTAAATATTTAGATGAACAAGCTAAGCAGCCACAGCTTAGTAACGTTGCTAAGTATATGGCTAGACAAGCATTAAATGAACGAAAACAACCTGCTGTAATTGAAACAAGTGTTGAAAAATACATGCGTCTTCAAGCTTAAAAACCTCTGAGAAATAGGCATTAATTAAAATTAAGGCCTATTTCTCTCTAATTTAGGCTCATAAAAACAACAACACCCGCCTAACTCAACATTGCTTATACTATTACGTATAACCGTTAAATAATTTTTTAATTTCAACTTAAATAGGTACCTCTCATGGGAAAAAACTTACTAGAACAATTAAAAGAAGTAACAGTGGTTGTTGCTGATACTGGCGACATTCAGGCGATTGAAACTTTTACTCCACGTGATGCGACAACTAATCCATCTTTGATTACTGCTGCTGCTCAAATGCCACAATACCAAGGTATCGTTGATGATACTTTAAAAGCTGCGCGTGAAACTTTAGGTGCAGCTGCATCAGCTGCAGAAGTTGTTACCTTAGCCTTTGATCGTCTAGCAGTTTCTTTCGGTCTAAAAATTCTTGAAATCATTCCTGGTCGTGTTTCAACTGAAGTTGATGCGCGCCTATCGTTCGACACTGATGCTACTATAGCCAAAGGTCGTGATTTAATTGCTCAATACGAAGCAGCTAACGTATCACGTGACCGTATCTTAATCAAAATTGCTGCAACTTGGGAAGGGATTCAAGCGGCTGCCGTATTAGAAAAAGAAGGCATTCACACTAACTTAACTTTATTGTTTGGCTTACACCAAGCGGTTGCATGTGCTGAAAACGGCATCACATTGATCTCACCTTTCGTAGGTCGTATTCTTGACTGGTACAAAAAAGATACTGGTAAAGAATCTTATGCTCCTGCTGAAGATCCAGGTGTTGTATCTGTTACTGAAATCTATAACTACTACAAAAAATTCGGTTACAAAACTGAAGTTATGGGCGCAAGCTTCCGTAACGTAGGTGAAATCACTGAACTAGCGGGTAGCGACTTATTAACCATTGCTCCTTCTTTATTAGCAGAACTACAAGCGACTGAAGGTGAATTACCACGTAAATTGGATCCAGAAAACGCTGCAAGTTTATCTATTGAAAAACTATCAATTGATAAAGCAACATTTGAAAGCATGCACGCTGCAAACCGTATGGCTACTGACAAATTGGCAGAAGGCATCAGCGGCTTCGCAACAGCTTTAGAAGCACTAGAAGAATTACTTGCAAATCGTTTAGCTAGCTTAGAAGGCTAATCTTAAGCAATCAATAATGGTGGTTATGATTTCATAACCACCTTTTTTATTGCTTTAATTTTCTTTTAACAGCTATAACCATCAATAGGACTCAACATGTCACAAAAAATATTAGACGTAGTAAAACCAGGTGTTGTTACTGGTGCAGATGTACAAAAAGTATTCGAAATATGCAAAGCCAATAAATTTGCATTACCTGCTGTAAACGTAATTAACACTGATTCAATCAATGCTGTTTTAGAAGCAGCTGCTAAAGTTAAATCAGCTGTGTTTGTTCAATTTTCAAACGGTGGCGCAGCATTTGTTGCTGGTAAAGGTCTAAAAGCTGAAGGTCAACAATCTGCAATCTTAGGTGCTATTTCGGGTGCTAAACACGTACACCTAATGGCTGAAGCTTATGGCGTACCTGTTATTTTACATACTGACCACGCAGCTAAAAAATTATTACCATGGATTGACGGTTTATTAGATGCAGGTGAAAAACACTTCGCAGAAACTGGCAAACCATTGTTCAGCTCACACATGTTAGATTTGTCTGAAGAAAGTCTAAAAGAAAACATCGAAATTTGTGGTCAATATTTAGCGCGCATGTCTAAAATGGGCATGACACTAGAAATTGAATTAGGTGTAACCGGTGGTGAAGAAGATGGTGTTGATAACAGTAACCTAGATCATTCATTGCTTTACACTCAACCAGAAGATGTGGCTTATGCTTATGAAGAATTAAGCAAAATTAGCCCTAACTTTACTATCGCAGCATCTTTCGGTAACGTACACGGTGTTTATAAACCAGGTAATGTTAAATTAACGCCAACTATTTTAGACAACTCACAAAAGTATGTGTCTGAAAAATATGGTGTTCCTGCTAATACATTAAACTTCGTATTCCACGGCGGTTCAGGTTCAACAGCTGCTGAAATTGAAGAATCAATTAGCTACGGTGTTGTAAAAATGAACATCGATACTGATACTCAATGGGCAACTTGGGAAGGTATCATGAACTATTACAAGAAAAATGAAGGTTATTTACAAGGTCAAATCGGTAACCCAGAAGGCGACGATAAACCAAACAAAAAATTCTACGATCCACGCGTTTGGCAACGTGAAGGTGAAGTTGGAATGGTTGTTCGTTTAGAACAAGCATTCAAAGAATTAAACGCTGTTAATACTTTATAAGTAAACCGCGTTCTAATTAACAAAAAAGCCGATGTTTTTGCATCGGCTTTTTTGTTTGTATTGCTCATTTTGTCACGTTAAACCTAATCTAAATCTAACTAATCATTTAGAAACTAAACGTCCTTATAGAGATCTTTCTAACAAAATAACAAAGTTTATAATTTAACTAAAACCTCACCACGCCCCATTTCAGACATATCACCCGCATACCTTTGTACACGATTAAAAGCCTCAGAAGCATCAGCAAAACGAGAATTTAAGGTCTTAAATGATCCAAATAGAATAGGTAAAAACGCTAAAGTATGTGCACCACAATCATTAAAACTAGCGGATAGTTTAGGTTGATTCCATAACAGTAAAGTACCACGACGCATCGCATAACCTAAATAACGACCCGTTTGGCCCATCACTGCAATAGTACCTGCAGTCATCCTTGAGCCACAATAATCACCCGCATTACCTTCAATTAAGATATTACCGCGACGCATATGATCCCCTGCTCGCTCACCGACATTACCTTTCACTAAAATAGTGCCACCTTTCATACCCATTTTATTACCTGGCAAGGCTGCACCTAAAAAATCTCCGGCATTACCAGCGATTTCTAAATAGCCTTTCTTCATTTCACAAGCCGCATAAAGTCCTGCATTACCAGACACTTTAATCTCTCCAGACTTCAAGCCAAAGGCTAAATAAGCACCGGCATCGCCATTAACTGTTATACTTCCCCCATCCAAATCTTTGCCTATAAAATCAAGATTATCCACACTGTTATTAATAACGATTTCTTGTGCGTCAGAGCCTGAAATTGTAAATAACTCATCCACCCGCAATTTCAATTTTCCACTTTGCAAAGTAAGTGCACTTATTTCAGTAATCGACATGCCAGACAAGTGCTGACAAACCAAAGGCGACATATCCACGCGCTGAGCCGATTTATACTTTAATGTAAAGGTTAAAGCACTCATGCCATAATCTCCTGTAAATGAAAGTGGAATGGGCCTAATTTACCGCCGTAATTACCCGCACTAATACGTTTAATACCATTAGCCGCACCCAAATCACAAACCGCTTGAATACCGACTTTCATCGCTTTATTAATATCTTCTTTGGTTAAACCATCAATAACAATTTCCATCACTGATTCAATTTCTGGTGATAAATCTGTCTTAGTCATCCCTTTTAAGGTTGGGCAAAATGCATCATTAGTAGAGGCTCCCAATGATTTGTACTTAGAACCCACTTTAGAGCCTGAGCGCACTACACCACCAGGAAATGGCATAATCACATTCGGAATTTTACGCATTTCTTCAATCGCGGCTTCACAGGCTGCCAAAGCCTGCGGTTGAGATTCCGCTAACACTAAAAAGTTACCCCCCCCAATTGCATCGACTTGCCCAGTGGTTGCTTCGGCTAAAAATTCACCATCCATGACAGGGATACGCCAATAACGTTTACCACTGATTTGTTTAGAGACTTGAAAGCCATCACCGAAATAACGCAGATTCTTTCCTAAAGGAATTCTAATGCCGCCATCAATACCTGAAAATAATGCAGAAGTGGGTGATGTTAATACACACTGCCCCGCCCTAGTTTCTAATTGTTTTGCCAAACCCTTGCCGCCCATGGCAAAGATCATAATCGCTACACCAGGACGACCATCAGGTGTTTCTGAGGGATCAAATACGCGTTCAATAGCTCCTTCACAACCGCAGGCAATAACAGAGGTAGCAAAGCCAGTCATGGCTTGAGCAGAAATCATCGCCCATTTTTCATTTTGCGCAGTAATAATAGCGCGCGTTGCTTTCATAGGGAACGCTTCAGCGAAGGTTGCATCTATGCTGACACCGTTAATAATCATGCTACGTCTCCTTGCAATGGATGTACGGAAATACTGCCACGTCCATCTTCAGTGATCTCATCATCGCTGATTTTAAAATTACCCAATTTCATCGTCAGATAACGATCAAAATAATCTTTTAAACCTTTTTCAACAGAAGCATCAAACTCAGGTTTAACGACATGCGTAGTGCCCCACTTAGTAGAAACCACTTTGCCATCGACCACCACGAGTTGGCCGTCTTTAAATACATAGTCTGGTTTTTCGAACATTTTTTGGCGATCCGCATTATCGGTATAAACCGTAATATCAGCCCAATTACCTGCACTTAAACCGCCACGATCTTTTAAGCCAATTAATTTAGCTGCACCCGCACGCGTCATAATCGCAATTTCTTGCAAAGTATATTCACGCTCAATAGACGCTAAAGTAGTCATCTTTTGTGCTTCTGGATGAATCGTTGCCAACACATCATTTCTAAAACTTCTATCCATTAACAACCGGATTAAATGCGGATAGCTGGTAAATGGCGCACCATTAGGATGATCAGTGGTTAAGAAAATACGCCATGGATCATTAACCAATAAGAAAGTTTCTAAACCAATGGCCCACTGCAAGGCATTAACGAAATTTTGATCTTTATATTTGAAAGGCACTACACCACAACCGGCATCACACTCAATATCCATCGTCACCCATTTATTAGGGCTAGCATGCTTATGATTCGCATGTTGACGCATGTTATCGCCAGAGGCAGTCACGGTTTGACCAAACAAAATCTGGCCCACATCAATAGTGATATTTTTGTTTCTATTGATGGCTTCTGCTATCTGTGCCGCACCGGAAGAGAATTTAAAATCCCCTTCTGTACCATAACTATGGAACTGGATATGGGTTAAATGCATTGGCAAACCACCAATACCCTGAATGGTATCTAAGGTCGTTTGCACATTACCCGGCACACCTAGATTACAGCCATGCACATGCAATGGATGCGCAACGCCAATCTCTTTAACCGCCGTTGCTAAAACACGTAATATTTCTCGAGGCGTTACACCGTAATGACTATTTTGCTCATCTAAATCTAATTTACGTTGATTAAATTTAAACGCATTAATGCCACCCGGATTAACTACTTTAACCCCAATTGCTTTTGCACCTGTCATGGTCCAAGCGACATAATCATTAATCGCCTTTTGATCTTTTTTAGCAGTAAGCATGCGCAGTAAATAATCATCACTGCCCAACATCACATAACCGCCTTTATCTAAAATGGGAATATCACCCATTTCCATGTGTGCTTGGCGGGCATTATTAGGTAAAACAGCTGGCTCAAACCCAGCGGTATAACCCATCTCGGCATAACGATAACCCGTTACAAACGTACTTGGCATCGCGTGTCCACAACCCGAACGCGTAATATCACTACGATGCACAGGATCTTGACGGTGATCCTCTGGCAATAAAGTTCTAGCAATATTTCCTTTACCGCCGCCAATATGCGTGTGCATATCGATAGCACCCGACATGACCACTTTACCTTTTAAATCATATTCTTTATCAACTATCGCATCCGCTGGCTTTGCGATAATACGACCGTCTCTTATATAAATATCTTGCTGCTGGCCATCAATCCCAGATGCAGGATCATAGACAATTCCACCTGTTAATTTTATCAACATTATCTTTCCTACAAAGCGTGTTCAATGGCATTAAGTACTTCTGCCGTACTGGGTAATCCAGAATCTCTGAGCTTTTTTAATCGAATCGCAACCACGTTATCCATACGATACGCATGACCCGCATGATCAATCCCCGGAGTACCCACAGGAATAAAAACATCGGGTTCTTTAGTAAACGTCATGCCAGAACGCCCCACCACAATCGTAGGTAAAGATGTTTCAGGAGGCACCGCATTCACATTAAATGCTTGCACCCAAACTAAAGCATCCACTTCGCCATTTTCTAACAAAACTTTAGTGTCATTTAGGAAGGGATCGTACTCTGGATAACCACTTGAGAATCGAGTACGTGCCGGATAACCTGTTGTCCAACCACACACCTGATTCGCTGTTTGATCGCCTTCTTTACCGGCTAAGGGTAAACCAGAACATCGGGTATTTTGATTATTTATATCTTTGATCATTTCTGACAAAGTTTGCACCGTTAACTCCGCTTGTCTAAACGCTAGAGCACCCGCTCCCCAAGTCACGACTCCATAAGTAGCCGCTAATAATTTATCCGCAATGGCTTGTAAATCTGCTACGGCAATACCGGCCACTGACGTCACGCGGATCGGTTGTTTTTTTACCAAAGCTCTTAAAACAGCGATCACTTCTGGTAAATCCTCTATAGCACAAGGTAACACTTGCGCGGCTTTACCGGTAGGTGAAGTAGATGCAGTTCCTGAAGGTGCTCTGCCTAAATAAATCACTTCACGCGAGGACGTATCCTCAAGGAACATAGATTCTTTGTTCCATAAATAACGCTCAAAGAAACGGGGGGCAAAAGCCTCTACATCAGTACCAACGACTAATAACAAATCACAACGATTTTTAACTTCCGCTAAGGTGGTATTCATCCAACCGGAATCTTGCAAGGCTAAAAAGTTATTACGGGCACCCGTGAAATTCATATTGTCGATCACCGCACCGGCTTTATCGGCCAAAGCCAACAAGCCACGCATACCATTAACATCGGTCGCGCAACCACCAATGAGCGGTAACTTAGTATCTTTTAATAATTCAGCCGCTTTAGCCACAGCGACTTCTAGACTCACTTCTTGGCCGGATACCCGGGCATGAGTATCGGTAATCGGTTGTTCAAAAGCAGGGGTATTCACCGCACATCCATTTTCAATTACTTTCAGCAATACACCATCGACCTTAATGGTTAAATCATCCGTGCCAATACCGCAAAAAGGACTCGGTACTTCAGTTATCTCAGTCATTCAGTTGCCCTTTTATTATCATCAATCACTCATCTGACATTTGTAGCCGCCCAAATGCCCACTATTTGTGCCAATATTCTAACCTTAAATAGGCTTTCTGTCGCCACTAACCCTCTGCTACAAGCCTATTTCAAACAGTAATTTAATAGACGCATAAATCACCAAACCCATCACAAAAAAATAACTCAAATAGACCCCAGGTCTTTCTTTAAAACCACGCCAAAACGTAGCGTGTTGACCTAATTGCCTTAATTCCTGATATTGAGCATGAGCATTTTGATATCGCTGTGCCTGATAAATATTTAATAAAGCTTTCGCTTCAATATACGCAGAATCATCTCTTAACCATAAACCCGGGGTAGACACACCCCAATTACCGGCATAAGTTTCATAATAATCAATATGATGCTCGTCTAATAAAGCGCGTACTTCATCGGCCTCATCTTCTGGCACGCCACGCATGGGAAATAATAAAATGGGCATTTGTTTATCTATACAAAGGTAAATAACTTAAAATGCTCTATTATAATGGCAAGCTCTCTTGCCTCACTAACAAATCCCTTAATACATGCCTGATACCGATCAACCCTTAATCTCTGCCACCCAAACTTGGTTAAAAACCATCATTATTGACTACAGCTTGTGTCCTTTTGCAAAACGCGAACTCGATCGAGGCAGCATTTATTTTAGTGTTAATCGTGAAACCGATATTGAACGTTGTTTAGTGGACTTATTAACTGAATGTGATCGTTTAAACACCGATGACAGTATAGAAACGAGTTTACTGATTTATGCAAAAGCTTTTGCTGACTTTGACGACTATTTAGACTTTATTGAATTGGCAGAAGCCGTATTAATAGATCAAGATTACGAAGGCATCTACCAGCTAGCCAGCTTTCATCCCGATTATTGTTTTGAAGGCGCAGCACAAGATGACCCTGCAAACTATACTAATCGTTCACCTTATCCCATGCTGCATTTACTACGTGAAACTAGCATCGAAAATGCCGTAGCTAGCTATCCGAATCCGGAACATATACCGCAACGTAATATCGAGCTGATGCAAGCACTAGGGCTTGCAAAAGTGCAAACCCTATTAGCGGCTTGTTATCCTAAACTAGGATAACTACCCTTTATTTTTCTACTTCTTTTTCTTCCTGCTCGGCGGGGACTGCTGATTCATCGATTGCAGATTCTGCTGCTAACTCAGCTTCAACCCCTGCCTCCTCAGTTTCCTCTTCGGAGATAATGCGATCTTCATCAAAATTTCTTTCTACAACACGCCACTTAGATCCTCTTGGATTTACAGCAGGCGCCACTTCTTCTGGTTCTGGCTCCGGTTGTTTATTTAATTCTTCTAAAAATGCCAAGAACCAATCTTGACCAATCACGTTGGCCATATCTAAATCAGCTAAAATATCCGCTTGATCTGGCAACGTAACCTTGGTTCTGGCTAATTCTAATGCTTCCAAACACGCCTCTTTATTACCCCGTAAACCATAAATACATGCCAAATTATAAGAAGCGGTTCCTGCTTGGATAGCGTTAGCTCTCTCAAACTGCCCTTTAGCGGCCTCATACAATTTATCGTGTGGCATAGCCTTTTTAAGTCTAGCAAAGTCCATATAAGCCACACCACTATCAATTGCAGCCGCCAAATAATTTGGATTGATTAACAAGCAGAAAGTAAATTTATCAATCGCATCTTGAAACAACTTTGCCGCTTCATCGCCTGTTTTTGATTTTGCCTGATGAAACAAGGCAAAGCCCCAATTATATAAAGCTTCAGCACGAATAGGATCATCTAATAAAACGTCTGCATAGCCTTCATAGGCCTTATTAAATAAGCCATCAGCCGTAGTGCCCTCACTTTTACGTGCTTGCGCAGTCTGTTTAATACTATTATTGAGTTTTGATTTCTTGGTAAACGGTGCAAGCAAAGACATTAAATTTTACTCCTGACTAAATTGTAATTATCGTTATTATTATAGAATAACAGCACTCTGCATAACGACAACATTAAATATTAAAATCATTATGATCGACCCAAACATCGACACACTTAGTAAAGACAAAGTAAATCTTGAGACATCTAAAATTGCGTGGCAAGAATTACAGCGCTTCTTTGCTAGCGGCTTAGCCGTATTTGTAGCTAGCGAATTAGATTTAGTAGAAGTGGCGCATCAGTTTTCTATCGATAATAAAGACCAAGTCGCAGCATGGATGCAAAACCAACAAGTGGGTTTAGTCTCTGATGCACAAGCACTCGCTTGGTTAGAAGCTGATGCCGATGTCTGGGCGGTAGTAGTTAAACCGTGGATATTGGTGCAAGCTATCAATGATAATAATGCTTAATTGGGAACAAAGACTATCTAATTGAGCTTGATTTATGATGACAATGCCTTAGATACAACATAGATTGTCGTATTGCTTCATGATAATGTGACATTGGATTATTACAATAGCATATATGAAACAAACAATACTCTATTGCATTATAACAATGCTATAAAAGCATATTCATATACTGCAAAAGATTAATACTTTAAAGCATAAGCATAATACAACGCTATATTGTTACACTCCAATACGACAAATTAAACATACAATACTTTATTGCTATATGACAATACGACAAAAGCATACAACAATGGACCATTGTATTAATACAATGGTCCATTGTTGTATGCTTTTACTCTGGAATATGTTTAATCAGTGTTGTTTTTTGATTAAAATTCGGCATTTAGAAAGGGATTTGGAACAGTTTGACTAACAAGAGTTCCAAGCTTAACCCTGTTGATTAAGCCTGAGACTTTTAAAAAGGCAACTAAGAACTGTTTAGTTTAGTTTTAAGATTTACCTCTAGAATTAGATCGTCCTTTACCTCTAGAATCTGCTCGTTGGCCACCTGCACCTCTGCCAGCAGGCGCTTTTGCTGCCTTAGCCCCTGGTTTTTTAGTATGCCGAAAATCTTTTTTACCATTAGCACTAGGTGCATTCTTTTTAGGGGCATCCATCACTTTTAATGATACGGGTTCATAGCCGGTATCCGCCACCCTTGGAATATGACGTTTAAGTAGTTTTTCTATTTCCACTAATTGCCAAGCTTCTTCTGGACACACTAATGAGATAGCCGCGCCACTTAATCCCGCCCGACCGGTACGGCCAATACGATGGATATAATCTTCTGGCACTTGCGGTAAATCAAAGTTAATCACATGCGGTAAATCATCAATATCTAAACCGCGCGCCGCGATATCAGTCGCCACTAAGGCGGACACTTTACCGGTTTTAAATTGTTCTAAGGCTTTATTACGCGCCCCTTGAGTTTTATCGCCATGCAAAGCTGCCGTGCGTATGCCATCTTCTATCAATTGTTTCTCTAAACGATCAGCGCCGTGCTTAGTGCGCACAAAGATAAGTACTTGTTTCCAATTATTACTCCCAATCAAATACGAGATTAATTCGCGTTTATACTCACGTCCAATACCGTACACCAACTCTGTAACATTTTCGGCTGTAGCATTTTGCTTAGCCACTTCTACTTCTATGGGGTTATTTAATAACTGGCTAGCTAAAGATTTAATGGCATTGGGCACAGTTGCAGAAAACAATAAGTTTTGACGCTTTTTAGGTGCTAGCGTCATTATCTGTTTAATATCGGGCATAAAGCCCATATCCAACATTCTATCTGCTTCGTCTAGCACCAAGACTTCAATATTGGATAAATTAACATGACGTTGATTAACATGATCAATTAAGCGCCCAGGGGTGGCCACGATAATATCACAGCCGCGTTTTAGGTCACGGGTTTGCATGCCGACACTCGCACCACCTACGACAGATTGAATCTGCAAGGGCAAATATTTGCTATAAGCAATCACGTTTTCATAAACTTGCGCCGCTAATTCACGGGTAGGCACTAGTATTAAAGCGCGCACTCGCCGCGGATTTTGCTCTGGATTATGAGTAGCAACTAAACGCTGTAATAAGGGCAAAGTAAAACTAGCAGTTTTACCGGTACCGGTTTGCGCACCGGCTAAAACATCCCTACCTTCTATAATAAGCGGGATTGCTTTTTGTTGTATGGGAGTTGGCGTGGTATAGCCTTGATCAGCTACCGCCTTAAGGAGTTCCTCGATTAAGCCGAGTTGAACAAAAGACATCTAAAAACCTCTGGTAAATATCATTCAAACATCATAAAACATTGGATGTTTAAACTAAGCGACAAAGACGGACATTATATCAGTACCGACTGCAACTCTTTGCAACTAATCAACTTTTAATCGCTAAAGTCCGTTACTGTTAGCAAAATTACCCACACGCTAAGATCTCGTCTTTTATAACTAGGTTTAATCCGCTAAATTTAGCCCCTAATTTTTGCTTTGGACAATTGCGCTTTTATATCTAAGGTATAATTTCCGCAATCATTTAAAACATCTCCACTCACATGCGCATCCATTCACTTCCTATTCAATTAGTTAACCAAATTGCCGCGGGCGAGGTAGTAGAACGACCTTCCTCTGTGGTTAAAGAATTAGTAGAAAACTGTTTTGATGCCGGCGCACAACAAATCTTTATTGATATTGAACAAGGTGGCGCCCGATTAATTAAAATTAGGGATGATGGTTGCGGTATTGATAAAGAAGATTTACCCCTCGCCTTATCTCGCCATGCCACCAGCAAGATTGCCAGTTTGCAAGATTTAGAGCAAGTGGCCAGCATGGGCTTTAGAGGCGAAGCTTTGCCTAGTATCAGTTCTGTAGCCAGACTGACGTTAATATCCCGCACGGCTGATGCAGAATGCGCTTGGTCTGTGTGTGCCGACGGTACTGAAAAAAACTTTGACCCACAACCCGATCCGCATCCCTTAGGTACCACAGTGGATGTGCAAGATTTGTTTTATAACACCCCGGCTAGACGCAAGTTTTTAAAAGCCGAGAAAACCGAATTTGCGCATATTGAGACACTCATCAAGCGCATGGCTTTAAGCCGTTTTGATATCAGTTTTGTGTTAACGCATAATCAAAAAGAAGTCTTAAATCTAAGACAAGCCCACGAAGCGTCTGCCCAAGAACAGCGGGTTGCTGATATTTGTGGTCCTGAGTTTATTAAAAACGCTGTATCTATTGATTACTCAGCCTCGGGATTACAACTCAGCGGCTGGGTAGGTTTACCGACGTTTTCGCGTAGCCAACAAGACACGCAATTCTTTTATGTCAATGGCAGACTTGTTAAAGATAAGTTAGTGTCCCATGCGGTTAAGCAAGCGTATCAAGATGTGCTGTACCATGGCAGACATCCGGTCTTTGTTTTATATCTAACGTTAGATCCCACTTTAGTGGATGTTAATGCGCATCCTGCTAAAACAGAAGTGCGCTTTAGAGAAGGACGCTTAGTGCATGATTTTTTATTCTCTGCATTGCATCGGTCTCTAGCTGATGTAAGACCGGGGCAAACGGTTACTGTTTTAGAAGCAGAAACTTTGGAATATGAGCCTAGCTCTCAGACTTCGTTTAGTATGGGAGGGAGTTTAAATAGACAGTCATCTTATAATCCAAGACCGGCACAGCAAAGCTCATTACCCTATTCTATTGGTGAATCGATTAAAGCCTATGCAAAGTTGTATCAAGAAACGCCGGCCTATTCATCCGAACATTTAACACCTGATCCTGCACCTGTTACCCCGCCATTGGGCTATGCCATTGCGCATTTGCACAATATTTATATCTTAGCCGAAACCGCGAACGGCATTATTTTAGTTGATACGCATGCGGCACATGAGCGTGTCACTTATGAACGCCTAAAACAGCAACATACCGAAGGTGCTATCCCTAGTCAGCCGTTATTATTACCCATTAAACTCAATGTAACGGCAGCAGAAGCTGATTTAGCGGAGCAAGAACAAGCGTTTTTTACGCAACTTGGTTTTGAGATTACGCGTTCTGGCCCTGAAGCCTTAATACTCCGCGCATCACCCGCTTTGTTACGCAATGTGGATAAAGAACAGTTAGTGAGAGATGTATTGGCTGATTTAGCGGTTAATGGTGTCAGTCAACGCATTGAAGAACATACTAACTCTATTTTAGCTTCTATGGCTTGTCATGGTTCGGTACGTGCACATCGGCGTTTGAGTATTGATGAAATGAATGCCTTACTGCGGGATATGGAACATACTGAACGCATAGGCCAATGTAATCATGGCAGACCCACTTGGATTGAATTATCTACTCAAGATTTAGATAAATTTTTTCTGCGTGGGCAATAACTTCTACATGGCAGATTCCCCTATACAACTTTCCACAACAACGACTAAACCAAGTTCATTGCCTCCGTTTATTGCCCTCATGGGACCTACCGCATCGGGTAAGTCGGCTCTGGCGGTACAATTAGCGCAAGCGTTAGACGGCGAAATTATCAGTGTCGATTCTGCGTTAGTATACAGAGACATGGATATTGGTACGGCAAAGCCGACGCTAGCTGAACGGGGTGGTATTCCTCATCATCTTATCGACATTATTGATGCATCAGAATCTTACTCAACTGGCCAGTTTAGAAGCCAAACACTGGCTTTAATGGCAGATATTACGCAACGTGGCAAATTACCCATTTTAGTTGGCGGTACCATGTTGTATTTTAATGCCTTGCTCAATGGCCTAGCCGTATTACCCCCAGCTAATCCTGACATTAGAGCGCAGTTAGATTTAGAATTAGAAAACTTTGGCAAAGCAGCTCTTCACAATAGACTCGCCGCAGTTGATCCGCTTGCCGCCGCCAGAATTCATCCTAATGACCCACAACGCGTGCAAAGGGCTTTAGAAGTTTATGAGATTAGTGGCAAAGCCTTATCTGATTTTTTTGTCCCAGATGCAGCAGATGTTTTACCTTATCACGTTATTAAGTTGATAATTTCACCTGTAGATCGAAAAGTTTTACACGATATTATCGCCCAGCGTTTTCATTTAATGCTTGAACAAGGCTTTATGGAAGAGGTTAAAAAGCTTTATGAGCGAGGCGACTTAAATGAAAAGATGACCTCTATTAGAGCGGTAGGTTATCGGCAAGCCTGGTCTTATCTTCAAGGTGAGGATGATTTAGAGACAATGACTGAAAAAGCTATTATTGCTACACGACAATTAGCAAAACGTCAGTTTACTTGGTTGCGTAGAGAAACGGATGCAAAGCAATTTGAAACGGGGCAAGTAGATTTAGTACCGCAAGTATTAGCGTATTTAAAGACCCAGATGAACGCTTAAATACCTTAAACTTTATTATCTATTTTGATGAATCTCTTCGCATGTACACATCGGCTATCAACTTAAGTCAGGAAACAGTCTAAGTGGTTAGGCGTAGACATCTATGTGTACATGTAGATATATAAAATTTTTAAAAACAAGCCTTCATTGCTGCACCAATATCAGAAGGCGAGGTGCACACTTCAATACCCGCTGCTTTTAATGCCGCAATTTTTCCTTTAGCAGTGCCTTTACCACCTGTAACGATTGCTCCGGCATGTCCCATTCTTTTACCTGCTGGAGCTGTTTGACCGGCAATATAAGAGACTACGGGTTTAGTTACATGGGCTTTAATATAATCTGCGGCATCTTCTTCTTCGATGCCACCAATCTCACCCACCATAACAATACCTTTTGTAGCGTCATCGGCTTGGAAACGGCTTAGCACATCTATAAAATTCATCCCGTGAATCGGATCACCACCGATGCCAACACAAGTACTTTGACCTAAACCTTGTTGAGTTGTTTGATGCACAGACTCATAAGTTAAAGTTCCGGATCGAGAGACGATACCAATAGAACCCGGCAAATGAATTTTACCCGGCATAATGCCGATTTTGCATTCACCCGGCGTGATAATACCCGGGCAATTTGGGCCTATTAATAAGGCATCAGTACCCGCCATAGCGGCTTTAACTTTAAGCATTTGTAAAACTGGAATACCTTCGGTGATACAGACTATTAATTTAATACCCGCATCAACTGCTTCAAGTATGGCATCTGCCGCATAAAAAGGCGGGACATAAATAACACTGGCAGTGGCGCCAGTGGTTTTAACAGCGTCATCTACGGTATTAAAAACAGGCAAACCTAAATGCACCGAACCGCCTCGCTCGGGTGTAACGCCACCCACTAATTGAGTGCCATAAGCGAGTGTTTGTTCTGAATGAAAAGTACCTTGTTTACCTGTAAAGCCTTGGCAGATAACTTTAGTATCTTTATTAATTAAAATACTCATACTGCCTCCGCTAATGCTACTGCTTGTTCTGCGGCGTGTGTTAAATCATCCGCAGGATAAATACTTAAACCCGTATTGGTTAACAAGGCTCTGCCCTCTTCCACATTGGTACCTTCTAATCTCACCACCACAGGCACACTAACATGAATCTGTTCTATGGCCGCTAAGATACCGGCAGCAATAACATCACATTGCACTATGCCACCAAAAATATTTACCAAAACCGCTTTTACACTTTTATCTGACAAAATTAATTTAAAAGCTTCGCAGACTTTTTCAACATTGGTGCCACCACCTACATCTAAAAAGTTAGCCGGTTGTCCGCCTTTTAATTTGACTAAATCCATAGTGGCCATCGCTAAGCCAGCACCGTTAACCATACAGCCAATATTACCTTCTAAGGTAATGTAGTTGAGCCCGTATTGTTGCGCATAATTTTCTTTATCATCTTCTTGACTAGGGTCTTTCATTGCCGAAATATCAGCATGCAATGCTAAAGCATTATCATCAAAATTAATCTTAGCATCTAAGGCTAATAAGTCGCCTGCGTCTGTTTCAATCAAAGGATTAATTTCTATTTGAGTGGCATCTTTTTCTAAAAACAGATCGTACATTCCTTGCATAATCTGGGTAAGGGCTTTAACTTGCGGACCTTTAAGACCTAAGTTATAGGCCACTTTACGACACTGAAAGCCTTGCAATCCAGATGCAGGATGAATGGGTACGGAGATGATTTGTTCTGGGGTATCATGAGCAACAGCTTCTATATCCATACCGCCAGCAACCGAGGCGATAAAAATAATTCGCTCTATACTGCGATCCATTAAGATACTTAAATAAAGTTCACGTTTTATAGGATATAAACTTTCGATTAATAAAGAATTAATCGGCAAGCCTAAGTGGCCTGTTTGAATGGTCACTAAGCGTTGGCCCAGTAAACTCTCACTAATCTCTGCGACCTCAGTTAAACTTTTTGCAACTTTAACACCACCGACTTTACCACGCCCACCCGCATGAACCTGCGCTTTAACAACCCAGCCGTTGCCTCCTAATTCTTGTGCCATTTGTTTTGCAGAATCTGCAGATTCTGCGTGTCTACCTTGCGGAACGGGTATTTTATATTGTTGGAATAACTGCTTTGCCTGATATTCATGAATATTCATTATTACTCCTGAATTGAATAGTTACAACTACTCACTCATTGTGTGGTTTATTAATACAACTCAATATGTTACAGACTATCTTATCACTATATTTGTACGTTTTCGTTTAAGAACGCAACAACTTATTGCTTATGCTACAAACATAAACGTATATTTAAGTCAAAAAAAAACCCTCGTTACCGAAGCAACGAGGGTTTTTCAATTCCTTAATTGACAATCAAATTGTCAATTAACAATCATTAGATGAAAGTTGGAATTAATGGAGCGTCAATTGTTACCATTTGACGGTTTCCAGCAGCATCAAAGAAGAATAACAAACCAGCAAAACGGCTATCTGGATCGTAAATCAAATCAGCTAAACGGTAAACTTCCCAAGCAGCATCAGATGCAGTAACTTGAATAGTTTTTGATTGGCCCGGTGCGATTGGACTGTTATCACTTGAAGTCAAACCTTCTTCAGCCAACAAGTCATCTGGATAACCAGTTTCGTCTTGAGCTACAGCAGCATCCATGAAACGAACACCAGCAGTGTTGAATTCACCTAAACGAACAGGTGAGTCACCATTGTTAGTGATTGTCATAGTCATTTGCATAGCACGACCTGGTACACGGTAAGTAGCATCTTCAATTTTAACTGCAACAGTTGGTGCAGGTAATTCTAAAGATTTGATACCACGTAACAAACCAGCTTGTAAAGGCACAGTAATTGGATATTTTTCGTTTGTGCTGCTCATAGAAACTGCAACAATCAAAATAGTACCAACTGCAAAACCCAAAGTTACTTTTTTGTCTAGTGGAGTGATTAATGAATCACCTTTACCCGCTTCAACAGCAATAGAACGTGGGATAAACAATGGTTTACGTGCCCAGTATGCTACCCATAGTAGGCCTAAACCGTACCATAATGCATGCCAGAAGTAAGTGTTGCTTAAGTTATAAGTTTCTAAGTCTAAAGTTTCGCCAGTCAAAGTAGTGATTGGGTTAACGAAAGAGCCCATAGAACCAGTAACAGTTACCCATTTACCAGGACCGATGATTGGACCACCGCCTTTTACGTTCAACATTGTGTGAACGTGCCAGTCACCTGGACGACGAGCTTTTAACAATACTTTGAATTCATAAGTTTCGCCTAATTCCAAAGATACTGAACGTGGAACTAATTGACCACCGATCCAAGATCCTGCACGAATAAATACAGGGCCTGGGATACCAATGTTTAAGAATGAAATTTCTGGTTTATCAACAGTTTCCGGCCAGCCAGAAAACACGAAGAATTTACCTGAAATTGTCATTGTATCGTTAACAGCAACTTCTTCTTTTGACCAGTTCAGGTCAAACCAGTGAATAGTACGCATACGCATGAAAGCGGCTTGCGACTTTTCACCATGTGCAGAAGCAGTTGGTGTGTAAAACATCGCTGCTGTTAAAGTAATCAGCAGTGCGACAAAGGATAATTTAGCAACTTTGTCTTTTAATATATTCATATATCCTCCTCTATAATAGAGAATCTATTGTTTTTTGAGTATCTAACGACAACACAATATCGCCGCCAGTCTTTTTTATTTTTCTATACAACTAAGACTTGAGTCTTAAGCTGCTTCAACGAATTTAGTTGACGCGAACCATTGACCAAAGAAGTGCCATAAGAAATAAATTAAGATACTCACGAAAGCAGAGAAGAACGCTGATACTGGAGCAACGTCTTTACCGAAAGTTCTTAATGTACCTTTTTCAACCATTCTGATGTACTCAGGAGTACCAGTTCTTACGTAGTGGTAACCTTGTAAATCAGCAAGAGTCATTACCATACCATTGTATTCAACAGGTACGTGTAATGGAGCAATGATTGGCCAGTTTCCTGGGTAGAATAATAAACCATAAGCCATTCCACCTAAAACTGCAGTAACAGTCATACTACCAGTCAATAACAATACTGCATCAAGTACGATAGCACCTGGGAATAAGTTTGAAGGGAAGCAGAAGTTTACTGGGAAATAAGTCCAGCCCCAGAAGTTTAAGTATCTGTTGATCCACTCACCTAAAAGAAGACCTAAAATACAAACTACAGCGCCAAATGGCAAACGGTAACGCCACCACAAGCAAGCTTGAACAGCAGCAGGGAAGGTGATTGAAACGATTGGAGCTACAGTTACCCATAGACGACGATCTTTCCAGTCAGTCCAGAAATCCCAGTCACCACCAGTTAACATGTAGTGAATGTGATAACCACCAAGTACAACGAAGAACAATGTAAACAAAATTAGCCAATCGAACGTGCGTGAAACTTTAACTGCTTCTGCGCGTGAACGTACAGCTGATTGAGATGCGCTCATTAGCTTACCTCCTAAAGGATTTAAATTATTTTTATTAATGACTATCTTCTCTATGCTGTCTCACCTTGAAAAGGGGTGAGACAGCTAGGAGATAGTTATTACAGCCAAGACTTGCTTATTAATTAAGCTAGGTCTTTTTTAAGAAGTTTAGATATAGACTGAACTTCTATGTTTACCACACCTAATACACCTAAAGCAGCCCATCCGAAGAATACGAAACCGTAGTGTAAAGGAGCAACAAACAACTCTTCCATAAACCAGAAAGTGTGACCCCATTCATTCAAACCAACATTTGGTAAGATCATGAAAGGACCAACTACTGATACTAAGTACTGAAGAGGCAAACCTTTTTGATATGCTGGTAATCTTGTTTTAGCATATAAGAAAGCTGCACCACCAGTGATGATGTAGATAGGATAGCTCAAATAGAATTCGATGATGTGACTTGGTGTAAAGTCAGTATCACGAACGATTGTTTGATGCCATGTACCATCTTGCTCAGTAAAGTAGCTAGCGCCATAATAAATAGCCCATGCGTAACATACTAACCAAACCCAGTGAGTGAAATGTCTTCTTAACTCTTCTCTTGGAGTGATTGACATCACTTTACGATCACGAGATTTCCAGATATAACCCCAAAGGATACCTGCAGTTGATACTTCTAATACAAATTCAATGTACAAAAAGTTCATCCAGTAAGTTTCAAACTCAGGTGCGAATGAGTCAAGACCTGCAGACCATCCATATACACCTTCATACCAACGAACCCAACCATAAAAAAGAACATATACTAGTGAACCTAGTACTAAGTTTCTTATGTTTAATAGCGGTGCTTCCGCAGCATCAGTTTTTACTGATTCAGTTGTAGCTGCCATTTCTACCTCCTAAAAATTAACAAAATCCCCAGCCTTATGGCCAGGACTCTTTAGTTTAACTCCATTTTCCTACTTCAAAAAAATCAAAGATGATTCTTCGAAATACCACCAAATCAATTTAGTGAGCAATCAGTCTACCAGCTCATAAAACCTTGTCAAGTCAAAAAAATACCTCTCTTTGTTTTTTTCTTATTTCAGTTATATTCAGTCTAAATCGACTATTCTTAATAGTTTGATTTCTGTTAGTATTATTTTTGAATAACTCACTTTTTCTTACAACTTACAACACTATATATTTATGAAAAAATACCGAAACTTTATTTTTGTCATTGCTTTTATTGCATTATTATTAACTCAATACAAATTGGTTATGCCCTTCGTTTATAAGGTAATCTCTTCTGACCTTTTTTTAGTTCAGAGTAATGACCAAGCTAGTCAATTAGCCATCTCTACACCATTAACTAATATTGCTTTTCACTATTGTAACGATTTTATAAAGAGTGACCTTGGTGCTGAAACTAGCGTCATTTTCCCTGATAAACCTACTAATGCTTGGACTCTTGGTAATTATCAATACTTAATCAGTGCTGAAATTACAATTACGGGGCCTGAAGCTGTAAGTACTAATAAGAAATACGCTTGCCGTATTACTTACAATAATGGAGATGACCAAGCCGGTATAAATGATTTTTCTAACTGGTCTATCATTGGTGTATCTGGTCTTAAAGATTAAGACTAAATAGTTTGAATAATTATTATCTGCTGATCTAAAATTTAACTTGGTCAGCAGATAATTTTGGTACTTAGCTTAGCTTTCCTTAACTTCTATACGTTCGTTATTTAATCTTATTTCATAACAAGCTATATCTTCATAGGCTGGTGGCGATTTTACCTTCCCTGTTTTAATACAAAATCGCGCACCATGCCTTGGACATATTATTTCATCCCCGTCTAAAATACCGCTTACGATTTCTCCACCGTCATGCGTGCACATATCTTGTATCGCGTAAAACTCGCCATCGATATTAAATATTGCCACATCAACACCATCAACATCTACAACAACATTCTCACCGATTGCTAAAGCCGACTCTGCAACAACATCAACCCATTCAGACATACTACTTTTCCCCACATCAGATTAATTTTTAAGGTACACATCGTAACGCAACAACTTACCTTGATAGCTTTCGCTAGGCTTACCTCCCAATGGCTCGGCATAATCTGGGCTTTTAACAACTACTCTTTTACCTGTTGCTTTTAAAGCAGCATCAAACAACATCACCTTATCCTGATCATCGCCTAACAAATCTCGCAGTACTACCATTGATTTTTTTGGTAAAGCCGACTTCTTCCGCTTTGGAGGAAACATAGGATCTAAATAAATACAATCGGGAGGAGAGTCAAATGCTGCCAATAAATCAATTGCATTACCTTTTATCAATTTCGGTGATTGCAATTTCAAGTTCTGCATCCAATCTAATTCGGCTAATCGATTAAAACCATCTGCTAGCAACTCAGCCATTACTGGAGATCTTTCAATACACGTTAATTCGTAACCCATACGAAATATATGTAAGCTATCTTGCCCCCAACCAGTCGTTGCATCTATAACTGTTTTCGTTTTTTTACCTAATGCGTGAGCCAATGCATCTTGTTTAGGTGCAGGCCAAGATCGTTGTTCACCGTTACGCGGCTCGATGTCTACGACTAAACCACCCTTTTTAAGCAGCTCTTTATCCAGTAACTTTAAACAACCCTCGCGCCAACTTAAAAAAAAGCTTTCAGGACACTCTTTATCGATTTTTTCATAGAATGGCACAGATAACCTTTCTGCTAAGTCTTGTGACTGCTGCTTATGTTCTGCGCCTTGATGGAGTACCGCTAATTTTCCGGTATATTGATGCACTATTTATTAGGACTTTCTATTCAGTTGAAATTGCTTCTTGTTGATTCTTCAAAGCCGCATCAAGCGTATGCCACGCCAATGTTGCGCATTTAACGCGGGCTGGATACTCTCGCACACCGGCTAATACCGCTAATTTACCTACCGCTTCAAGATTAAAATGCTCATCTTTACCAGTGGTCATTTCATGAAACTGCTTAAATAACGTATCTGCCTCTTGTTCTGTTTTACCTTTAACAATTTCCGTCATTAAAGAAACAGAAGCTGTTGAGATTGCGCAACCTGAACCTTGAAAACTAGCATCCGTAATAACATTACCCGCCATTTTAAGATACAAGGTTAAGCGATCTCCGCACAAGGGATTAAAGCCTTCTACTTTTCTATCCGCATCTTCTATTATTCGAAAATTACGTGGATTACGATTATGGTCAAAAATAACTTCTTGATATAAATCTCGTAAATCATCAAACATTAGCCAAACACCTCAATCAAAGATTCTATACCATTCATTAAAACATCAATTTCTTGACGGGTATTATACAGACCAAATGATGCACGTGCAGTTGCAGGTACATTATAAAAATCCATCACAGGCATAGCACAATGATGACCCGCTCTAATAGCTATACCTAAACTATCTAACATCGTACCAATATCGTGAGGATGAATCTTATCCAACACAAACGATAAGATAGCGCCTTTTTCTTCTGCCTCGCCAATAATTCTCAAGCCTTTAATTGCCTGCGCTTTTTCTGTAGCGTAATGTAACAAATCTGCCTCATGTGCAGCAATAACATCCATCCCTATACTATTTATATAGTCAATTGCAGCACCCAAACCTATAACATCGGCTATATTCGGCGTACCGGCTTCAAACTTATAGGGCAGAGTATTGTATTCAGTTTCCGTAAAGGTCACTTTACGAATCATATCGCCACCACCTTGATAAGGTGGCATAGCTTCTAATAAGGCTTGTTTTCCATATAAGACACCTGTGCCTGTTGGCCCATATAGTTTGTGACCAGAGAAAACATAAAAATCGCAATCTAATGCTTGCACATCCACTTGAATATGCGGAATAGCCTGAGCGCCATCTAATAAAACCGGAATATTCTTAGCATGAGCAACCTCAATAATCGCCTTAACCGGATTAATAGTTCCCAAGGCATTCGACATGTGCACCACTGATACTAATCGTGTTTTATCATTCAACAACTGCTCAAACTCAGCAAAAATTAATTCTCCCGCTTGATTAATTGGCGCCACCTTTAGTATTGCGCCCGTTTGCTCACACAGCATTTGCCAAGGCACTATATTAGAATGATGCTCCATTGCAGTAATTACAATCTCATCACCCGCTTTAATATTGGCTTTACCAAAAGTTTGCGCGACTAAATTAATCGCCTCTGTCGCACCTTTAACAAAAATGATTTCTTTATCACTGGCTGCATTTATAAAGTCTTTTACTTTAGTGCGTGCCCCTTCAAATTTATCAGTCGAACGAACACTTAAAGTATGCACACCCCGATGTACATTGGCATAATCATGACTATAAACATGAACGATGCTATCAATTACAGACTGTGGCTTTTGACATGTCGCCGCATTATCTAAATAAACTAAATCTTTCCCACGAATCTTCTCCTTCAGAATAGGAAAATCTTGGCGTATTTTTTCTACATCAAATGTCATAACCATTCCTTATTGACGCCTTCTTGTGGAAAGCGCAATAACACTTGCCCTAAGATCACATCATGTAAACTTTTTATCTTAACTTTATCAACCATTTCATTTGCAAAGGCAAAGGTCAGCATGTTTCGCGCAGTCTCTTCATCCACACAACGAGATTGAAGATAAAAAATTGATTTCTCATCTAACTGCCCAACCGTTACGCCATGCGCACACTTCACATCATCCGCATAGATTTCTAATTGCGGCTTGGTATCGGCTTCTGCATCATTAGATAGCAAGAGGTTACGATTATTCATTTGAGAATCGGTTTTCTGAGCATCTTCGGCCACCACGACACGCCCCTGAAATACACCTCTCGCTTTGTCATCCAAAACGCCTTTATACAACTCTCGACTGATGCCATGCGGTTTTAGATGATTAATACGCGTGTGATTATCGCTATGCTGACGCTTAATGCCCAAATAAAATCCGTTAAACTCACATTCAGACGCCAGATTTAAATCAGTGTGTACATCAGAACGCGCTATTAAGGCACCCAAGGCAAAATTATCATGACGGAATTTCGCATCTCGAGCTTGCTTTACATAGGTTCCGCCAAAATGCAGCGCTTTTTCAGATTCGACTTGTACTTTATATAAAGTTACATCCGCATTTTGCCCAACAAATACTTCTGCCACCGACACCGACAAATAAGCGCCTTCTAAACCCACAAAGGTTTCAATCAATTGAACTTGCGATTGCTCATCAGCAACAATAATACTACGTGTATTAATGGCAACCGAAGCTTGAGTTGCAACATGCACTATCTGAATCGGCTTAGCTAATATCTGCTTAGCAGTAATATGCACCCAAACGCCATCTGCGAAATAGACACTGTTAAAAGCAACAAAACCATTCTCATCAACATTAACGGCTTGATTGAATTTATCCGCTATTAATAATGCGCTTTTGGGATCAGCTAAAGATTGCGCCAAACTAGAAACAACAACACCCGCCGGCAAACCGTCTAGCTGTGATAATTCTGCAGAAAAGAAACCATCGACTAATACAATAGACCAAGCATCAGCTAACTGATAATTCTTCAGCCACTCAACATCAATCGCGCATGAAGCAGACTTTTGCGCAGGCAAGAACAACGTTTTATCTAGCGCAGAAAGCTGTGTATATCGCCACTCTTCATCACGCGCCTTAGGAAAACCAGTTGCCGTAAACTGTGCTAAAGCTTCAGTTCTCTGTTGTTTTAACCAAGAATCTGACTTTTCTGACAAATCAGCAAACCTATCTGCATAAGCTTCTAAATATTGACTACTATTTGCCACAGCCATTAAGCCGACGCCTCCGCGTCTTCAAGCCAACTATAGCCTTTCTCTTCAAGCTCTAAAGCCAACTCTGGCCCACCTGATTTTACAATTTGACCATGCGCTAATACATGCACAAAATCCGGCTTAATATAGTCCAATAAACGTTGATAATGCGTTACCATCACAAAAGACCGGTCAGGTGAACGTAAAGAATTAACGCCCTCAGACACAATCTTTAAGGCATCAATATCTAGACCTGAATCCGTTTCATCTAAAATACATAGCTTAGGCTCAAGAATAGCCATTTGTAATATCTCATTACGTTTCTTCTCACCACCCGAGAAGCCTTCATTCACAGCACGGTATAAAAACTTCTCATCCATATCCAACAAGCGCACTTTACCTTTAACCAAGGTTAAAAAGTCCATCGCGTCCACTTCAGATTGACCATGATGTTTACGAATCGAATTAAGCGCTGCTTTTAATAGATAAACGTTGCTCACACCAGGGATTTCAACGGGATATTGAAATGCTAAAAACACACCTTCACGCGCTCTTATTTCAGGCGCCATGTCTAACAAATCTTTACCTTGATAAGTGGCAGAACCATCGGTCACGGTATAGCCACTTTTACCCGATAAAATATGAGACAAAGTACTTTTACCTGAACCATTCGGTCCCATGATCGCGTGAATTTCACCGGGTTTAATCTCAAGATTAATACCTTTAAGAATGGGTTTATCGCCCACACTCACGTGAAGATTTTTTATGCTAAGCATTGATTATTACCTATTTGTTTTAAGGGCTTTAAGCCCATTCCTTAAAAATTCTGTATGACGCTTCTGTATTAACCTACGGAGCCTTCAAGACTTAACCCTAATAAAGCCTGCGCTTCAACTGCAAACTCCATGGGCAATTCTTTGAAAACTTCTTTACAAAAACCATTTACGATCATTGACACAGCATCTTCAGCAGAGAGGCCTCGCTGCTGACAAAAGAACAACTGATCCTCACTAATCTTAGAGGTAGTCGCTTCATGCTCAACTTGCGCAGAAGGCTGTTTCACTTCTATATAAGGGAAGGTATGCGCACCACACTGATCACCTACTAATAGAGAGTCGCATTGGGTATAGTTACGCGCATTTTCTGCACTTTTTAACACCTTAACCAATCCACGATAGGTGTTTTGAGCTTTGCCCGCCGAAATACCTTTAGAAACAATCGTACTACGGGTGTTTTTACCAATATGAATCATCTTTGTGCCCGTATCGGCCTGTTGATAATTATTAGTTAACGCAACTGAATAAAACTCACCTACCGAATTATCACCCGTTAAAACACAGCTAGGATATTTCCAAGTAATGGCAGAACCTGTTTCTACTTGCGTCCAAGACACCTTAGAGTTCTCACCACGACAGTCTGCGCGTTTAGTTACAAAGTTATAAATACCACCTAATCCGTTTTTATCACCCGGATACCAATTCTGTACGGTTGAATATTTAATCACTGCATCTTTCATAGCGACTAACTCAACAACTGCGGCATGCAATTGATTTTCATCTCGCATGGGTGCGGTACAACCTTCTAGATAACTGACATGGCTACCTTCATCAGCAATAATCAACGTTCTTTCAAACTGCCCCGTATTAGCGGCATTAATTCTAAAGTAGGTTGATAATTCCATAGGGCAACGTACACCTTTTGGGATATAAACAAATGATCCATCCGTGAATACGGCTGCATTTAAGGCGGCAAAATAATTATCCGTGTGTGAAACCACCGAACCTAAGTATTCTTTAATCAACTCTGGATGATCACGCAAAGCTTCAGATATCGGACAGAAGATAACACCCGCGTCTTTTAACTTACCTTTAAACGTTGTAGCCACGGATACGCTATCAAATACCGCATCAACCGCCACACCCGCTAAACGCTCTTGCTCATCTAAAGGAATACCTAATTTTTTATACGCTTCTAAAACTTGTGGATCAATCTCATCCAAGCTTTTAGGACCATCTTCTTTGCGCTTAGGCGCAGAATAATAACTAATCGCCTGATAATCAATCGGATCAAACTTTACAAAAGCCCACTCGGGTGACTTCATCGTTTGCCAATGTCTAAAAGCCTTTAAACGATATTCGAGCATAAACTCAGGCTCATTCTTAATCTTAGACAATTTAGAAATAACATCTTCATCCAAACCTGGTAAAAAAGTTGTTGTTTCTAGCTCCGTCACAAAACCTTGTTTGTATTCTTGATTGATAAGATTATTAATTTCTTGGGTACTTGCTGACATAAAAGTTCTCTATAAATACGTAAAGTGAGTTAATTCCGTAAATTAACTAACGATATAAACTGGCAACAGGAATGAAGACTTCTTGCTTCCATGCCAAACTCTGCACCGCAGAAGGTTTAATCATGTCAGCCAAAGTAACAGACTCTAAGGCATGATGAATCACTTGATTGATTAAATTCCAATTACCTCGAATATCACAACCCGAAGCTTGCTCACAGCCTTGCTGAGAAATACTACACTCAGTTAAAGCGATCGGGCCTTCTAAGGCACTGATCACATTTGCAATCGTAATCGCCTCAGGGTTTCTAGCTAAAGCATAACCCCCCTTGGCACCTCGGGTAGAAATCAGCACTTTTGCATTAACCAATAGCTTTAATATCTTGCTCACCGTTGGAATTGCAATCCCTGTCACGGCCGCTAAATCCACAGCAGTTCGGACTTGCGCATCTTCTTTAGCCATTAAACTTAATATGACTGTTGCATAATCTGTTAACTTACTGACTCGTAACATCTCACCCCCATTAATTGTGTACCATTATAGTACTATTTAAATACAGAGTAAAGAACTAGGTATTTGTCTTCATGCTTGCCAATTAGCACCCTAACCGTATAATTAGCGTCTATATTTTTAACTCAACCACATTAGGCTTAAGAAATAGTGAATTACATGGGTATTCTCAGTCTACTACTGTGGACTCCAGCTATAGGTGTTTTAATATTAATTTTTGCACCCAGTCAAAATACCCACGTCATTCGTATCATCGCCAATCTTTTTACAACCCTCGCCCTATTATTGAGCTTTTGGGTCTTACATCTTTATCAGCAAAGTAGCGCCGAACTTCAATTTAATGAGTATTTCCCACTCAACCCTAACTTGGGAAGTGCCTATGCTTTAGGTGTCGACGGTGTATCAATGCCTATGCTTATTTTGGCGACGCTACTCACATCAATTGCCTTACTTGCCTCATACCCAATCACTAATAATGTGAAAGGCTATTATCTAAGCATCCTATTATTGGAATTTGGCATGTTAGGCGTTTTTCTAGCTCAAGACTGGGCACTCTTCTATATAGCATGGGAACTTACCTTAATACCGCTCTTTTTCCTCATTGGACGCTGGGGAGGCAAACGTCGACATACAGCCAGCTTAAATTTTGTACTTTACACGATGGTCGGTTCCGTATTTATGCTGATGAGCTTACTTGCAATTAGTCAATATGACTTGCAACAGGCAGGCTCTTTAATGACTAGCATGCATCAAGCTGCCAAAGACATGCCTAGAAATGAACAAATCTTGGTCTTACTGGGCTTCTTAATAGGATTTGGTGTAAAAATGCCGGTGTTCCCCTTGCATGGCTGGCTACCCTTAGCGCATGTTGAAGCACCCAGTCCCATTAGTATTTTACTCTCAGGCGTCCTTTTAAAAATGGGGGCCTATGGCCTCATCAGAGCCGTTAACATGCTTCCAGAAGCCGCTCATATACTGCAACCCCTCCTGATCTCTCTTGCCCTAATCGGCATGATTTATGGTGGCTTGTTAGCTTGGCGACAAACTGACCTTAAAGCCATGATTGCCTATTCTTCAGTCAGTCACATGGGCATAGTATTATTAGGTATAGCCAGTTTGAATCAAATGGGGCTTACAGGTGCCTTGTTGCAAATGACCTCACATGGCTTAGTTTCTGCCGCCCTCTTTCTATTGATTGGCTTGTTATATGAGCGCACTCATACTCGAAACATACAAGACTACGGCGGATTAATATACAACATGCCACGCTTTGCTTTATTTATTAGCTTAGCTTTATTCGGCGCCATGGGGCTACCGGGTACGTTTGGATTTATCTCAGAACTTCATGCCCTGATAGGCGGATTTCAACAATGGGGCGGCCTAATGATAGTGTTTAGCATCACGGTACTTATTAGCGCCGCCTACGCTATGCGTACGATCAACTTATTATTACTGGGCCCTGCGAAGACCAACACATTTAATTTAATGGACTTAAATAGGCGAGAACAAGCAGCCGCCGGCATTTTAGTCATAGGTATTATCGGCTTTGGGTTAATACCTAGCCCTATCATTGAGTTATCAGCCGCTACTATTAGCAACATGATTACCCAAATAAGCCAGCGCCTGCTATAAACCATGATCACATCAATCACCACAGCTTATCAACGTGAACAAATTGAAGCCATTCTGGCCCAATTAGATGCTGTATTACCTGCACAAGCGCCCATCCTTAACTTTGTACATCACAATACGTTACATGGTTTTCAACATCTACCGTTTGACAAAGCATTAGCAGAATTTAAAGCAATTACCGGTATTGATGCCTATGTACCTGAACAAAAATATCGACTTTTCTATCAACAAGGTCGTATTACTGATGATGATATCAGTAGCGTTCTCGCTGAGCATCCAGACCTAGCAACCGACCCCATTGTCTGCCAACTAGGCAAGCGTAAAATCACTAAAAAAGAACTCTACCAACTCGCTTTAGCATTCGATTTTAAAGCACTCAGTATGAGTGAATTAAAATGGCATAACGATGAGCTCGATGCCTTAAACACTGTGCAAGCAGATGTGCCCGCCTCTGCGTGTGCACAATTGTTTAAGGACGCACCGGATAAAAATACAGTCATCCAGCAGTTATGGAACCGTATTTTAGACTTAATGGAATTACAAGAAGCAACCTTACATCCAGAAGACCTCCTCGACTTATCATTAGAACAAGCGGAAGAATGGCTAGCCAACTATCAATCATTTAACCCCACCCAAGAACAACGTCTCGGTGAAGAATCTAAAGATGCCAAAGCACTTGACGACTTATTTTTACAAATTGGCTCACCTTTAACCCTAAGAGATCTCGTACTTAAATTATCAGGCATTGATATCCTTGATTCGGTTAGACCACAACTTATTAGAGTCTGTGCTTCGGCCTTAGATGAAGGCGTAGCTGCTTGGCAAAACCCTGAAAACAAGTGCTTAGGCCTATATTCGACTTGGCGTAGCACATTAAAATATGACGCCAATCCTTTTCTACATGAACTACCTAATTGGCAACAAGCTCTAGCCGAACTACCCGAATCAGCTATTGACGCCATCGCCTTGCATCTCACCCAACTAGAAATTCCTCAGCAAAACTGGGCTCTTTATTTAGAGCGTTTAGCCTTAGAGATTCCCGGCTGGGCAGGCATGATTAATTGGAGAGAACACCACCCCAACTACACCACTCATGAGATTGTTACCCCAAAGTTATCTGATTTTCTAGCCATCCGTTTAACGTTAGATCGCTTATGGCTAAACCATGCCTGTATGGAACTATGGAATACTCCAGCGACATTATCAGCACTGCATGCGTATTTTCGTAAAAATCTTGCTGAATTTACCGTACGTCTCTATTTATTTAAAGGCACACTACCTGAATACCTCACCCAGTTAGCTGAAACACTCACCATAAAAGCCGATCCAGAACGACAAAGTCGCGCCGCGTGGCAACAACTGACTGAGCTTATTTGGACTTGGCAATGCTATCGGATAGCGGGACAAAACGATGGTCATAGAGCACACAATAGTGGCTGGCGCTTATTCCGTTTATGCCAACACTTAGGCCTAACCCACGCCCAAGTAAACTCATTAAAAAAAGCGGATCTTCTAGCCATGTTAGAGACTCTTAATAGCTTTGATGAAACAGAACGCTCTAAAATCTGGCTGACGGCTTATGAAATCAACTACCGTGATCGACTATTAAGCACGCTAAGCGCTAATCATCTTAGAGGCCGCTGGGCAACCCGCAATCATCGACCCCAAGCACAGCTTATATTTTGCATGGATGATAGAGAAGAAGGCTTTCGTCGACATTTAGAAGAACATAACCCAGCACTTGAAACGCTGGGTGCAGCCGGATTTTTTGGCATTGCAATGAATTATCAGGGCTTAGATGCCCAAAAATTAACACCTTTATGTCCCGTAGTGGTTACCCCCGTTCATAATATTTATGAAGCAGCGTTAAATCAGAAACAATTGAACCGACATCTACAGGCTAAGAAAGTTAAACAAGGCCTTGCGAATGTCTTACACCATAGCCTTCGACGCAATTTGCTGATATCAAATCCACTCATTAATCTGATGGCACCGATTACGCTATTAAGTTTAGTCGCAAAATCGCTGTTACCCAGCCTACAGCAGAAATTTTTAAAAACCCTTGATAATGGCCTAGCTCCATCAGTAGCAACACAACTTAATATTAATGCAACTCATACCATAAGCACTGCGACAACAGAACACCCTCAGCACGGTTTCACTGATCAAGAACAAGCCACTCGCGTTGCAGGCTTCTTAAAAACGATTGGCCTCACTGAACAATTCTCATCGTTAGTCGTGTTAATGGGTCACGGATCAATCAGTCAAAATAACCCTCATCTAGCGGCTTATGACTGTGGCGCATGCAGTGGTAGACACGGAGGCCCTAATGCCCGTGCATTTGCAGCGATGGCTAATCGACCTGAAATACGTCAACTGTTAACCGAGCAAGGCATTTATATCCCTAACGACACATGGTTTATAGGTGCAGAACACAATACCTGTAATGAAGAAATCAGTTGGTACGATTTAAGCACTTTACCTAGTACACAATCAAACAATCTAAAGACACTGCAACTTGCTTTAACACATGCCCAACATCTTTCAGCTCATGAACGTTGCCGACGATTAGCCTCTGCACCTAGAAACCCAACACCTCAAGAAGCCTTAGCGCATATCCAAGAGCGAGCGCTGGATTTCTCTCAAGCCAGACCCGAGTTGGGACATGCCACTAATGCCGCCGCCCTAGTAGGCAGAAGATCATTAACGCAAGGCGGTTTCTTCGATCGGCGCCTATTCTTAATCTCTTATGACCCGACTCAAGATACCGAAGGCAAAATACTCGAGAACATTTTATTAGCCGTTGGCCCTGTGGGCGCAGGTATCAATTTAGAATATTACTTTTCGACTGTGAATAATGACCGCTTTGGCTGCGGATCTAAAGTGCCTCATAATGTCACAGGTTTTTTTGGCGTCATGGAAGGTACCAGTAGTGATTTACGTACAGGCTTACCACAACAAATGGTAGAAATTCATGAGGCCATGCGCTTACAACTCATCGTTGAAGCTAAAACAACGGTACTAGAACGTATTTACACGGAACAAGCCAGCTTAAGAGAACTTATCGGTGGAGGCTGGTTACATTTAACCGCCAAAGATCCTGATAGTGCGGAACTGTTCATCTTTAAACCAGACACGGGGTTTACCCCTTGGCGAGCAAAAACGACAGAAATACCTATGGCCGATAACTCTCCCGCGTGTTATCAAGACCACACTTTACCGGTCGCACCCATGCTCATTAAACAACCCGAATTACAAGGTGCCTAAGGCATGGATAGCTTAGTCGTTTTAATTCCCCTTTTACCTTTTATCGCTGCCATTCTGATAGCAACGGGCGGATTAACTGGCCACCTGAAAGGCGAAGATAGCGAAACCCAAACCGCTTTTATAGCTAATTGGGCCATCAACATGTCCTGCCTAATCGCATTGACCTTGCTCGGCGCCGATTTATTGCACAAAAACACAGGCCGCTTAAGCCTAGGTTCATGGTTATCGAGTGATGATTTAAACATCGAGATTAACTTTATCACGCACGGCTTTAATGTCATCTTAGCGGCACTCTTTAGCTTAATCTTAAGCATCATCTTGCGCTTCTCCGTTAATTACATGCACAGAGAAGCCGGTTTCCACCGCTTCTTTGCCATCTTAAGTTTATTTGCTTCCGCTATGCTGTTACTGGTTTTATCAGGCAATGCTGTGGGTACTTTTTTTGGTTGGGAAATTGCCGGCTTATGTTCTTATTTACTCATAATGTATGCCTATCAACGCCCCGTTGCTACGGTGAATGCAACGCGTGTATTCGTGACCAACAGACTAGGCGATATCGGCTTTATCTTAGGCATTAGCTTAAGCATTGCTTGGACGGGCAGTGTGAATTGGCTAGATCTAAAAACGCTCGTTGCCGATCTAAGCACCAGCGAGGCGACTGCCATAGCCTTATGCTTTAGCCTAGCGGCCTTTACCAAATCAGCCCAATTACCTTTTACCCCTTGGCTCGCGCGCGCTATGGAAGGGCCTACCCCCTCAAGTACCGTATTCTATGGCTCTGTTATGATTAGTGCAGGCGTTTATCTCGTCTGTATGCTAGAACCTTTGTTTGAAAAAGCCCCCTTCGCCATGGCAGTACTCATCGTATTTGGTGCAATCACCGCATTACACAGCTACTGGGTTGGTTTAACTCAAACCGATGTTAAAAGCTCTTTAGCTTATGCAACATCTGGCCAACTAGGCTTAATGTTTGTGGAATGTGGTTTAGGGTATTGGTCATTCGCCATCTGGCATTTATGTGCCCACGCCATCGTACGTTGTTATGGTTTTTTAACGGCGCCTTCTTTAATGCATAATGTTAACGACAATCCTATCAAACCAATAAACTCTGCCATCGCCAAACTCCAATGGGCTTATACGGCTTCATTACAGCGCTTCTGGTTAGATCAATTAGCCGATTGGATGTTAATCAGGCCGATCAGAAGATTGGCACATGATTTAAGTTATTTTGATGAGCATGTCATTGATAGACTGATGGGCATACCGACACCGGCCATTAACACCATTTCTTCTTTAGCGGAGTTAGAAGAACGTTTAATCGGCGGCCTCCCAGAGCCCAAAAAGCCATCGTTTGGTCATGGCAGTGGTATAGCTGGAAACATTACCAGTCGTTTTGCCAGCCTGATGCACTGGTTTGAAGATCGCTTCATATTAAGGGGCATTGGCAAAGACGCCTTACACATGGGACGCAAACTCGGCAAACTCGCTAATAAATTTGAAGTCTTAGTCTTAAGACCGCGTTATCTAGTCTTATTTATCTTAATCACTGTCTTGCTTGCCTTTTGAGATGCTAATGGATGCACCGATCACCTACTGGTCAGAAACAGCCGCTTTTCCGCTATTGACCACCTTAACCCTCGTGCCACTAGTCAGCATGCTGGGTATTTTATACGCCCGATCCATAACTATGGCGCTTCGCTTTGGGTTTGCAGGCACTTTATTAACAGCGTTACTGAGCGCGTATCTGCTGAGTATTTTTAATACCGGTAATGCCAGCATCCAATTAGTAGAAAGATTAAATTTAGGCTGGCTGAGTTATGCCGTCGGAGTGGATGGCGCCAATATCTTATTTATCCCCTTAACCGCCATATTAACTTTACTAGCGCTCACCTATACCTTAATCACCCGCCATGTAACAGATCGATTATTTATTGCCTGCCTTTTAGGTTATGAAGGCATCTTAATCGGCGCTTTTAGCGCCTTAAATCTTATGCAGTTCTGGCTCTGGAGCTTATTAGAATTGCTCCCCGTTATTTTATTAACCCGACACGCCGGCACAGGGCAAAATCGCCGCTGGATTATCACCCTGTTATTACAATATTGGGGTAGCGGTTTGCTGATGACATTAGCCGCCTTTATGTTACTGGGCTTTGGCTTAATGGATGCAGAAAATGCGCTGACTTTTGATTGGCTGACCCTAAAACAAAACAACGCCTATCTACATGATGAAGTCTTAATTTTTATCTTGTTATTCTTTGGATTTTCCATTCGAATGCCCTTATTTCCTTTTCACGGCTGGTTACCTTTACTGGCCGAACAAGGTACGGTTGCCAGTGGGGCGATCTTTATCGTGGGTTTAAAAATAGGCCTATACGGGGTCATCCGTTTTATTCTACCGCTGGTGCCAGGGGTAGCAGAACAATGGACCCAATTTGTCGTCATCTTAAGTTTAATCAGTATTTTTTACGGTGCCCTCTTGGCATTAATGCAAATTAATATCCGGCGTTTATTGGCTTTTTCAGTCGTGAGCCATACTGGCATGTTAATGATTGGCATCTTTAGCTTTAACGAATTTGGTTTAGAAGGCAGCCTATTACTTTGCATCGCTTATGGCTTAGCGACTGCTGGTATGTTATTTAGCGTAGGTTTAATTTATGAACGCACCCGCACGGCCTTTATTCCACGCTTAGGGGGCTTATTTGATACTAACGCCACCATTGCTATCTTATTTTTAGTCTCGGCGTTAAGCACCATGGTAATGCCTGGCACACCCGGCTATGATGCGGCGCATTTATTACTAGAAGGCGTAATTGAAGAAGATGGTTGGTTATTAGCCATTTCCATATTATTAGGTAACGTGATGGCCGCGGCCTTTTTATTAAGAGCTTTTCAACAAATATTTATTGCCACCCCCAAACGTTTTCAACAACCTTACAGCAGTAGTCACCATCCGATTAGAGAAGAACGTATTATCACCGTGATTATATGCGCATTATTGATTATTACCGGTTTTTACACCACGCCTTGGTTAAACTTTATTGACCAAGAAGCCACCGACATTGGCGCGCATTATCCTAAACACAGCTCTCAAAAATTAGAGCTTATTCCCTTGGCTAAGGACAAATGATGAGTCCAACCCACTTTCCTTTATTAAGTGTCATTATCTTATGGCCTGTCTTGGGTGCCATTGCCACCAGCCTTGTCTCTGATAAAAAACGCAGTAAAAGAATTGCCTTAGGCACTGCCATTATTGAATTGATCTTAACATTGATCGCTTTAAGTTTATTTAACCCTAACGATGGCAGACAGTTTCAGTTTATTGAACACTATGCATGGATACCGCGTTTAAATATTCATTACGCTATCGGTATTGACGGCATCTCTATCTTATTTTTACCGATGACCGCTTTATTAACCTTAAGCGCCATTATTGCCAGTTGGAACTCTATACAACAACTGCACAGCCAGCATTTCGCTTTGTTGTTAATGTTAGCTGGTATGACCATTGGCGTATTTTCTGCCATCGATACGATGCTGTTCTTTTTGTTTTGGGAACTCACCCTACCGCCCTTTTTCTTCTTAATGGGCTTATGGGGCATAGGGCCTAAGCGTCGAAGTGCCGCCATGAAATACACCTTGTTTATGTTATTCGGCGGCGTACCCTTATTATTTGCCATTTTATTATTAGCCATAAATCATGCTACGGCAGTTAATGGCACACTGCCCGAAGCCCTTTCTTTTGATTTAATCAAACTCTTAGAAACACCTTTAGCCGATCATCTACAGTTACTCGTTTTCAGCCTATTTTTATTAGGCTTCGCAGCCAAGGCCCCCTTAGTACCTTTTCATACTTGGCTACCTACCGCCACGATGGAAGGCCCCACCCAAGTCACGGCCTTACTCATCGGTTTAAAACTGGGGCTGTATGGCATTTTACGGTTTGCCTTACCTTTAGCCCCAGAAGCCGCCGTTGAATACAGCTGGGCCTTGGGTATTTTAGGAGCCATAACACTCATTTATGCCGGTTTAATTGCCTCACAACAAACCAACTTAAGGCGTTTACTGGCTTATGCCAGCATCAGTCATGTAGGCTTAGTATTAATTGGCATCGCCTCTTTAACCCTGCAAGGCATTCAAGGTTCATTGTTTCAATTAGTTAACTTTACGCTCATTGCCAGTTCGCTGATGTTAATTGCCGGCTTTATTCAGCACCGCTTAGGCAGTACCGAAATCTTACACTTGGGTGGCTTAGCTGCTGTAATGCCACGTTTAACCTTCTTTTACTTTTTGTTTATGTTAGCCAGTATTGCCTTACCCGGCACCAGTGGTTTTCCTGCAGAACTATTACTTATCTTAGGCGCCTTAACCGCCCACCACAGCTTAGGGGTTACTGCACTGGCAGGTGCGGTCTTAAGCGCTTCTTACATGTTGTCATTTACCCGTCGTGCTTTTTTAGGGCCGATAACACGCACCGCCGTCAGCCAATTACATGATTTAAGACCCAGAGAGATCGGTTTGTTATGTGTGCCTGCGCTGTTAATCATCTTGTTAGGGTTTGCGCCTTCAGCCTTGCTTAAAGTGAATCAAACAGCCGTAGAAGCTTGGCTTTCGCATTTACTAGAACCCGCCAAGGTAGAGCACAATGAAATGGCTCAACTTACCCAACCTTAAGTTAATCACTGTTATCAGGAGACTTAAATGAACAATCCCGTCGAAGCGCGTCCACCTTTCCCACCCTTTACGCGCGACATGGCCACCCAAAAAGTGCGGATGGCCGAAGATGCTTGGAACAATCAAGACCCGCAGCGTATCGCCTTAGCCTATACTCCAGACAGTATTTGGCGTAATCGTAATGAATTTATCAACGGTCGCACTGAGATAATTGAATTTCTAGACCGTAAATGGGCTAAAGAATTAGAGTATCGATTAATCAAAGAACTCTGGGCTTTTACTGAAGATCGCATTGCCGTGCGCTTTGCCTACGAATGGCATAATGCCGAGCATGAATGGTTTAGATCTTATGGGAATGAAAATTGGGCGTTTGACAGCAACGGCCTTATGCAACGCCGCTATGCCAGCATTAATGATCTTGCGATTACAGAAGCAGACAGAAAGTTTCATTGGCCTATAGGCCGTAGACCCGATGAGCACCCAAGCCTCAGTGAATTGGGACTATAAAATTTAAATCATTTATCTAGCGCTTAAAAATAAAACAGTATTCTCTGCAGAATAAGTCCACACTCTGTTGCTCAGAAGGCTTTACTAAGGAAATACCGTATGACGATTAAGGACTGGCCGGCAGCAGAAAGACCTAGAGAAAAACTACTACAAATGGGCTCTGCGGCTTTAACTGATGCAGAACTGTTAGCTATCTTTTTACGCACCGGCACAACGGGTAAAACGGCTGTCGACTTAGCCAGAGAGTTACTCGATCAATTTGGTTCTTTAAAAGCCTTATTAGATGCCGATCAAGCGCATTTTTGTTTAGGACTGGGTTTAGGGAGTGCTAAATACGCGCAACTGCAAGCCGTTTTAGAAATGGCCAAGCGGCATTTTAAAGAAATCATCCAACGCGGCAGCGCCTTAACCAGTCCAGAAATCACCCGAGCCTATTTAAGCGCCCAACTGAGAGGCTATAGCTATGAAGTGTTTGGCTGTTTATTTTTAGACAACCAAAACAGAGTCATTCAGTTTGAAGAATTATTTAGAGGCACTATAGACGGTGCCAGTGTTTATCCCAGAGAAGTGGTTAAACAAGCCCTTTATCATAATGCCGCCGCTATTATTTTTGCCCATAACCACCCCTCGGGCATTACCGAACCCAGCCTAGCTGACAAGCAAATCACCGAAAAACTTAAGAATGCTTTAGCATTATTTGATATACGCGTACTGGATCATTTTATTATTGGCGATGGTGAGCCGTATTCGTTTGCAGAACATGGTTTGATCGGCTAAACGGAGCGCGTCAGCAACAGACAGGGGCTTGTTAGGGGCTAACAAGGCCTTGTTTGTTTTAAATGGCGCGCGTTTAGAGCAAACAAGGTCTGGTTTATCTTAAACGGTGCGCGTTTACGATAAACGCGCACCCTCTGTTATAAACAGGCGGCTGTTTAACATGATTCGGTAGTGATCTGCTCTAAACGGAGCCTGTTTAGAGTAAACAAGGGGCTAACGTCTCCAAATATAAGAGTATCTAGGGCTTTGCAAAAACAACCCAATCCAGAATAAAACTATAAATCAATTGCTTATATTATTTTACAGCGGAAATAAAAAACTATTTTCATAAAACCTATTATTTATAGTGTATTTATTTCAATAAAGCCTATACTCACTTACGTAACACTTAAAAGACCCACCCGTTACGCTAACTTTGGAATGATTTCAAACTGTTCACGCCCGCTCCTAGGGCAATTCGAGGGATTATGAAACAAAAAGCACTGATCAGCTCTGCAGATATTGTAGACAACGCCCTTACTAATTATGCGCAAAACATAGTGAGTAATATGTAAGCGTCTAACCCGACCACATTCAATTTAACATTTCAATCTGGCATCCTTTATTTTTTTATAAAGGAGAACGTAAATGGCTTCAGCATCCTATTGGCAAGAGTTGATTGATAAGTGGCAACTCAGTGGTTTAACGCAATCTGAGTTTTGTCGGCAACACCAACTCAGCACCTCTACATTTTCAGGCCGACTTTCAAAACATAAAGATAAATCGCTTAAACCAGTTCCCGTTGTTTCCTTGCAAAAGGCACCCTTAAGCATGCTACCCGTCACCGTTATACCGAGTAGAGCGATTAGTGATCCTGCGCCTCAAGTTATTACGTTTAAACATGCGACTAAAGGTCATCAACTGCAGTTATCGTCTTCAGTGTCCGCGAAGTGGGTGGCAGAGTTGTTTCAATGTCTGGATTAATTTTAGCGCCTGAAAATATCTGGATAGTCGTTGAGCCTGTTGATATGCGCAAAGGTATTGATAGTTTGTCATTCATGGTTCAGCAAGTATTGGGACTTTCACCCTGCGCGGGGTCAGCGTTTATCTTCCACAATCGCCCTGGTAACCGTCTCAAGGTATTACTGTGGGATGCTCATGGTGTGTGGTTATGTCAGCGCCGTTTGCATCAAGGTCGTTTTATTTGGCCTAAGGTGACAGGGACTCGCTTTGCAATCACTCAAGAACAGTGGCACTGGTTAATCATGGGGGTCGATTGGCAACGTTTATCAGCAGTTCCTAATGCACATTGGGAAGTGTGATGGCGTTTATTTTACATTGAAAATGAACGCCCATAATTAGATTTAAAACCAGTAAATACGGGGCTTTCAGAGGATTTCATGTATAATATCAACCATGAAATCACTCGCTGAACTTGAACATTTAAACCTCGATCCTGCCGCTAAACAACAAGTAGCGGCAATGGTTCAGGCGCTACTTGATCAAGTAGATCGCGATGCCCAATTGTTGCGATTAAAAGATTCCGCAATTCAAGCTAAAGACATCAAAATACAAGCTTTGACGTATGAGAACGCCTATTATCGTCGTATGCGCTACGGTGTAAAAAGTGAATCCTTTTCTCCGTTACAGCGTGATGTATTCGAGGAAACTTGGAATACGGATATATCAGCCATTGAAGCCGAACTTGAGTTACTCCAAGATACGGCACCTTGTGCCACGACCACTAAACCTAAACGACCTCGTGCAGGTAGGCAACCTTTACCCACGCATTTACCTCGTATTGAACATCGTCACGAACCCGAGTCATGTATGTGTGGTCACTGTGGGCAGGATTTAGTCAAAATCGGTGAAGACGTCACTGAGCAACTGGATGTAGAGCCCGCTAAGTTCTTTGTACACCGCCATATTCGTCCTCAATATGCGTGCCGAGGATGTGAAACGATAACGGCAGAACCGATCCCGCCGGCAGTTATTGACGGCGGCATGGCGGCAGTGGGTTTACTCACGTGGGTGTTGGTCAGTAAATTTCAAGATCATTTGCCCTTGTATCGTTTAGAGCAAATCGCGGCGCGTGATCAAGTGATCTTATCGCGCTCAACGCTAGCCGACTGGGTCGGACGTGTGGGTGTTGCCTTACAACCCTTAGTCGATCGACTCACATGGCATTTACTGCAAGGTAATACGCTACATGCCGATGAAACCCCCGTTTCACAATTAGATCCCGGTCAGGGTAAAACCCGTAAGGCTTATCTTTGGGCGTACCGTAGCAATGATTTACAACCGGGACCCCAGATCGTAATCTTCGATTATCAATCCGGTCGAAGTGGCGAATGTGCGCGGCAGTTCTTGGGGGATTGGCGAGGGCATTTGATGGTTGATGATTATGCCGGCTATAAAGCACTCTTTACCGGAGAAGCCTGTATTGAATTAGCGTGTTTAGCGCATGCCCGTCGAAAATTCTTTGACTTGCATCAAGCGAATAAAAGTACACTGGCAAAAGAAGCTTTACAACGCATGGCTTTTTTATATGCTATTGAGGCCGAAGCTAAAGACCTCGATAGCGAGAGCCGACAACGCTTGCGTCAAGAAAAGAGCCTACCCGCGTTGGCGAGCTTACACGACTGGTTAATACAAGTTCGTATGAAAACACCACAGGGGGGTGCTGCGGCTAAGGCCATCCATTATACCCTTAAACGATGGCCGGCTTTAATACGCTATGCAGAAACGGGGCATCTACCTATTGATAATAACCCCGTGGAAAATTGCATCAGACCTATCGCCTTAGGTAAGAAGAACTGGCTCTTTGTAGGCTCTGAACGTGCAGGCAAACGAGCAGCCGCTATACAAACCCTGCTTGGCACTGCCAAACTGAATGGTTTAAACCCAACCGAATGGTTGAAAGATACCTTAGAAAAGCTACCCACTTGGTCTAATAGTCGTATTGATGAGTTATTGCCTTTAAGTCCAGAGCGGATTACAAACATTAAACAGAATACACCCGACAAATCTACGTGGTAGCGTTATACGCATACAGTAATATGACCTCCAACCCTTTTTATGTTGACCCCAAACCGACCTTAGCCTCTATTCAAGGACTGATAACACTTTATTCAGCCGCCTTATTAAAATCATTGGATGGTAACAAAGCCGATACCGCAAACAAAAATGCGACACGCGCTCATCTTGAAGATGGCTTAAGCTCATTAGGTAACTACGTCAACCTAACTGCAGCAAACGACTTAGTTCAATTAGAGTCTTCAGGATTTCATATATCAAAGGTCCCAACGCCTGTGGGTATTTTAGAAGCGCCTATTTTACAAATGACTTTTGGAAATAACCCTGGCGAAGTGGGCTACGACATAAGCTCTGACCCCAAAGCATCAGACTACGTTATTTTATATACTACGCTACCCGCGCCAGTAAATGATGCCGATTGGCACAGTAAATTAGTTTCTAGCTCAAAAGGCATTCTGACGCAGTTAGATCACAAGAAAGATTATATCTTTAAGGCCGCAGCAACCAGTCCAGAAGCCAATAAACGCAATGTTTATAACTTCTCAAACCCCGTAGAACAATACGTTTCTTAAGTTTTATGCACTAGCACCTTAAGATAAAGGTGCTAGTGTTTCAATTAACGTAAGACTTCAAGCAATCTAATAGGTAACTTTAAGAACAAGAATAACCAATTAGTGTATAAATTGTTTTCCTTACAGGCTCTAATAATTTCTGAGTTCAATAAAAGGGTAGACTTAATGCCACTATTGCTCACGCCGCCCGATCGCATAGTGACCGTTACTTTATCTATAAAATACCAAGTGATTTTTTGTTTAATTAACAATCTCACCAGCATTTCAAAATCAGCGGCAATTTTATAGTTGGTTTTATAAAGTCCAGCGTCTTTGTAGACTGATTTCTTACAGTAAAAAGTAGGATGAGGAGGCATGATGCCAATCCGCATTAAAAATGAGCTAAAACTGGGCACTCTATATTTACGAAGCACATGACTTAAATTATTTTTTTCTACAATATTTAAGCAAGAAAAAACAGCATCAACCTTTTTAGTTTTAAACTCATCAATAATAGTTTGTAATACTGAATTATCAGAAAACATATCATCTGCATTTAGCATCCCGATGTAATCACCCGAACAAAGTGCTATGCCCTTATTCATCGCATCGTAAATGCCAGCATCCTTTTCACTTAGCCAATAATCAATAACCTGATCGTATTCCTTTAAGATATCAACAGTAGCATCAGTTGAGCCGCCATCTATGATGATATGCTCAACATTCTGATAAGTTTGTGACCTAACACTTTCAATAGTGTCTTTTAAGGTATCGGCAGCGTTAAATACAACGGTAATGACAGAGATTAGAGGGGTATCTGAAGATGTATCTTTTAATATTTTGCATGAACGCAAACCACCCTCTAACCCTAAGATTTTATCATTTTCAGAAAAGCATGAACTTGAAATGCTAGTATTTATATCCATTATCAAAAGTACAATCTCAACCTTGCTTTATTTAAATTTTTTATCAAAAACTTCTTGATAAAAACAGGAAGTCTCATTAAAACACTTATCCCAACTAAAAGTAGCTGCTTGAGCCAAGCCCTTATCGATGATGTTATTTCTAAAATCTTCATCTTTTAGCTCAACAACTTTTTCAATTATTTTATCGGCATTAATACTGTCAATTAATAAGGCCGCCTCACCCGCCACCTCAGGTAGAGATGAAAACTGTGTACTTATTACAGGACACCCTGCACGCATGGCTTCTAGCACAGGAATGCCAAATCCTTCATAACTAGAGGGATACGCCAAACAAAAGGCATTATTATAAAGGACATTAAGACTCTGACTATCAATACCTTGAAAATGATAGACTCTAGTTTCAATTAATGAAATAAAACCCAACTCTTTTGGGTTGAGCCCACCTCCTCCGACAATTACCAAACAAAAATCTTTTAAACCTTTTAATACTTCAACTACAACATCGAAGTTTTTATAAGCACTTCTATCACCAATGAATAATAAATATTTTTTATTTACCAGATCGGGAAATAACTTTCCTAAACTATCAGTCGCTTTAATATCAGGATAAAAATCTTCGCTAACACCATTGTAAATAACTCTTATTAGCTTATGATTAATATCAGGATAAAGATTTAAAAGATCATTTTTTGTATTTTCAGAAACACAGATGATTCCGTCTGATTTTTTTATCGCCATACTCTTTTGCCATGAATGCACCCTTCTTGGCAAACCACTTTTAAAATACTCATAAGTAAAATCATGAACAGTAGTGATATTAACTACATCTTTTTGTAAAGATACTCGATAATAACTTGAATGAAAAATACTTTTGGAGGGCAATTGTTTTGTAAAAGGCAAGTACCTTAATAATTTAGTTGGCAAGATTTCATAGTCTACATTTTTGAATTTAAGATTTGAGCCAAAAATATTATTGTTTTGGGAATGAAAAAAATAACAGTGTTCCTTATCTTTAAGCCTACTTAATATTTCAGTCCAATAAACTGAAATACCGCCTGCCCTTTGAAGACAGAAGACAATATTATCCAATACAATTTTCATACCTACACTTATACTTCATACCAAGGGCAAGATGGTGCTTTTTTAGTCACCCCTATCGGTTCATCACTTATAATATCGTACATATAACGTCCTGCAACTTCAGGGGCTAAAATAGTATTTACGTTATGAGCTGCAATTCGCATATTTTCCAGGGTATCTGATGTAATAATAAGTTTATTTAATACCCTCTCCAGATCCAATGAATCTTCACTAATAAAAACATCTCCACATTGCCATTTATCAATTATGGCTCCAGCGCCAACTCGATTACTGCAAATAACGGGCACTCCAGCCATTAATGCCTCATTAACAACCACACCCCACCCATCATTTCGGCTTGGCAACACCAACACATCATATCCAGCAATAACGTCCTGCGCTGTTCCAAAAGGGATAAGCCCACAATAATTTATTGTAGACTGATTAAATTCAAACTGATCCACTTCACCAGACCCGAATACATCAAGCGTAATATCTATGCCATTTGCGTTAAGACTAGTGATGGATTTTATCAATACATCCAGCCCCTTCCTATCAATCAATGTTCCTATAAAAATCAATCTTAAATACCCATTTTTTGATTCTTTTACTTGTCTATCCATACAATCCATACTGGACCTTGGAACAAAATAACCAAAAGGAAATATTTTCTCTTTATTTATACCCATTCGACGATACTGAGAAACAGCCAATGATGAGATAGCAAAAACCCCTGATATGCGTCTACCCAAGAGCGCCCCATAAACATAATATAGCGCAGGACGTAAAATAGCCTTGACCCCATTGATGAACCTACGATTATTATTTTGATAACCTGTAGAAATAGGTGAATAGGGTTCAGATATCAAAAAAACTCTTGACCCCATGGCTACCGCAATTAATAACGTAATAATCAATGGTAATTTTTCAAAGGGACTGGCAAAAACATGAACAGCATTTCGATTATCCCAAAGCTGTTTTACAACATAAAAGAACCAGCCTTTCTGTGGGATGATTTGTGGTGAAAGAGAATCTGCATGTCGATTTACCCACCCCTGCAAACTCCTAGCCTTATTCTCAGCTTTTAAAACATAAATCGTTAAAGTGCAATCTGAAGCTTGTTGAAAAGCTTCCAAAGTATAAGACTGATGATCTGTCAAAACCGGCTGCCAACTTATTACTTTCAACCTAAACCTCCGACTGGCGATTTAAATAAAAAATTAACCAGCCTTGCTCCTACCCTCTCGGGTGAACATATCTCATAGACAGCACGCATCCCAGAAATTGACAATGCTTTTGAAGCATTCGGATTTTCAACAATCCAACGTAGTTTTTCAATCAAGAGTTTTGGATCATCAATATCCAAATAAATAGCACCATTAGCTAACACTTTTCTTACATCACTAATGTCTGTTGAAACCACTAAGATACCTAAACTAGCAAATTCGATCACCTTAGAAGGAAATGTAGTGTTAGCAAGTTCTCCATAATTTGGCTTAAGTGCAAGGCCAACGTGGGTGTTACTAAGTATCTCCCTATACTCATCATCTGTTGTACGACCATACACTATAACTTTTGGCTTGCGGGTATCCGCTTCGAGTAATTTAAACCTCTCAAGGCAATCACCTTTACCCGTAATATAAAAGCTTATCTTACTCGACCAATCAGATGACTCCTCACGTAACAAATTGATTGCGTCTATCAAAACTGCTGCACCAGTATCATATGAAACCGTACCGCCAAATAACACATTAATATTCGACGAATCCCAACTCACGGTTCTATTCGCAATATCAGAAACCCCATAGCAACATTGCGTAGGTCTCAGTTTGGTTGACTTTTCAAGTGCTTGACATGCAAGCAACGCCCCCCCGGAACAAAACGCATCATATAGAAATCTTAATACATGTGATTTTATACTGGATAGAGAATAAGTAACCAACTCGATCTCACCATCTTCCAGATCCAATACTGTATTAATGCCCAGCATTTTGGCAAAAAAAAGCTGGGGTAAATAAGCTATCATCCGATTATAAAAAACAATAGTGTTGATCGCTTTCTTTCTGTGCAAATACAACAGAATCGGTACTGAAGAAAATAATGTAAGTAATTCTGAAAAAATCTTAATATGAAAAAATGGCAAATATACAACGATGAGACCATTCACCCGTTTAACCTTAGCATCAAAATATCGTCCTGACCCATCTTGCCTACCCCGACCAGAACTCAACACTAAAGGTCTTACGCCCACTTTTTTCATTGCACGACACAATAAAAATATCTTCCTTGAAGCCGCTGGACTGTCAGTTACAATACCTCTCTCTAAACGAGTTACATCATCCAATGCATTACAAATAAAAACTAACTGTTTCATTGGTCTATGCAAGTGCTTTCTTAACAACCGCAGGAATACCCGCTACAAGCACATTCTCGGGCACATCATTAATAACGACTGAACCAGCCGCTACAACAGAACCAGAACCAATATGTACACCACCCAATATCCGAGAACCTGCTCCTAACCAACAGCCATCATTAATAACTATTTCACTTGCAGTCCCTTCACCCGCTCTACGTGAGGCTGTTCCTATACTGTGACTGCCCGTTATAAACTCCACTGATGGACCTACATCACAGTTAGACCCAAGTATTATGGGTGCGTCTAAATGCGTATGAAAAACAACTCCAGGACTTAACCAAGTATCACTACCAATCTTAAGTTGGCCACGTCCATATACCCAGCCTCTGCCACACATAGAAACATTTTTACCAATTTCAACCTTAGCTAACTTTAGGCAAAATCGTTTAAATTGAAAACAACGTGACGGGGGTAATACCCAGAACAAAAAATTAATTAGATGTCTTATCATATGAGTTATAAGTTTTTAGCCTCAATCATCTTTCGTACCACATCTCGCATTTTATAAGTGGCCTGCCAATCTAATTGTCGGCTTGCTTTATCTGCACTACCTTGGCTTCTTGCCAAATCCGTTGGTCGATATAATGATGAGTCGGAAAGTACATAACTTGTCCAGTTTAAGCCAACTACATTGAAGGCTTCTTCAACAAAATCTTGTAATGAATTAGCCTCGCCCGTAGCGATAATATAATCATCCGCTTTATCTTTTTGTAGCATACGCCACATGGCATCTACGTAATCGGGCGCCCAGCCCCAGTCACGAATAATATCAAGCCTTCCTAACGTTAATTTTTCCTTAGATCCTTGAGCAATTCGACAAACAGATGAAATAATTTTTTGAGTGACAAAGCGCTCAGGACGTAATGGCGACTCATGATTAAACAAAATGCCATTACAAGCATATATTCCATAAGCCTCACGGTAATTTGCAACTAGCCAATGTGCAGATGATTTCGCAACCGCATAAGGACTTCGAGGGTGAAAAGGTGTATTTTCATCTGCAGCTTTCTGGCCAGCATCTCCAAAACACTCACTTGAACCCGCATGATAAAACTTGATGGGGCGCTCTAAGAAGCGGATAGCTTCGAGCATATTTAACGTCCCTAAACTGATACTCTCTAAAGTCTCTGCGGGTTGCTCAAAAGATAAGCCAACTGAACTTTGACCAGCTAGGTAATAAACTTCATCAGGCAAACTTCGATTTAACGTAGTCAATACACTACGGAAATCATTAGGCGCCATTGATAAAAAATTAACGTTATCTTTTATTGCTAAGGACAATAAATTAGTAAAGCCAGAAACCTGTGCGTCTCTTGATGTCCCCCAAACCTCATAACCCTTATTTAATAAAAGCTGTGCTAGATAAGCACCGTCTTGACCGCTAATACCGCAAATTAATGCTCTTTTCATATTAATGCCCTATAAACAGCTAATGTTTCTTGGGCACAGCGCTCCCATGTAAAATGATTGCAGCGCTCATACCCTTTATTAATTAGATCTGTTTTGCGTTCGCCAGAAGCAAGAACCATCTCCATTGCACTTTGGATTGATTCTATATTATTAGGGTCAAAATACTGACCTGCATCACCCACCACTTCCGGGATAGAGCTCGTATTACTACAAGCAACAGGACATCCTAATGACATTGCCTCAAGAGGAGGAATACCAAACCCTTCATAAAGAGAGGGGTAAACAAATAAAGCAGCATCTCGATAATAAGCGGCTAACTGAGCATCATTACCTGACTTATGGGTAACTTGGCCCTCTAATAGATTAAGCTCATCGAATAATTGCTTTTCACTATTTAAAAAAGCACCACCTCCAAAACAAACCACATCAAAGTCTTTAATTAAAAAAGCTGAGCTTGTATAAGCCCTTAAAAATCTTTCAAAATTTTTATAATCACCTCTGTGCCCTACGTAGAGTATATAAGGTTTTCTTTTTACAACATTAGACTCTAGAGGAATTAATGCATCAAAACCCAAATAAACAACGGATACTTTATCTTCAGGTATTCCATAAAGCTCTAGTAAGTCTTTACGAGTTGACTCTGAGATACAGATAATATGATCCGCCCTTTTAGTCGCTATGCGCTTCCAATCTGAAGGTTTTTTAACCATATCAGAGGGAAACAACTCATGAATCATGTCGTAGACAGTTACAACACTTGGTACGCCTTTTGGTGCGACAGGTTTAGAACAGAAATATGTTTCATGTACAATTTGTGACTTCTTTTTTGAAATGATTATACGAGTTAAAAATAAACCACATAAATGAAAAATCCTGCCTGTTTTAGGAATTCTGGGTATTTTTATACCCCATACTAAATGTTTCGAGAGCTTATTAAGATAAGCATTGATATAAAAAGGCGCGACTATATTCGCATCAACGCCCTCTATTTCATCTAAATGACTAACCAGACTGCTTATATAACGAGAAATTCCACCGTACTGTTGTAGAGTAAATATTTGTGAATCAAAGGTTATTTTCATCTAACTATTTCTCGCCTTTACCCATTTTTTTAAGCATCAAATGGTGATCGCTCATCATTTTAGAGTTCATCTTTTTACGAATCCAAAAAGGAGCAATTTTTGAGCCTATTCGGCCTGTTACAAAACCTAATAAATATTCATTGATAGGAGTTTTTGAAATTACATGAATACCATTTGCAGTAGCAAAGTACATATTTAGTTTTTGAGCTATCAGATCTAAAGTCTGCCTCTGAAAAAAACCAATATGTTGACCCGTTGAGAAAGAATAATACCACCACGCATCTGGTTTTGGCGGTTCCCCATAATATAGTTCGGTCGTAAAGACTAGAGAATTGGCATTAGAAAAAGAAAATATTTTTTCAATAAAAGCGATTGGATCTATCACATGTTCCAATACTTCCATTGCAGTTACTACAGCACAAGATCCAATAGTTTCATTGTATTCAAAACCTTTCGCGAGTAAATTCGAGCAATATGGATCATTCCAATAAAAATCAAACCCAAAATCTCTCATCATCCTTGTGAGCATTCCATAGCCACCCGCCGCATCTAAGTAACGATTTTGTCCCGTTTCCTTTAATACCCAATACAACACACCAGCTAGTTTATTTGCAATTGCAACATTTCGAGCTACTAAGCCTGTATCAGCATTTGCGATAGCAGTTGTATAAGCCTCTTCTAACCAAAATGGGTCATGAGCTTTTAAATACCCACATCCATTACACAGTTCATATTGAGCCTGATATTTATCTAAGACAGTATGTGTAAAGCAATCCGTCATGAAACCTGAGCATATTGGGCATTTAGAATCTTTATCATTTTTATTATTAGCCACTTTTCTATTAACCTGACACGTTTAATTTATTGTTGAATGATTTGGACTTTTAATGAAAAATCATTATTGGCCATCATTTTTCTAATGAAAATAAAATATGGTATTAGCGTGAAAATAAAATATGAGATCACAGAACCAAAAACTGCTCCAGAAACACCCATCATTGGAATTAGCCATACTGACAACATAATATTCATGAACCCAGATGTAGTAGCAACAATTATTTGGATCCTTACAAGTTGTAATCCATTAAGAAACACCGCTAAGGCGTTTCCTAAACACATAAATATTAACCAAATAGAACAACCCATTAGTAAATTACTAGAGGGCACCGAATCTTGTCCAACCCATATTTCAATAAATTTTGCACCAATCAAGAAAAGTATAATTGCAGAAGGAATGCTGACAAATAAAGACCATCGAATTGATTTCAAAAAAATACGTTTTACCCATTGGGTATCACCACTTGTGAAAGCCTCTCTATAAGCCGGCCATAATGGCGTTAATAACAAACCTAAAACCATTGGTACCATTAAAAATAATTTCATACAAATAGCATATACAGATACTTCTCCAGCGCCTAACATATTAGCTATGATTACATTATCTGCCTGACCTTGAATAGTTGCAGCTATTTGTAAAACAAAAAACATTCCCCCTACCTTAAAAAGGTTTTTTGCAATTTTCCCATCTATCAATCCGATCCTTGGCATCAAATCTTTTCTAATAAAAAACAAGTAATGAATATTACTTAATAGATACGCAAACATTGAACCACCCAGAAAAGC
>Ga0364873_10107_pt1 | contig 53111 bp, 52 predicted proteins | sample ExccelAu500001D3_2_FD_206928 | JGI IMG/M metagenome (GOLD analysis project Ga0364873, IMG submission 206928) | Enriched cells from Trout Bog Lake Hypolimnion, Wisconsin, USA - BchlTB.Aug07.5000.01.D3 | ecosystem: Environmental > Aquatic > Freshwater > Lake > Hypolimnion/Profundal zone | place... | reverse complement strand
GTGCCGAATTGCATCAATATCAGGCGATCTACAACTCCGACCTCGCTACTTATCGCCAGACCGTTCTCACCGCCTTCCAACAAGTCGAGGATGCTCTGGCCGCGACCCGCGTCTATTCCCAGCAGATTCTTCGACAGCAGGGAGCGGTCAAGTCATCCCAGGAGTTCCTGGATCTGGAGATGCAGCGATACAACTCGGGAGTCGACCCTTATGTCGATGTCGTCACCGCGCAAACCACTGTACTCAGCAACGAGGTCACTCTCAACTCCCTTCAGGTCGAAGAGATGCTCTCCGCGGTTCAACTTGTTCAGGCTCTCGGCGGAGGATGGGATCGAAGCCAGCTTCCAACTCCAGCCCAGGTGAGCGCAAAAACGCCCCCCGCAATTTCCAGTCTCTCTCCCAAAATGGCAACTAAGTTCTGACTCTCGTTTCGCGATGGGTCTACATTCCGATGAACGCAGTTTCTCGTTCTTCATTGGACATGCAGGAGCAAAGCTTTGACGCGTCCGATGCAGTCTCCCTGTCCTTAGTCTGTCGAAATGCGGACGCCGAGTCGGATGCCCGACGCGCGCGGTGGATTCCATGAAGCCTGCCCACCCTCTCAGTTGAGCTATTTTACTGAAACGACGCGGCTAACTCATTCCGGAGGGAATGGCAGGTGGCGTGCATTGAACTGCTCCTAGACGGAGGAAACCCCAGCATGCAAGTAGAACAGGCGCATATCGGATGGAGTCAGAACTCCGCCGTCCCCATTCGCGAACGGGCGACGGAAGATTTTCAAGACGCTGTCTCACGATCTCTTCCCGCACTGTACAAGAGGGCTCATCGCTTCGTGGGCAACCCGCACGACGCAGAAGATGCAGTGCAGGATGCACTGTTGTCCGCCTACAAGCACCTGGATCAGTACAACGGGACAGCGAAGATGACGACCTGGCTCACCTCCATCGTTATCAATAGCGCTCTCACGCAATTGCGCAGAAAGCCACGCCAAACCCACGTGTCTCTCGATGAAAGGTCGGATGAAGGGCGTGACTATTCTGTTTTAGACAGATTGGCGGACGCCAGGCCAAGCCCTGAAAGTGAATGCATCGGATCAGAAATGTATGGGCACATTATGCATTTCGTAATGGAGCTTTCTCCTGCATTGCGCAATGCGATTCAATTGCGCGTCTTAGACGGGATGACAACGAGGGAAGCAGCAGACATTCTCGGGGTGGCAGGTGGGACTGTGAAAGCTCAGCTCTCACAGGCACGCTCAAAGCTAAAGCAGATGATGCGGGGAGCGTAACAAGGAGGGGATTGGGGTGATGAGATTTGGAGCGGATGCAAATCGGCGGGAAGGGATTTCATTCGGACGGTGCCGTCGATCGGCGATCACCCTGCATTCGAATTCCAATGAATTGTGGCAGTGCCTCGCGGACGCCTTTGTGTCCTTTTTCGAGGGTATGGATGGGTTCCGGAGAGGGCGAAGATGATAACCAGGTTGGCATCCATTTTCACGAATCGTATACAGAACCGATGGGTTTGCAGCTCGCCGAGTGGAATGCCCGAAGGTTCGCCGCGAACGTCAATTTCGCGAGTCGAGGCATCTTCTGGCAGCAGCCCGGGAAGACCAATTAGGCCCACACAACATAGACGCGCCGCGTTTCCCCACCTATTCACCTCCGCTCAGCTCGCGAGTCTTGCGCTAGTCCTGTTTGCCTTGCTTTTTTTCGCTTCTCCGTTGCGAGCCATCCAGTCAGACCAAGCGACCGATGTAGCCGCTCTCCCTGATGCGTCCTCTCTCCCCGACGCGCCCGGCCCGCAATCCCTCCCATCCGGCCCCACTCCCCAGCCGGATTTCTGCTGTCAGGACGCTCTAGCTGGGGACATTGGTCTTGCGAGCCCTACGGCCGTCTCATGCACCACATGCCGGCTCACCTGGTACAAGCGCTTCGCCAATGGCCCGCAACAGAGGCCGCTCACTCCCCGCGACAAGGCATGGTTAGCTTCCCGCAACTTCATCGACCCATTCAACCTCATCGCCATAGCCGGTGAGGCCGGCATCGCGGTCGCCGCCGACAGCCATTCCCCGTACGGCCCCGGAATGCCCGGTTTCGGCCGGAACGTCGGCGTCAGCCTCACTGAGGATATGACCGGCGAATTCTTCGGCACCTTCCTCATCCCATCGCTCGTCCATCAGGATCCGTATTACTACCGCATGGAGCACGCCCCCATCCACCGTCGAATCGGCCACGCTGTCGTGCAGGTTTTCTGGACCAGGGGCGACAATGGAAAAGGAATGCCGAACTACGCTGATCTGGTCGGCTTCGCCGTGGATAACGCCATCGCCAACCTCTACGTCCCCGGCCGCGAGACCACCGTCGGCGCCACCGCTGACCGCTACGCGATAAGCCTCGCCTCCGCCCCTGTTGGTAATCTCGTCAACGAATTCCTCCCCGACGTGGCGAGCCACGTCCACGTCCAAATTGTCATAATCCAGCGAATCATCAACCAGATTGCCGAAAGAGAGCCAGGGGGGAGCCTGTAATGATCAGCTCGTATCATGCTTTTGATTCGTAACTCGCAACCTGCCCCTTTCGAAGTCGCTTTACCAATGGCCCAGTCGAAGACATCACGTGCAGAGCTGGGGCGAAATAAAGACGCCCGTGTCGGCCTACGGTCACAGGAGAAGTGACAAGCACTGGTAAAGCTCAAGTAAATCAGCAATCCAACTTCCGACGAGATTGGCAGCATGATTGCATTCTTAGTCAGGTGGATGGATGTCGCCCATTACGCCGCGTCCCGAGGAGATTCCATGCAATATCAATCAATTCATGTAGTCAGTCCAGAACAGTTAGACTCTGCCACTGCTCAAACACCCGGATCAAAGCGCCTTGCAGCAATCCATTCAGGAGCCGGCATCGATTCGCCAATGTGGGGAGGTCTATTCCTGGTCGAACCTGGAGCCCGCACAGGTATCCATCATCATGGAGAGCAACACACGATCGCCTATGTCCTCAGCGGCTCTTCCTTCGTTCGGTGGGGCGAGCGGGGGGAGTTTAACGCGACTCTGCAGGCGGGAGATTTTCTCCACGTCCCGCCGTGGCTTCCGCACCAGGAGATTAATCCATCCCGTGATGTCCCATTCCAGTGGATTGTTGTTCGGAGCACTTCAGAGCCCATTGTTGTCAACCTGCCCGACGATTTCTGGGGGTGACTTCAACTTGAGTCCCGAGCAATTGCGCTGAAGAGATGCAAATTTGAGTAGTTCTGAAATAAAAGGAGATGCGATGAGTTTTATTCCGAATGCAAAGCGGTATGACGATGCGATGTTCAGGAGGAGCGGACGTTCGGGGATCGTCCTGCCTCCGATTTCGCTTGGGCTGTGGCAAAATTTCGGAGGCGTCAATGTCTTCGAAACGAGCCGGGCAGTCGTTCGGCGAGCTTTCGATCGAGGCGTGACGCACTTCGACCTGGCGAACAACTATGGACCACCCTATGGGTCCGCCGAAGAGAGCTTCGGAGAGATTCTGCGGAAGGATTTTCGCGGCCTTCGAAATGAACTCCTGATTTCCACAAAGGCGGGATGGGATATGTGGCCGGGACCCTACGGGTTGGGCGGCTCGCGCAAGTATCTGCTGGCGTCCCTGGACGAAAGCCTGGCACGCATGGGACTCCAGCATGTCGATATCTTTTACTCGCACCGGCCCACCGTAGATACTCCACTGGAAGAAACCATGGGTGCACTGGTGCAGGCAGTGCGGCAAGGCAAGGCCTTGTATGTGGGCATTTCGTCCTATAGTCCGGAGCGGACGCGCGAAGCGGCGCAGATTCTGAAGAGTGAAGGGGTCCCGCTGCTGATTCATCAGCCGTCGTATTCGATGCTGAATCGCTGGGTGGAGAAAGAACTTCTCGGCACACTGGAGGAACTCGGCGTCGGCTGCATCGCATTCTCTGCGCTGGCCCAGGGGCTGTTGACGGACAAGTATCTGAACGGGGTGCCCCAGAATTCACGCGCAAAGGATGGGCTGTGGTTTCAGAAGGAGTTCTTGAGCGAGGAGAATCTGAAGCGGATACGAGCGCTGAACGAAATTGCGGAGGGGCGCGGACAGTCGCTTCCGCAGATGGCGATCGCGTGGGTACTACGCGACAAGAGGGTCACTTCGGCGCTAATTGGCGCTCGAAACGTGGAACAACTTGATAACTCACTCGATGCGCTGAAGCAACTCGAATTCTCACCTGCGGAGTTGGTGGAGATCGATCGCTATGCGCAAGATGCCGGAATTGACCTCTGGAAGGAAGCCCGCGAATCCGCCGCGTAGGAATAGAAACACACAATCATTGATGATTAGTTTTAAAGCCGAGGAGCTTTCGTATGCGATTCCTGTTTACTATCACTCTGGCCGCTGCAGCCCTGTTAGTCTCCACCCCGCTCGCGGCACAGAATACCATCACCGGCCAGGTTGCTTTTGCTGATTGGAACCAGCAACAACCCGGAGTTCGACGTAAAATCACTCTCGCCGATCTTCCGCAGCCCAAGCCTGACGAAGCCGTCAACAACACGCCGCATGTGATTGCACGGCCTGCCGATGCGTGGCCCATCGCCCCTGCGGGCTTCAAGGTCACCCTCTATGCGGGCGGCGATTCGAATCCGATGCAGCGGGCGGACAACAAGGAAGTGATGACACTCAGCGGCGGAACATTTACCATGCCGCGGCTCATCCGCACGGCGCCCAACGGCGACCTCTTCCTGGCAGACTCCGGCGCGGGGACGATCTTCATTCTTCGCGGAGTGGGCTCCGATGGCAAAGCCGCACACATAGAGAAATTTACAACCGGCCTGGACCACCCGTTTGGTATCGCCTTTTATCCGACTGACAACCCACGGTACATTTATGTTGGCAATGCGACCACTGTGCAGCGGATTCCTTATCGCTCTGGCGATCTGCATGCTTCGGGACCAGCCGAGACTGTCGTTCCAAACATTCCCGGCTATGCCCAACTCACCGGCGGAGGCCACTGGACCCGCGACGTCGCCTTCACGAAAGATGGCCAACACATGCTGGTTTCCGTTGGGTCCGGATCCAATGTGGACGACGCCGATACTCACCCGGGAGATTTCCACCGCGCCGACGTCCTCGAATATAAGCCCGACGGCAAGTTCATCGAAGTGTACGCACACGGAATCCGCAACTGTGTCGGCGAAGCCATCAACCCAGTCACGGGGCAGCTCTGGTGCTCCACCAACGAGCGCGACAATCTAGGCAACCATCTTGTTCCCGACTACGTAACCTCGATCAAGGAAGGCGGTTTCTACGGCTGGCCCTGGTATTACATGGGCGGACACCAGGATCCACGCCTGCCGAAGCCATGCGCCAATGGCACTGGCCCCAACCCTCAGGCGGCAGCTCTCACCGCGGACAAGGCCAAGACCTGCAAGCGCGTCGATCTTTCCTCGAAGGTGATCACACCCGACGTTCTCGTTCAACCGCACATGGCATCGCTAGAGATGACCTTCTATCCGCCTGCTGGCGAATTTCCAAAGCAGTACGACGGTGATGCTTTCGCCGCTGAACATGGCTCTTGGAACCGCGCCAACCGTGCTGGCTACGAAGTGATCCGCATTCCGATCCATAATGGCCATGCGGATGGCAGTTATGAGGACTTCCTTACCGGGTTCGTCACAAACGATGGTCAGGTATGGGGCCGCCCTGTAGGCGTTGCAGTCGCCAAAGACGGCAGCATGTTCGTTACAGACGACGGATCGCGTTCCGTTTGGCGCGTCTCCTACGTTGGTAAATAGAGTAGCGCGCGCAAAAGCGAACACTTCAACAGATGCGGCGTTGAAGAGTTCGCTTTTTCATTGGTCCAGCCGAGACACCTGGAGTGCGCGGCTTCCAACTCGTTAAAACAGTTCTACGAATTTCTCATCTCAGAGAATGGCTCTCACCACTCCGCCGTCAACACGCAACGCCGCACCATTGGTCGCCGAAGAGAGCTCGCTGGCCAGGTAGGTCACCATGGCCGCAACTTCATCGACTGTGGCAAAGCGCTTTAGAAGAGACGAGGGCCGAACATGCTCAAAGAATTCCTTTTCGATCTCTTGCTTCGACTTGTTCTGCTGTTTTGCCATCGCCTCGACAAATTGCCCTACACCTTCTGACGCAGTAGGCCCGGGAAGAACGCTGTTCACCGTAACTCCGGTGCCGGCAACAGACTCCGCAATGCCCCGTGCCACGGCAACCTGCGCCGTCTTGGTCATTCCGTAGTGCACCATCTCCGCCGGAATCTGCACAGCCGATTCGCTTGAGATAAAAAAAATGCGCCCCCAGTTTCTCTTCAACATCCCCGGAAGATAGTGCTGCGTCAGTCGCACGCCGCTCATCACGTTCACTTCGAAAAACCGGAACCAGTCCGCATCGGGAATCTCGGTGAACGGCTTCGGCTCAAAGATGCCGACATTGTTCACCAATACATCCACAGCAGGCAGCTTCGCAATCACCCTCTCAGCTCCCGCCGCACTCCCGAAGTCAGCGACGATGCCATCGACCTTTGCCCCCGATACCTGCGAACGGATCGAGGCCACTGCGACATCCACACGCTTCTGCGTGCGCCCGTTTACGTATACATGCGCGCGCTCACTTGCGAGCGACTCGGCAATCGCAAATCCGATTCCTGCTGTCGATCCAGTCACCAGCACAACCTTCCCAGCAAGCTTCAAGTCCACAGTATCCTCCTCGAGAGAACCTATACACCTTCGATTCACAAACCAGCCCAAACAACTCGACTCGCTATACAACGCTTGAGCAGGATCAATCGCCAGCATGGAGCGGGCGTAATTCTTTTTATGCTCTGCGTAGAAAGGGCGCCGCCAGAGCCGCCAGAAGCGAAGTAAAGACGCCCGCAGTGGCCATGGCCCAAGAGGATACCGCGGCCTGCATCTCCGATTGCCGGACCAGGCTTGCTGTGCCGATGCCGTGTGCGGATGTACCCATTGCGGCGCCGATGGCCCGATCCTCCCGCACTCCCATAAGCCGCAACAACGGCACCGTAAAGCTCGCTCCCAGCACCCCGGCCAGGATCACCATCGCTACGGTGATCTGCGGAACGCCCTCCAGTTCCCGGCAGACCTCTATCGCAATCGGGGTCGTGACTGACTTGGGCACGGTGGACATGACCACAGGCAACGGCGCGCCTAGCAGCCAGGCGGTCAGTCCCGCCGATGCCATACCCACAACCGTTCCTGCAAAAACCACCAATGCCAGTTTTGGTAGCGAATTCCTGAGCGCCACTCCGTGCCGGTACATCGGATATGCGAGAGCCACCGTAGCCGGGCCCAACAACCACGTCAGGTAGTTGCCACCGAGGTTGTAAATTGCATACGGCTCACGCACGAGCAGCAGCAACGCGATAATGGGAATGCATGCCACGATGACGGGCGGAATCCAACGGCGACGCTTGTGCAGTGCAACAGCAGGCCAATACGCAAGCACGGTGAACGCGATGCTGAAGACCGGGTTGCTGACAACCGACTGTACAAGATTCATTAGCCTGCCTTTTCAACTTCGTGTCTAGCTGTGAGCGGCATCGACTCCGGCAGAGCGGGCTTGTCTGAAAGGAGCCAGTGACCCAGCAAGCCGGTCGTCAACACCACGGCCGTAGTGCTCACCACGAGGCTGGCGATGATGGCACGCGCCTGCTGCGAGAGTACAGTCCCCATTTCCATCAGTCCTACTGTAAGCGGCACAAACATCAGCACCATGTGGCGCAGCAGCAAGCCGGCTGCCTTCTCCACCCACTGCACCCTTACAAGCCCCGCAGCCATCGCGAGATAAAACGCGAGTAAGCCGATCACTCCACCGGGAATGGGGATTCCCATTCTGTGCATTCCTAATCCCAGGAAGAGGAAACCGACGACAATCGCAAATCCTCGTAAATGCTCAATCATGTGCCCTCAACTTCCTATGGCAGAGCTGCCACACGATTTCCGATTTGGTCGATCGTGCTTCGACGTTTGTTACGCAAACAGCGATGTCAATTCTGACGTCGAGTGCGCCAGGAGATCCGGCTTGGCTCTACGAAGCGTGAGAGGCGCGAAACCATAAGTCACGCCGCAGGTCCAGATGCCCGCGTTCCGGCCGGCAAACACATCATTTCGCGAATCACCGATGATCAAGCCAAATTCTGGTGCAACACCGCTCTCTTTCAGATTCGTCTTCACGCCCAGGGGATCGGGCTTCTGTGTGCGAAAGCTGTTGCCGCCGTAAACCGAATGAAAGTACTCGCGGAGACCGAGACCGTCCAGAATTGATACCACCAGATCCAACGGTTTATTCGACAAGACTGTTAAATGGCGCTCCGTCCCGTTTTGTTGCGTGCGTGCCGCGGCAAGCATTTCCGCCACCCCCGGAAAGGCCTGGGTATGATCGAGTTGATGGATGCGGTAATCGGCAAGAAAGAACTCGCTTGCTTCCCCCAACAGACGCGGGCTTGCAGGTTTGTCTAAGGCGCGGCGAACAAGCATGGAAGGCCCGTCGCCAACATAAGCCGCAATCACTTCGGGAGAGAGCGCTGGACGCCCAAAGTGTCGCAACGTGGTGTTCACGGAGTTGATAAGGTCCTGCCGCGAATCGATGAGTGTGCCGTCCAGATCGAAGATCAGTAATCTCATTTGCTTCGGGTCGAATCTCCGATTGAACTCAATCACGAACCTACCTCTGAATCGTCGGGATCGGTCATACTCTCACTCCGTGTCCATCCACCACGAATGGCGTGATAGCAGCCAGGTCCAAGTCGCCACTTGCTGGGAGATTGGAGAAAAGCACGGTTTGCGCAACAGAGGCCGCGGGTAACTCAGCACCAGAGGTCCTCGCTGCGTCCATCACCAGATCCATGTCCTTGCTCATCAACCGAAGTGGGAATTCCGGAGAGTAGTCGTTGATTTTGATCTTCCGGATTTTGCCCTCCATCGCCGGAGCGACCACTGCCGTCTTGGCAAGGACGTCGAGCAAAACGTCTCGATCGATCTGAAGATGCTCTCCGAGTGAGACTGCCTCTGCGATTGCCTGCATATCAAGACCCAGGAGAAGGTTGACGACCAGTTTCATTTCAACGCCTGAAGATCCAGGTCCAATGAGGAACCACTGGCGGGCAATCGACTCAAAGATTGGGACACACTGCTCGAACGTCTTTTTGTCACCACCCGCAAGCAGCGTGATCGTTCCTGCGTCGACCGCCGGAGTCGATCCGGAGATGGCCACATCGAGAAACTTGACGCCTCGTGTGCGGGCCTCCTGATGCAGACGGCGCGATAATTCCGGCGAGATCGTGCTCATTTCCAGGATGACGGTTCCCGGTCTCGCAGTGAGAAAAACGCCACCTTCGTCCAGGTAGACGGATCGAACAGCATCATCGTTTGCCAACGAAGAAAGAATCACATCCGAATCGGTCACGAGATCCGCAAGGGACGGTGCAATATCCACTCCCCACTCATTTAGCTCATCTGCATGCTTTGGAGTGCGATTCCATGCTCGAATACGCCATCCGAATGAATCCAAGCGGCGGGTGAGCCGGCTTCCCATGAGCCCGAGGCCAATGAATCCAACCTGGACGATGAGTTTATCGAGTGTTTTTCCGGACATGATGTTATCTCCTTGTCGTTTGATGAGCGTGTCGCCGCTGGCGGCGATCAATCCGCAACTGTGTGTTGCACGTGTCGCGCCATCCCAGCGGAATCTGAATCGATTAAGAATCAGGCAGATCGAGCGGATTGCCTGCAGGATGCTCCCGGCTACTGTCAGAGCTTCGACATTCGATGACGGAGGGCCGTCACGATCGGTCATACTCATCCCCAAAGCCTTTTATATGCGGGGGTTAATGGTCGAATTGAGTGGCCTTCAAACTGCAATTGACAAGATGAGAAGCGAATAGGCACCGGGATACGACGGCAGGAAGATGCGCCCTTGCCATAAGGACCGTGGGCAAAGTCGAAGGTTATTGTCGAACATGCGGACGATTTCGGACTCGAATGATTCGGTATGAAGTTGAATCTGTGCGACGTGCAAAACTATGACTGCAATGTGTGCTGCAAAAAAGCTTTACGCATCCTTACGTTACGGAGTAATATCCCCAAAAAGTCGAGGAGGGTGGACAGCATATGACGGCCACAATTGATGGCAGGCAACATGCAATTCAGCCAGGCGAACGTCTGATCGATTTGATCAATCGTAGCGGAATCGAAGTACCGCATGTTTGCTATCACCCCCAGCTTGGAGCGATCCAGTCCTGCGACACCTGCATGGTTGAGGTCGACGGCCAATTGGTAAGAGCTTGCGGCACGATGGCCACTGAGGGCATGAACGTAGATACCACTTCGCCGCGAGCGAACGCGGCGCAACGCGAGGCCTTTGACCGCATCCTCGGCAATCACATGCTTTATTGCACGGTGTGCGACAACAACAACGGCAACTGCACCATCCACAATACCACCAAGCTGCTTGCGGTAGAGCATCAGGAAATCCCATATAAAACCAAACCCTATGAAGTGGATATGTCCAATCCCTTCTATCGCTACGATCCCGATCAATGCATTCTCTGCGGGCGCTGCGTTCAGGCCTGCCAGACGCTTGAGGTGAATGAAACGCTCAGCATCCGGTGGGAGGACGAGCACCCGCGCGTCTTATGGGACGGGGGTGCACCCATCGGCGAATCGAGTTGTGTTTCGTGCGGTCACTGCGTGACGGTCTGCCCGTGTAATGCGCTGATGGAAACGTCGATGCTCGGAGAGGCCGGCTACATGACGTCTCTATCCAAGCCCGCTCTTGCAGGGATGATCGATGTGGTCAAGGGCATCGAGCCGGAGTTGGGATATGGCTCAATTATGCAAGTCTCCGAGATCGAATCGCACATGCGCGAGTCGCGCATCAAGCGAACCAAGACCGTCTGCACGTACTGCGGGGTCGGCTGCAGCTTCGATGTGTGGACGAAAGATCGCCATATTTTGAAAGTGGAGCCACTGGAGGGCGCGGCGAATGGAGTTTCGACCTGCATCAAGGGCAAGTTCAGCTGGGGGCACATCAACAGTCAAGACCGACTTACTAAACCGCTCATCCGCGATGGAAATGGGTTCCGCGAAGCCTCGTGGGATGAAGCCCTGTCTCTGGTGGCACGCAGATTCTCAGAGATCAAGGCGGCCACCGGTCCGGACTCTTTGGCATTTATCTCCTCTTCAAAATGCACTAATGAAGAAAGCTACTTGATGCAAAAGCTGGCACGCGCAGTCATCGGCACGAACAACATGGATAATTGTTCCCGTTATTGTCAGGCGCCGGCAACGATGGGTCTCTTCCGAACGGTTGGCTATGGCGGCGACTCCGGATCGATTACGGACATAGAGAAGGCGGGACTTGTACTGATCGTCGGTAGCAATACCGCTGAGAGTCATCCTGTAATCGCTACGCGTGTGAAGCGAGCTCACAAAATGCACGGCCAGAAACTGATTGTTTCTGACCTTCGCGAGAACGAAATGGCGGAGCGTGCAGACATATTCCTGCATCCACGCCCCGGAACCGATCTCATCTGGCTTTCCGCGGTGACCAAATATATCCTCGACAACGGACTAGCCGACCAGAAATTCATCGATCAGTGGGTCAATCACGCCGCTGAGTACAAAAAGAGCCTGGATCTGTTCACGCTCGAATTGGCGAGTCAGAGGTGCGGCCTCCCGATCGAAACACTTAAAAAGGTTGCCCATATGATCGCGGAAGCAAAAGGAGTATGCGTTCTCTGGGCGATGGGCGTCACGCAGCACTCGATGGGTTCCGACACCTCGACCGCTATTTCCAACCTTCTGCTCGCGACGGGCAACTACATGAAGCCGGGAACAGGCGCATACCCGTTGCGCGGACATAACAACGTGCAGGGCGCCAGCGATCATGGAGCGATGCCAAACTACTTCCCGGGATATCAGAAGGTCGACGATCCTGTGATTCGCGCCAAGTTTGAAAAGGCTTGGAACGTTGAATTGCCGCCGAATCCGGGACTCGACAACCACATGATGATCGACGCCATCCACGAAGGCAAACTCAAGTCGATGTACGTCTTCGGCGAAGAAATGAGCCTCGTCGATTCCAACGCAAATTACGTAGGGGATGCGCTATCGAAGCTCGACTTCTTTGTCATGCAGGAGATCTTTTTCAGCGAGACCTGCCGCTTTGCGGACGTGATTCTTCCGGCCAGCCCGAGTTTGGAAAAGGAAGGAACCTTCACCAGCACCGAGCGGCGCATCCAGCGACTTTACCAGGCTCTTGAGCCTCTGGGGGGAAGCCGTCCCGACTGGGTGATCATCCAGGAGGTTGCCAATCGGCTGGGAGCCGGGTGGAAGTACGAGCACCCTTCTCGGATTTACGACGAGATCGCAGCCCTTACTCCGCTGTTTGCCGGCGTCACGTACGAGCGCCTCGAAGGATACAAGACGCTGCAATGGCCCGTGGCTGAGGATGGCAGCGATCAACCTCTGCTGTACACAAAGAACTTCAGCTTTCCCGACGGCAAGGCCAGGTTCTATCCGGTTCCCTGGACAGAGCCAACCGATCAACAGGATGCGCAGTATGACCTGCACCTGAACAACGGCCGCCTTCTCGAACACTTCCATGAAGGCAACATGACGTATCGCACGGAAGGCATTCGCGAAAAGACACCTTGCGCGTTTATAGAGGTTTCGCCCGAGCTTGCGGGCGAGCGCGGTATCCAGACCGGTAGCTGGGTGCAGTTGACTTCGCGCTACGGCAAGGTACGCGCACAGGCCGTCGTCACCACGAGAGTGCAGGGAAGAGAGCTGTATATGCCGATGAACTCAACGGAAGAGGCTGTTAACCGCCTCACCAGCAGCCATACGGACAAAGCGACGCACACCCCGGCTTACAAAGAGACGTCCGTTCAGCTTCGAGTGCTGGGAGAGGTCGGTGACGACCCGTTGCCGCGAACAAACTCCCGCCACGGACACCCGACCCCGCAGACCGGCGTCGAGGTGGAACGGAAGTGGAAGCGTAAGGACTATCGTCAACCCGGCGACCAGCTGGTTCAGATCCAGACCCGATAGCTAAGCCTGCTGACAAGGAGAGAAATATGGCTCGACCAATCCCGCTAGAGTTACCGCCCCGCGATCCCCGCGAAGAGTTGCGCAAGCGGCTCGAGCAAGCACCGATTAAGCACGCTGAAGCCTTGCTCGATTCGTGTGAATTGCTGCAGAAACTGCACGACCACGGCGTCTTCGAGCTGTTGCGTGGTGCGCTCGGAGCAAGCGACAAGCTGATTGAAACCGCGGTGGATGCCGCCAAATCGGATGAATCCATTCGCGCCATTCGCAACGCGATGATTGTCGGCAAAATGCTTGCGTCAATCAATCCAGATGTACTCCAAAGTGTTGCCGCTGCGGTGGGCGAAACATTGGGGTGCTATGAGAAGCCGGTTATTGAGCCGCCTGGCCTATTCTCGCTTTTGGCGCAGTTTAGCCACAAGGAACTGCGGCGGAGCATGGCCCTCTTGAACAAGTTTCTGGAATCACTTGGCAATCAAATCAAGTTGCGAGGTAGCTGCAAGTAAAGGTGCGGGCAAGTTAACGATTGGGCGTGGGGGAATTTATGTTGAACACAAATCGCTGGGGTCTCGCTGTAGCGGGCTTTCTGATGCAAATGGCTCTTGGTGCGGTTTACGCATGGAGCGTTTTCCGTATTCCCCTGGCAAAACAATTTCATTGGTCGATCGAAGAAGTAACCTTTACCTTCACAGTTTCAATCTTTGTCCTTGGACTTGCTTGTTTCTTCGGCGGTCTTTGGTTGAACAGGAAAGGACCACGCATTGTCGCATTGACGGGCGGGTTTCTCTACGGCCTTGGCGTCTTTCTCGCCAGTTTTTCGGCCAACAAATTGTGGTGGCTCTATCTGAGTTACGGAGTCATCGGAGGAACTGGCGTTGGATTCGCCTATATCGTCCCTATTGCGGTGCTGGTGAAATGGTTCCCCGATCGCAGGGGCCTTATTACCGGTATCGCCGTTGGCGGCTTTGGCGCCGGAGCTTTGGTGTTTGCGCCAGTGGCTACGCGCCTGATTCAAAGCGTTGGCGTTTTGCAGACATTCGCGTGGCTGGGCGTCGCATATCTCGTGATTACCATGGCCACCGGATACTTCATGCAGAACCCGCCAGAAGGGTGGAAGCCGGCGGGCTGGGTTCCAAGCGCTACCGTGAGCAAACAGCGCGCGGCAATGGACTACACTCTCGGCGGAGCCCTGAAGACCTGGCAGTGGTGGGCGTTGTGGGCGCTGCTATTTCTGAATACCTCGGCAGGCATCTCCATCATTTCGCAGGAATCACCCATGTTCCAGGAGATCGCCAAAGTGAGCGCCGTGGTCGGTGCCGGGATGGTCGGGATTGCCAGTATCGGCAACGCCGCAGGCCGCGTCTTCTGGGCCTGGATATCCGACGCGATTACCAGGCGATGGACCTTCGTGACAATGTTTCTGATTCAGGTTGGCCTCTTCTGGATACTGCCAGTGACCTCTTCGGCGGGGCTTCTTACGGTCCTGGCCTTCATCGTTTTGATGTGCTACGGCGGCGGGTTTGGCACCATGCCGGCTTTTACCGCCGACTACTTCGGATCAAAGAACGTTGGACCCATTTACGGGCTCATGCTCACAGCATGGGGTTCTGCGAGCGCATTTGGCCCCTTGCTCATCGCACATATGCGGCAGAGCAGTGGATCGTATACGAGCGGCCTCCACGTGATTGCCGGCATCGTGGCATTGTCGACGGTTCTGCCCTTCCTTGTCTCACCTCCCAAATCCAAGGGGGCTCAGGTCATGAGCCCGAGCCGCGCTGTCCCCATCGCGCATTCCAGATGACTCAGCCGGGAGGCTCGGAAGTCACGGAAAGTCAGAGCCACAAGACTCGGCAGGGATCGAAGTACCTGGAAAGATCGGAGCAGGGGGTCTGGCGACACTGCTTGAGGCGGGCGAGTTCGCGTGTTTGTCGCCATCATGCTCGTGCCGCAGTATCGCCTTCTCCAATCACTCCTGTGGAGGGGCTGGGTCCCGCAATGGCAGTCTGACCTGAAACCGAATCGTCACACCATGTCGGCCCTCCGACACTAACTGAGAGTCCGGCCCGGTTTGCCCCGGGCTAGCTGATGATTCTAAGCGACAAACCAAATGGCATGAATCGTGCAAACACTCGTGTAGGCCAAGCCAATCGTGCCGTTCACGCACTGTGAGTTTTGGCGTCGACTGCACATGAAAATCACGTCGGAGGAGCGACCATGACTCTATCAACTCAGACTTCTCAAGCAGCACTCATCTCTGGCATACCTGTTCCTAACAGCAAGCTTGCCTACGAAATCACGGAATTCATCCGCGACACAGAATCGACCCTGCTGTTCAATCACTCCAGCCGCGTCTACTATTTTGGCGCACTCGCAGGCCAGCGCCGTGGTCTCAAGTTCGACGTCGATCTTCTCTACGCAGGCGCCATGTTCCACGACATGGGTCTCGTGCCTGCTTACAGCAGCGACGCAGACCGTTTTGAGGTTGATGGTGCGAACGCCGCGCGCGAGTTCCTGCGCTGCCATAACATCCCTCAACAAGATATCGAACGTGTATGGACAGCGATTGCGCTGCACACAACTCCGGGAATCCCCCAGCACATGCATCCGGTCGTCGCTCTTCTCACGGCGGGTGTCGAAATGGATGTGCTCGGAATTGATTACGCTAACTTCGCAGACTCTGACCGCAACGCGGTCGTGCAGGCGTTCCCGCGAACAACTCATTTCAAGGAGGATATTCTGCAAGCATTCTACGATGGCATCAAACACAAGCCCGAGACTACGTTTGGAAACGTAAAAGCTGATGTGCTCGCGGACAAAGATCCCAACTTCCACCGCGGCAACTTTTGCAGTGTGATCCGTAACTCGCCCTGGCGTGGCTGATCAAGCAAGAGGCTCCCTTCCTAATCAAAGAGCCGGTCTGCGGCGTTTACTGATTTCGGTATGCTCAGCAGGATACGCACCATCCCCACTACCACGATTAACGAGAAAAGGAGAAAAACCAATGCCAAACTCAAATCATGTTGAGGCTCTAAGAAAAGCACCGTTAGCGACTCCATCAGACATCGATCCTCAGGCTGCCAAGGATGTAGCAGGAGCTCTCAACGCGCTGCTCGCCGATGTATTCGCCCTTTATCTAAAAACAAAGAACTTTCACTGGCACATGAGCGGACCGCATTTTCGTGACTACCACCTGCTTCTCGATGACCATGCGGATCAGATTTTTTCCATCACAGATGACATCGCCGAGCGCGTTCGGAAGATTGGTGGAACGACGATACATTCGATCGGACACATTGCTCGTCTGCAGCGAGTCACGGATAATGATGCGGATTTCGTTGACGCTGCTGATATGTTGAGTGAGCTTCGAGAGGATGATAAGGCTTTGGTCTTGCGTATGCGGGCCGTGCACAGCCTTTGCGATGATGCAGGCGACGTCGCAACTGCCAGCCTACTCGAGAACTGGATCGATCAGGCCCAACGTCGAATCTGGTTCCTATTCGAAACAACTCGCGGCTGATTTATCCAGATACACGGTCGCCCGGCGGTCATTCTACGCATAACGCTGGAAATATCCCTTTCAAGTGCGGTGCTTGCCTGGGAGAGGGAATTGCTCGCACTTCAAGCGCAGGTGCAACTGACTGGCCCGAGGTGAATATGGCTTCAAACATGGAGTTCGGAGGACGATGAAGAACTTTAAAGAACTGTCGGAACGCGAGATCCTGGCATTGGCCATTTCTCTCGAAGAAGAGGACGAGCGTGTGTATGCGGACTTTTTCGAGGGGCTGCGCAATGACTATGCCGGATCGGCTGCGGTGTTCGACAGCATGCGAAAAGAAGAGTCGGAACACCGCCGTCGTCTGATCGAACTCTATAAGGCAAAATTTGGTGAGCACATTCCCCTTATTCGCCGCCAGGACGTAAGAGGTTTTGTGCAGCGCACACCGGTGTGGCTCGTACGTCCACTGGGCCTCGACACCGTTCGCAGGCAGGCGAGTGCTATTGAAGTCGAAACGCGCAGGTTCTATGAACAATCTGCAGCGCGTGCCCAGGACGCCAGCATCCGCCAGCTTCTCGATGATCTTGCGCAAGAGGAACGCTCGCATGAAGATCGAGCTCAGGAGCTGACAGAAGAGAACCTGCGTCCAGACGTAAAGGAAGATGAGGACAAGGCTCGCCGCCGGCTGTTTGTTTTGCAAATCGTGCAACCCGGCTTGGCTGGATTGATGGATGGCTCAGTTTCAACTTTGGCACCGGTATTCGCGGCAGCCATGGCCACAACTAACAGCTGGGACGCCTTCCTGGTCGGAATGGCGGCTTCATTGGGAGCCGGCATCAGCATGGGCTTCGCAGAGGCACTATCCGATGACGGAAGTCTCACCGGACGCGGCCACCCCTGGGCGCGCGGCGTGATCTGCGGCGCAATGACGACGCTTGGGGGCATTGGCCACACCCTCCCGTTCCTTATCCGGGATTTTCATCTGGCACTGGGGGTTGCAATGGTTGTCGTTCTTGCCGAACTCGGGATCATCACTTGGGTGAGACACAAGTTCATGGATACGCCAGTGTTCTCTGCGGCTTTGCAAGTGGGACTTGGCGGGGCACTCGTGTTCATGACGGGTATCCTCATCGGAAAATCGTAACAACTGCCCAAGGACGCTTGATTTCTATCGGACTTTCTCACACAGAGATGCAGGTTGGCGAGAATCTGTAGGGCGGGATCGTTTTTGACGAATGGGATTGGCGTTTGGCTTGTGAATAGCAAGACCTAGCCGGATGTTGTTTGCAGCAAAATTCCAGACCGGATAAAGGAGCCTTCAATGAACTCACTTCAGCGTAGCTGTTTCGCCGCAGCCCGCGTTTTGGTCGCCCTGGTATTTCTCGCCAACGGTTTTGGCATCATCCCACAGGATTTCCCCGCAAAGGAACTCGCCGAACATGGAGTTCCGGCGGCTCTTGTGCCGCTGCTCATGCTGGCAGCCAGGACGATCGAGATCGTCGGCGGTTTCGGATTGATACTTGGTATCTATCCCCAGATCGCGGCAATCGCCGTGATTGCCTTCCTGGTTCCGGCGACGTTCGTGGCGCATGACTTCTGGCAATCGGTGGGAACCCCGGCCTATGTCCCGCAGCTTCTCCAATTCCTGAAGAACACGGCGATGACGGGAGGCCTGCTGTTGATTGCCACGACGCCGAATCAACCCAGGCTGTTTGGGCGACCTTCGCGTCCAAAGGATCGGGAGTCAACGTAAGAGATCCTGATCATAAAGCAATCGCTGGGGAGAGGTTTGTCAAGCGGGAGCTAATCTGACGAGATCTTTTTGATCTCCTGTTCCAAGGCAGAGCCGCGCGAAGGATGCGTGGCCCTCGGCCCGTTCGTCACTTGGTGTCGGCCCCCTGACAGCGGCTGCGATTGCCAGGCGGCCTTCCGCCCCATAACTGCTGATTCTAAAAGCCAAACAGAATGGCAGCGATCGTGCAGTAACTTTGCCAGGAAAACCAATCGCGCTGCAATTCCGATGATGGCCAACGATGCAGCGATTCCGATAGAAGGGACGGGAAAGAACAGCATGTGGATCGTCAAAGTCGCTCTCAACCGACCCTATACGTTTATCGTTCTTGCGCTACTGATTCTCATCGCGGCGCCGGTGGTTATTCTTCGTACGCCTACCGACATCTTTCCCAACATCAATATCCCAGTTGTTTCGATCGGCTGGACCTATACCGGCCTCAACCCTGAAGAACTCGAAGGGCGCTTGACATCGCCATACGAGAAAGCACTCACCACGCTCGTAGACAACATCCAGCATATCGACTCGACAACCTATAACGGCGAAGCAATCGTTAAGGTATTTCTCCAGCCTGGGGCTTCGCTCGATACCGCCAATGCACAGGTTACCGCTGCTTCGCAGTATCTGCTGCGGCAACTTCCACCCGGCACGCTGCCTCCGCAGATCATCAATTTCTCAGCTTCGAGTGTGCCTATTCTGCAGTTGGGGATCTCGGGAGAGGGACTGTCCGAGGCGCAGCTAAACGACTACGCGACCAACTTCATCCGTACGCAGCTCATCACTGTGCCGGGCGCGGTGGTGCCATCGCCCTATGGTGGCAAGCAACGGCAAATCACCATCAACATGGACCAGACCGCGATGCAATCCAAGGGCATTGCTCCGGCCGACGTGCTAAGCGCGCTGGCCCAGCAGAGTGTCGTGATGCCTTCCGGCACCATCAAGATCGGTCAATCGGAGTACGACGTCCGGACCAACGGCTCGCCGCGCACTGTGGATGCGCTGGCGAATATTCCGCTTAAACAAGTCAACGGTACCACTATCTATCTGCGCGATGTTGCCAGCGTAAGCGACGGATTTCAAGTGCAGACGAACATCGTGCGCCAGGATGGTCACCGCGGGGTACTCGTTTCTGTTCTGAAAAGCGGCAACGCCTCGACTCTGGATGTCGTTAAGGGAATCCGTTCGATCCTGCCGCGCGTAGCCAGCACGGTCCCGCCACAACTGAAGATGACGCCGCTTTCGGATCAGAGTATCTTCGTCCGAACCGCTGTGCAAGGAGTCATCCGCGAGGCTGTCATCGCTGCTGCGCTCACGGCGGTCATGATTCTTGTCTTTCTCGGCAGTTGGCGATCGACGCTGATCATTGCAATCTCAATTCCCTTATCGATTCTCACGTCGATCATTATTCTTGGCTTGATTGGCGAAACCATCAACACCATGACACTTGGCGGCTTGGCGCTTGCGGTCGGCATTCTGGTTGATGACGCCACCGTCACCATTGAAAACATAGAGCGCTTCCTCGAACAAGGCAACGACCTGCGCGAGGCAATTCTTGAGGGAGCGTCGCAGATCTCCGTGCCGGCTCTCGTTTCGACGCTCTGCATCTGCATTGTCTTCCTTCCCATGTTTTTCCTGGGCGGCGTGGCGCGGTATCTGTTTGTGCCACTGGCGGAGGCGGTGGTCTTTGCCATGCTCGCCAGCTACCTGCTCAGCCGAACTCTGGTGCCTACGCTAGCCATGTATCTGCTGCGTGCCAACGAGCATGGAACGGCTGCTGCAAGGGGGCTCTTCGCGCGCTTTCAACGAAGCTTTGAACGGGTTTTTGAGCGTGTGCGTGAGCAGTACCGTTCGTTTCTGCAGGGACTTGTCTTGAGACGGCACCTATTCATCCCTTCATTCCTGGGGCTTTGTCTTCTCGCTTTCGTTCTCGTGCCTTTTCTAGGGGAAGACTTTTTTCCTCAGACGGACAGCGGGCAGTTTATTCTCCATGTCCGCGCTCCATCGGGCATGCGCATTGAAGAAACTGCCCGGCTCTTCGACCTGGTTGAAGGTGAAATTCGTAAGGAAATTCCGGCTGCGCAAATCGATAACATTCTCGACAACATCGGTTTGCCGTACAGCGCACTGAACACGCAACATTTGACCAATGGCACGCTGGGCGCGGGCGATGGCGACATTCTGGTTACGCTTAAACCCGATCACGGGCCTACGGCGGACTATGTGCGCGCGCTCAGACGCAATCTGCCTCGCATGTATCCCGCCGCAACGTTCTATACGCTCCCGGCCGACATCACTACGCAAATTCTCAACTTCGGACTTCCCGCGCCAATCGATGTGCAGATTGAAGGCAACGATGCCAATGTCAGCAAAGCCCAGGCGGACAAGATTCTCGGCCAATTACGCCAGGTTCCCGGCCTCACTGATCTTCGCATTCAGCAGCCCTTCGACTATCCAACGCTTCAGGTAGACGTTGATCGCACCAAGGCCGCTCAGGGCGGATATACGGAGCAGGACGTCTCCACCAGCGTGCTCAATACGCTGAGCGGCAGCTTCCAGGTGACGCCGATGTTCTTTCTGAATTGGAACAACATGGTGAATTACAACATCGCGGCGCAGACACCTCAGTACAAGATGGACACAATGCAGGATCTTGAAAACATTCCTATCAACCGGGCTGCGCGGAGCACGCCCGCGACAGGCGTACCGGTTGCAGGCACGTCGGCGGCAGTTGCACCAGCGAATCCGGAAATCCTGAGTGATCTCGCAGGCTTCGAGCGCGGGCATGAGATGGAGGTCGTGAACCACTACAACATCCGGCGCGTTGTGGATGTCTATGCCAATGTGCAGGACCGCGACCTGGGCGGAGTGAGCCGGCAAATCACGAAAATTCTCAATGCCGACGCAAGCTCATTGCCACGGGGCACCTTCGTCACCTTGAAGGGCCAAGTCGAAACGATGAACAGTTCGTACTCCGGGCTGCTGGGCGGCCTGATCTTTTCCATCCTGCTGGTCTATCTGCTGATCGTCGTCAATTTTCAAAGCTGGACCGATCCATTCATCATCATCACCGCACTGCCCGCGGCGCTTGCCGGAATTGTACTGTTTCTCTTTCTCACGCGCACCACGCTGTCTGTGCCCGCATTAATGGGCGCGATTATGTGCATGGGTGTGGCGACAGCGAACAGCATCCTTGTTGTTTCGTTTGCTAGGATTCGTCTCGATGAGCACGGCAACGCTCTCCACGCAGCCGTCGAGGCAGGCGCCACGCGCTTCCGCCCTGTCATTATGACTGCTCTGGCCATGATTATCGGAATGGTGCCAATGGCGCTTGGAATGGGCGATGGAGGCGAGCAGAATGCGCCGTTGGGCCGTGCTGTAATCGGCGGACTGCTTTGTGCGACCGTTGCAACGTTGCTCTTCGTTCCCAGCGTGTTCGCGTTGATTCATGGCTCAGAGACGAGCGAACGAGCACGAATGGAAAAACGGCTTGTGGAGGAACACGCATGAACAGCGGAAATGGAACAGTTGAAGTTAAAGAACTCGCAACCGTGCATGACGCTGCGCCATCGGTTGTCCAGCCCCAGGCTGCAGCTCCCGGCAGCAATGGGGCAACGGATATTGAGAAGCCCACTCAAGTATCGGGCACTCGCAAGACAGCAGCCATCCTCTGCGCACTTGCGCTGATCTCCGCAATTGCCTGGGGCCTGCACATCCGCGCAACAAGGGCGGCAGCTGTAGCTGACGCAACTCAGACTGCTGCCGTTCTTTCCGTCAATGTCGTGCATCCGGTGGAGGGATCGAAGGCCGACGATCTCGCACTTCCAGGTAGCGTGCAGGCCTTTACAGATACGCCCATTTACTCGCGTACAAACGGATACCTGAAGAAGTGGTACTTCGATATCGGCTCTCACGTGCATAAGGGAGACCTTCTGGCCGAGGTCGAAACACCCGAGATCGATCAGCAACTGGACCAGTCGCGCGCTGAGTTAGAGCGCATGCAGGCCAATGCGGACCTCGCAGGCGTGACCAGCAATCGCTGGCAGGCACTCCTGGCCAAGCACGCCGTCTCGCAGCAGGAGGCCGACCAGACCCGCGCTAATTACATTGCTGCACAAGCCGCTGTAGACGCAAGTCGGGCCAACGTGCGCCGACTCGAACAGTTGCAGAGCTACGAGCGTATCATTGCGCCTTTTGATGGCGTCATTACCGCACGCAACACAGACATCGGCGACCTCATCGACGCCGGATCTGGTTCCAACAATCCACGCGAGCTCTTTCACCTGGATGCGATCAATCAGTTGCGCGTATATGTCGCGGTCCCCGAAGTCTACTCCGACTCAATTCATGACGGCGACAGCGCTATTCTGACGCAGGACTCCGATCCCCGCGAGAAGATTCCCGGAACCATCGTGCGCAACGCCAACGCCATTGACCACTCCACGCGCACCCTCAACGTCGAGGTCGATGTCGATAACTCCAAAAGTATTTTGCGTCCGGGCGCTTTTGTCTTCGCCCACTTCCATCTACCTGCGATTGGGGACACAGTTACGGTTCCTTCCAACACGCTGCTGTTCCGCGCCGAGGGTCTTCAAGTCGCTGTCGTGCACGCCGATCGCGTCGAGCTTGTACCCGTCACTATTGGCCACGATTTCGGCGGATCCGTAGAGATCACTTCCGGCCTCACAACCGCCGACGAAGTCGTTCTCGACCCTTCAGATTCGCTGACCAGCGGTGCCCTGGTGCATCCGCAGAGCGTGAATGCGGGGGGGCGGTCATGAGCCACCCCCGGACCAGCAGCGCGGCCATCCTTCTGCTTGGGGCGGGGATGGGCCTCGCACTATCGGGCTGCCGCGTCGGGCCTGAATATGTCCGCCCCGCGGCCCCAACCGCACCGGCATTTAAAGAAACACCGCCTGAGAATTTCAAGTCCGAAGACGGATGGAAGACCGCGCAGCCCAGCGACGCACAACTGAAAGGCGACTGGTGGACTCTCTTCAACGACCCACAACTCAACACTCTTGAAGCGCAGATCGATCCAGCCAACCAGACGCTCAAAGAGGCGGAGGCCAATTTCCACGCGGCGCGTGCGGCCGTTCGTTTCAACAGGGCGTCGGAGGCGCCGACAATCGGGGTCGGGCCCAGCGTGGGCGCCGTTCGCGACTCCGCAAATCAGCCATACTTCAATACCTCGTACGCGAACAATGGCGAAGGTAATTTCAGTCTTCCATTCGATCTTGACTACGAGATCGACTTGTGGGGGCGAGTCCGCAGAACCGTCACGCAGGCACGCGAGCAGGCACAGGCCTCGGCTGCCGACCTTGAGACCTCGCGGCTTTCTTTGCATGCCGAGCTTGCAGCCGACTACTTCGATCTGCGCTCGGCCGATGCACAGATCAAGCTTCTCGATGACACGGTCAAAGCCTTCCAGAGCGCTCTGCAGCTTACGGAAGATCGCTACAACGGAGGCGCCTCGCCGCTCTCTGACGTGACCCAGGCCCGCACGCAACTTCAAGCGGCGCAGGTGCAGGCCACGGATGTCGCCATCCAACGGGCCACATTCGAACACGCAATCGCCGTCCTCCTCGGCAAGCCACCGGCAACCTTCACTCTGCCGTCCGATCCGATCACCGTCGCCCCGCCGACGATTCCATCAATTCCCGGAGTGCTCCCGTCGCAGCTGCTTGAGCGCCGCCCCGACATTGCCTCGAGTGAGCGCAGCATGGCAGCCGCCAATGAGCAGATCGGCATCGCCCAGGCTGCATACTATCCGACGCTGTCACTCTCGGCAGTGGCTGGCTTCATGGGCACTTCCGCAATCAACTGGTTTTCGTGGCCCAGCCGCTTCTTCGCCGTTGGCCCCACACTATCTGAGACCCTTTTTGATCACGGCCGCCGGCGCGCTACCTCCGATATCGCTCTCGCGCAGTACGACGGAACCGTTGCAACCTACCGCCAAACCACGCTGACTGCTTTTCAGCAGGTCGAGGACAACCTGAACGCGCTGCACAACCTCGAGATCGAAGCCCGCCAGCAGCGAGACGCTACCGCCTCGGCGCAGCAGTCGCTCGATCTCTTCAACATCCGTTATGAGGATGGCGTCGATACCTATCTCCAGGTGATTACCTGGCAGACTGCTTTGCTTCAAAACGAACGCAATGACATTGAAATCACGCAGCGTCGCTTCGAAGCCAGCGTATTGCTTGTTAAGGATCTCGGAGGGGGCTGGGATGCTGCAAAGCTCCCGCAACAACCCTGAAAATAGACTTGCTCGTCAAGAGCATCCAACAACAAAAGCTGAGGATCGAATGCAAAATAGCCCCGAGGCAAGACAAGAGATGAACTGGACATATGCAACGGACGACATCGCCGTGCAGGAGGGCCATATGGCGCAGGCGTATCCGCTCGGTGTGAATATAGTTCTGACTCGCGTCGGCGGTACGGTCTTTGCGGTTTCAGGCAAGTGCGCACACATGGCGTGTCCGCTGTCTATGGGAAGGCTGGACGGCTACACGATCATCTGCCCGTGCCACGACTGGCGTTTCGATGTTCGAACCGGCAGGTTCCTCGATGCGCCTGAGCTGGGCCTCAGCACCTACCCAACAAAGCTCGAGGATGGCAAATTGTTTATTAGCTTCGATGGAAAGGAGTTGGCGTGAAAGAAGTCAACATGTATACTCTCTCGACCTGTCCCTGGTGCCGCAAGACGAAGAAAGTTTTTGCTGAGCGCAATGTCCCGTTCAACTACGTCGATTACGACCTCGCCGACGAGGCGGCACAGGAAAAGATCTCGCGGGAACTCGATGCAGCAGGCGCCACAGGCTTCCCGTTCGTCAAGATCGGTGACGAGGTGATTATGGGTTACCAGCCTGAGCGCTATTTGAGCGCGCTGGCCAAATGAGGTGATGCTGAATGAATCCTGAATCAAGGAAGAAGGCGCTGCACTATTTCTTCGAGAAGGTCGTGGGCCCATTGGGCTTCAAGTTTACGCCCGACACGGACCTGAAGGACTTCCTGCTCGAGCAAGAGGTGGTTCTGGAAAGCAAGCATGGCGTTCCCTTCTGTCCCTGCCAGCCGATCCGTCACGATCGCGAACGCGACATGCAGATCGTCTGTCCATGCATTCCATTCCACCGGGAGCATTTCGACGCGATCAAACGCTGTTGGTGTGGCCTCTTCGTTCACAAGGATGTCATCGATCCAGACGGCCTGCCTCAACTGCCTCCAAAGGAGGTGGGCCTTGAGTGACAAGTTCATTCGAGCGATAAGCGCCGGCGAACTGGCGCCAGGGGGGATGAGAGCTGTCGAACTCGACGGAAACGAAATTGTCGTCTGTAACTGCGGTGGCACTTATTATGCGGTCCAGCGACGCTGTGGCCACATGAATGCGCCGCTTGATATGGGCACGCTCGACGGCACGTACCTTACCTGCGCCATGCACTGCGCCCAGTTCGACGTCACCAGCGGCGAAGCCCTCTCCGGTCCGGCTCCGGCCTATCTCGGCCAAGAAACCTCACCGCCCAGGATGGTTGAATACCTGCAGAACATCGATATGCTGATGAAGGATGTTCGCACGGAATCCATCCGCACCTTCGCGACCAAACTTGAAGACGGCTGGGTCCAAATTGCGCTATGACCGCCCCATCAAGCGACAGGAATCTGTGAACTGCATTTTGAACACATTCCCAGGTTTTCTGCGAGTCCGAATGTTAAGGCCGTCTGGAACCTCGGTTTTCGGATTTCAGCGACTGAATGCGGCGCTAGGCTAGCCACCCTTTCCTAAAACTCGACCTTCGTTCTGAATCCGAAAACAACCGCGTGTTGCTCGCCCCCTCCCACATTCGCGTAGTACTGGATCACTGGTTGTAGAAGGAGCAATGGCCCAGCGTCCAGTAGAGAGTTGAACTCAACCCCCTGCTCGGTCTTAAACACGGGCATGCCAGGTTGAAGAAACCGGGAGCTCAAGGCATGCGACCAACCGGACTAACGTGGCGTAGCGTGGCAAGATCCAGCCATGCTCCAGCCTGCTGATGTAAGCGCGGCCCATTGCTGTTCCAGTGCCGCTCGCGGTTCTATCGGCCGACTCCTGCTGAGTGATTCCGAGTTGAGCCCGCAGATAGCGCAGTCTGCGCCCAAGGTCCTTCCCGAGGCTATGCGCAGTTGAATTGACATTGGCTTGTGGAGGAGCTTTAAGTGCTGACATCGTTTCTACCTTGCATTTCGGTGGTTAGAGGTTCATTTGGATGTTCAAGTTGACGGCAGAAGGGAGTGCCTTGAGTTCTAGCATTTTACTCCTGAAGTTTGTGGGGTAAGAAAAAGAGTCAACGGCTGATCGCGTCCTGTGCGACCGAGTCATATAGTTCCTTCAAACGAGGGTGTTCAAAGGCTCCGAACTCGAACGCCGAATTCGCCCATTTCCGGCGCTGCAGCCGCAGTTCCTGGCACTCGGGCGATCAGCACGCTCGCTGGTACGCCTCGGGCGTGGCCCAGAAGTCGAGTGCGACGAAGAGTCGTGTCGAACGACAAAGTAACGTGTGGCTGCATTGGTTTTCTGTTCGAGCAGGTCAGTCGCGATGCGGGCAGGTACGTGGCGAGCGAGCGTATGCCATTCGCCGCGGAGGTAGCGAACGAAGGGTTCAGAAGCATCTGCCTGGACGGCAAACAGAGTTAAGACATGAAGCACGGAAAGGTCCTTTCGTTGGGGGTGGATGTCGTGACGCAGGGGCGCGGAGTGGCGAGCGCTCAAACGTCTGCTGTGTTTTGGGATTTAGGGGGAATGGAACTGCGGAACAGGTTTAGCGGATCAGGTGCGATTTTTGGGGCTATTGCCCACGACAAAGTCCCTTATCATGGCCAATTTCTGCAGGATTCCCGCCTTTTTGGGAGGCCAGATCCGCCCAACGTATCTATATATATGGATAGAGCCGTCATAAATCCGAAGTTACACCGACTAGCTGGAAATGAAGTGAAACGCCCCGGTTGGGTGGTGCTCGGATTTGAGGGGTGGAAAGAGAATAGATGGGAAGTTGTGACTTGAAGCACATCTGATAAGGGGACACTTCGCGGTGTGGCTCAAAATGGGATACACAAAGTGGAAACCTTTCAAGCCGGAGAGCCCGTTCATCTCAATCCAGTTGGCGGCGGAGGGACAGACTTCGGCCCGTGTTTCGACTGGCTGGCGGAGCATGGTATTCAGCCGCAGACCCTGGTTTTCCTGACCGATTTATGTGGCACGTTTCCGGCAACGGAACCTGGATGTCCGGTGCTTTGGGCGTCCACCGAGCGCCGGCAGGCCCCATTTGGAAGTGTTATTCCCGTGCACGCAGCATAGCCTCAACAACTTGAACTGGTCGACGGCACGCGCAGTGACCAAAGACCCAATGAGCATCAGTCCATTGCGGCGGACGCGCCGGATTGGCTTGCTACGAGAAGGATTATCTATGGATAGGGTATTTCAGGTTTTCACCGATGGATCCGCGATCGGAAATCCGGGCCCTGGAGGATGGGGCGCCGTCTTGATGAACGGGACCCGGCAGTGGGAGATGTCCGGCGGATATGCCAGAACGACAGTGTCAGAAATGGAGCTTGTCGCTGCGGTCCAGGCGCTTCGTTCATTGCCGCTCGGTGCCCGAATTGAATTGCATTCCGATTCTCAATACCTGATTTACGGGATGAGCGGCTTTGTCTCCAGATGGAAACTGGATGGTTGGCGGAACCGCCGAGGGAGCCAGGTCCAGCATCGTCAACTGTGGATCGAACTCACCACATTGAATGCTGAGCGTGAAGTTCGGTGGGCCTGGCTCAAAGGACACAACGGTCATCGCGAACAGACCCGAGCCGATGCACTCGCATACCAGGCTGCCCGCGCCTTTAGGCTGCGAGAGAGAATTGCTGCCTGAACTGCAAGCTACCGTTCCGGTAGTACTCTCTGCTTCTGACTAACTGGCAGGTCTTCAGGCTAATAGCAGGTGCTGAACCCCTGTCAGTCATCCCCTCGCTCAACCGATAGCGAAACAAAATCTAAGCTCCGCGTAGGTGTGCCACACGTGTGTGCCGCACGAACGATGTCCGCAAGTTTGATGCCGCTTGTCCGGAAAGCCGACTTTTCGACCATGTGGATTGCCGCAGCGAAATGCGCGCAATGGCATTCCTAGAGCGCATGCAACCTGCACTGGATCTCGCAGTTTTCGGCGAAAACCGTCAGAACAGAAAAAGTCAAAGGTCCCTGAATCGCGTCTCTCGCTAAGAGTCGGTCTTTGAGAAGCGAGGTTCTTCCCGCGCGTAGATATAGTGCTGGATCTCGACAGGTTTGATGGCATAGCTGAGCACTTGTTTCTCAATCTCACTGTCGGCTTGAGTGAAACGGTTATGTTGCCGCTCGTGTTCCGCCCAAGAGTCGACTTTGAAGTTTTCCAGGTATGTATTCGGTGCTTCTGTATCGACGAAGATCCCCCAGCTTATGGCGCCATCGCGGCGACGAATGCGCTCATACTTGTGGATTTGATGGAGAAACTGGGCAGCTTTCGCCGGATCAATTACATACTTCACGGTGACGAGGACCGGCCCCTTGTCGGGGTCAGGTTCCTCGATCATGGCGGGTTTAACCCAGTGATCCCAGATTCTGAGATCCAGCTTAGTATCCGGCAATCTGAACCAGGGCAGTAGCAATAGGCATGCAGCGGTTCCAATACTTGCAGCCGTAAGAGTTGCATGGACACTCGTTCGCAACGCTACAAAGCCCCACAGAGTGCTGCCTACAGTAACGCTCCCCTGAAAGACGAATAAATAGACTGCGAGGACGCGCGCTCTTACCCAATCGGGCGCAAGTTCCTGCACCATGATGTTGAAGAGGGACATGATCGCGGTCCAGGAGGCACCTCCAAAGAGCATTAGGAAGCAGAGGATCGCCGGTGTGCGTAACAATGCGAGGCTTAAGACAATTGCGGCGAATATCGCTGTGGCGGAAGACAGTACAGTCTCCGTCGAAAACTTCGACCTGGTCCGCTGCAGCACAACGGCGCCCAGCACCGCGCCCAATCCGAAGGACCCGAGCAAGAATCCGTAGGCGATTGGGCTCTTACTGAGTTCCCTCGCTGCGGTTGGCAGGAGCGCCCAGAAGGAGCTAGTGAAAAAGATAAGAACCGCCGACCGAAGCAGCAGCCTGCGAATACCAGGGGAATAACGAACATAGCGGATGGCGGCGGAAGTCGCTCCGCGGAAGGTCTCTGCAGGCAGTGTGCTCTTTCGCACGGGTCTCTTCCATCTCTCGATCACGGCGATGACACCAAAGAAGGAGAGGGCATTGAATGCAAATGCAGCGCCCACGCCTACAGATGCGACAATGAAGCCGCCGAGGCCCGGCCCTACGGCCCGAGCCAGATTGAACTCGATCCCATTCAGAGCCAGAGCGGCGGGTAACTCCTCTTTGTCCACCAGTTCGGGAAAGATTGCCCGCCAGGTTGGCGATTCGACCGCATCCCCAATCGACAACCCCAGCGTAAGCAGAAGTAGAAGCCAAGGCGTCATCACTCCGGCGAATGTAGCAACAGTCAGCGCAACCGCAATGACGAGCATCCACGTCTCTGTACCGAGTATCAGCTTGCGGCGGTCGAAGATATCTCCGATCGAACCTGCTGGCAGTGCCAGCAGAAAAAAGGGTAAAGCGGAAGCGGTTTGAATCAGGGCGATGTACAGCGGATTCTTGCTGAGCGAAGTCATCAGCCATGCCGCGCCGACGGTCTGCATAAAGGTTCCAATATCCGAGATCAGGTTCGACGCAAGCAGGTTTCGGAACGTGCTGTTCCGGAGAGGCTGCCACGGCCCCGACGAGCGAGAAACCTCTGATTGACCTACCTGAGTCATCGGTTTTGAAACCTACCGTCTTCCTTTATGCCGCGAAGTCAGTAGGCTACGGGGATAAACCTCCACGCCGTTCGTCTTAGCAACGGCGGTGATAACTGCCCTGCAGCGCAATAGATCGAATGTTACTTCTGTTCAGACACTCCGGGATTCCATCGCGGCTTCGACTATGAGGTTTTCGAGATCCCGCGAAATCGTTGCAAAAGCGAGGGTTTTGCCCCCGCGTTTGTAAGACACCGAACAGTCCCGTGCATGGAGACTGCCGTCGATCTCAACCGAATCCCAGTTTTCGGCGTGCCCAACATAGTTAATGGCAACGTCGTACTGCTGGCTCCAGAAGAAAGGCACTGCATCAAATCGTTCCCGGCGACCAAGAATGTTCTTCGCCGCGACCTGCCCCTGCTGCTCAGCCACCACAAAGTGCTCCACTCGTATCATTTCCCCGGAATGCGGATCTGGCCACCGTGCAACGTCGCCCGCGGCAAAGATTCCTGAAGCACTGGTCTCGAGATATTCATCCACCACAATGCCGCGATCCGTCGTCAGACCCGCTTTGTCGGCCAGGGTCACGGAGGGGCGGACGCCGACGCCCAAGACCACAAAGTCCGCTTCCACTGTGCCGCCTCCGGTCAGCAGCAATGCGGATCCCTCTATCTTTGAGATGGTCTCCCCCATATGGAAAACCACGCCGTGGGCTTCATGAAGCTCACGAACCATTAGGCCCACCTCCGGCCCCATCACGCGTTCCATTGGTTGACTCCCAGGCGCTATCACGTCCACGGCGATTCCGAGGGAGCGTAAGGAGGCTGCCACTTCGAGGCCAATGAAGCTCGCGCCGATGACGGCAACACGACGAGCAGACGCGGCCCTCGATACAATCGCGCGAGCATTAGAGAATGTGCGCAGATAGTGAAGCTGGGAACTGGTCGCGCCCTCAATCTGTAATTGCACGGGCTCTGACCCGGTCGCGATGAGAAGCGCTTCGAACCCGTACATCGTGCCGTTCTCCAAGTGGACCTGTCTTGCCGGGATGTCCAGCGCGGACACGCGAGCATTTAGCAGCAGTTCAATTTTTTGTTCACGATAATATTCAGGTAATCGCAACCGCATCCATTCATCCGGCGCAGCGCCAGCGAGAAAGTCCTTGGACAGATTTGGCCGGTCGTATGGTGGCCAATCATCCGCGCTGATCAAGGTCAGCGGGCCGTCGTAGCCCTCCCGACGGAGCATTTCCGCCGCGCCAAGGCCGGCGGCGCCGCCCCCTATGATCACCACCGAAGCAGGGGCCATGTGACCATCAGCGGAGCGGCACAGCTGTTTTCGACCGAGTTCTGGAAGCTTCTCTCGGACAAATACCCTGTCGTCAATTCTTTCCACGTGCCAGCGCGGTAACGGGTCGAGTGCGGGGGCACGCAGTGCTTCTCCCGTACGGAGACTGAAACAAGCATGATGCAGGGGACATCGCAAAGTGTCTCCAACAACCAGGCCTTGCGAAAGCTCTCCGTGGTAGTGCGTGCAGGTTGCGCCAACTGCAAAAAACTCATCGCCTCGGCGCACCAGTACCACATCATCGCCCGCTGCCTTGCCAACGGCGATCGCTCCGTCGGCAAGATCGCGAACGAGCAGACCATCTGCAAAATTGTGCTTCTTCGCCTCGTCGTCCTCTGCCATAATTAGGCCACCGACTCACAATGATATTTCACCTGAACAGAAAATGCTCGCCGCTCTCGGACGGAATCAAATTCTTGAAGATTCAGGTTGGCAGGTCACTGCCCTTTTGCAGTGGCTAGAAACTGCGCCCTTTCAGGCTGCCGCTTCGTGTAAGAGAGTTTCAACTTTGTTGTCGAGAAATTCCGCAACCCGAAGCGCATCGGCGTTTCCGTATGGCGCTAGATAACTGGCCATCCTGTCGTATGACAGGTGCACGCCATCTGGACGTTCGTCCAATAGAACTGTAACGGGAGCGTACGAACCAGCATCTGGGACGTGCTTGGCCATTTCCATCATGATGAGTGGATTGCCCATGATAAAACGGATGATCCTGGGTGTATCGCGACCTGTGTCTTTGCGGACAACCGCGCCGTGATCAAGCTGCATAAACAGCATTAGGCCGGCTTCGCTTAAGCCTTTCTCGACCGCGCGTTTCAATTCGTCAAAGGAACTCGCTTCATTAGTCGATCTCCCAAATTCGGCCATGTCCGGATGACCGATAGATGCGTAAAGAGCCGCCACCACCTGATCGAAGGGTTTGAAGGAGATGAGGCTGAATCGCTCAACCTCAATTGTTCTGATCATCTCGAAGATCCTTTCTGGTCCTCTTCAATGGCGAAGGGACCTGTGCGCCGGTTTTAATTTCTAAACTTGAGCCATCCCTCCGTCCACGAAAAGTTCGATTCCCGTGATGTAGCTGCTCTCGTCGGAAGCGAGAAATGTCACCGCTTTGGCAATCTCTTCAGGGCGGCCAAGACGTCCAAGTGGGATCGCGGTTGATAGCGCTTTAATACGCTGCTGACCTACCTCCGAGGAACCGACAAGCTCACTGAAGCCGGGAGTATCTGTTGATCCTGGACTAATCGCGTTCACGCGGATCTGACGTGCTTTAAGATCGGTACTCATAGTTCGAGCAAACGAACGGACCGCAGCCTTGCTTGCGCTATAGACGGCGTTCGCCGGTAGGCCCTTGCTAGCGACGATCGATGCACTTAGGATGATCGATGCTCCGTCCGCCAACATGGGGAGTGCCTTTTGCACAGTAAAGAGTACGCCTTTCACGTTGGTATCGAAGATGGAATCGTAAAACTCTTCCGTAATTTTATCCAACCGGCCATATCTGGCGACTCCAGCGTTGGCGAAAACGACGTCAAGGCGACCTTTTTCTTTCTTGATCTGCATGAAGAGTCGATCGAGGTCGGCTAACTTGGATACGTCTCCCTGCACGCTAGTGACGCTCTCGCCAATCTCCTGGGCTGCTTTGGCGAGTTCACCTTCGCGACGGCCACTGATAAAGACATAAGCGCCTTCTAGAACAAATTGCTTTGCTGTGGCAAAACCTATCCCAGAGTTGCCACCAGTTACTAGCGCGATCTTCCCACTCAATCTGCCCATACCTTTGTTTCTCCTTGCCGCCGACGATTACCTGCCGAGTCCCTCTAGCGGGAAAAACTCAATCCTGACTCATGGACGTCCCATCACGTGTAGGGAATTTCCTGAATGCTTTTCGAGCCCATTGAGTGACCCCAGGCGCCTTGGATCGCCAACGCGTGACGTCTAGCTGGCGATCTCCTGCAAGAGCGGAATCATGCGATCATCCAATATCTGAGGAACCGGTGAATCCTTCATTTCTGGAAATTGGCTGAAGAACGAGGTTGGAAGATCGATGTCGATGCGCGCGTCTTCGCCATCCTTTTGCGATACGCAAAAGCGCACCGGCGCTCCAAGACCTGCCCGTGCGGAATATCGGAATAGGCCTTGGGCGATCGTTGCATTTCCGAACAGGTAGAAACGGGATTCGATCGGTATTCCAGCCAATCGCTGTGTCGAACCCTGATCGAGAGAGAAGAAGATCGCGAATTCGGTCGGCTCGCCCACTTGCTTTACGTACGCCGCTAGCTTTTCCGTGTCCCCTTCCGCAGTGAGATCACGGAGAGCCTTCGGGTCGTAATACTGAAATGTGGCCTCGATGCGGCTAATGAGATCGGCAAACGACCTCTTCGAGTGGATCGTGACAAGTTCGCAGTCAAACGACGTTTTTGTGATTTGCACGGTCATTTTGCGCCCCCCTTTTCATTCATTGCTTTGGTCGAATCGTTCAAAATCGATTCTTCTATGGTCTTGCAAATGCCTGTAGGGCAAACCCGCCGTATACGCGAAAGCGATCGCCACGGTCATCCTTTAGATCAGCGGCCTTCTACCACAACGATTTCAAGACCCCAGGGACTTTGCCCTTTAGCGCCAGTCCCCGAAAGCAGATGCGACAAACCCCGAACTTCCGGATGTACCCTCTGGGTCGACCGCAGTTCCTGCAGCGGTTGTGCTTTCGAGACGAAACTTTAGGCTCTTTTGCGCTCTTAACCCGCTTTGCTGTTGTAGCCATTCTTTTTTGCTCCTTGCTCGCGACATCCCCGAATCATGAATTGCCAAGCCAATTCTCGAGCCCTGCAGGAAATGGGCAGTCCATTTGATCAAGTCTTGGCGAAGAATGCGTTACACACATCGCTTGCTTTTCAATTCTTTCTCGGCTAGGAGCCAATCGGACACGTCGTCGCCCGGTCCCTCATCGCGCTCAACAAAAATCTCGTACGCGCGGAGCGCAATGTCTTCGTCCGCAGGCGGTGTACCCTGCCGATTCGGCGATGATGGTTCGGGTGGGTGAGCCTTTCCATACTGTATCGATTGTTGGGTCGACGACATAGCCACTTTTACCTCCCCGGGAAATGCAAGCGAACAACTATCGTCTTAGTGAGAACGTGTGGCTTCGAAGAGAAACCACGCTCGGCGCTGTGTCTCGTCAATCCAGTTCTCGAGCGAGCTGGTGGTAGCAACATCTCCCTCTGCGTCGCACAAGTCATGGACCGACCTCATGCTGAACACAAGCGCCTTGTTGTCTTCGCGCAACTCGCTCAGCATATCTTCAGCAGTAACAAATTCCGCGTCGTTATCTGCGATGCGCTGCAGGCGCGAGATCTCGCCAATGGATCGAATGGTGAGCCCGCCTATCTTACGGGCGCGCTCGGCGATGTCGTCTGTCATCGCGAAGATCTGGTCGCCCTGGTCATCGAGAAGCAAATGGTAATCGCGAAAGTGGGGGCCACTCATGTGCCAATGAAAATTCTTGGTCTTCAGATAAAGAGCGAATACATCCGCCAGAAGTTTATTCAAGGCTCCCGCGATCTCCTTGACCGATTCGGGCATAATGTCCGATGGAGTCCCCAGTGGAGCATTGCGGCGGGCTCGCAATTCATTTTTTGAAGTCATCTTCTACTCCTCGTTCCTCGTTGGATGCCGTTTTTCAATGAAGCCTGGGAGTCATCCCGGCGAAGCAGCGCATTCGCGCTTGGTCGCCACCGTCGCCGAGTGCTGCATTACGTTGGCGCTTTTCGCGCGATTGATTTCTGCCGCGAGCGAACCCGAATTGAAGTCTGGGAGGGAAACGCGCCACAGTAGCTGTGGGCGTTGACACGCTGCAGACCCCCACAGGATGTCGAAAGCCGTTGACGAGCTCTATATAGGCGCGACTTGACGGCTGCCTCAGAGACATTCAGTTCTCGGCTAATCTCGTTAATCGACCATCCGTGCATTATTTGCATCCGAATTGGCTCGCGCAGATACGGACGAAGGCGATGGATCGCGTGCAAAGTCTTGAGTTGACGCTGATGCAGAACACATAACTCTTCTGGGTTCGGGGCAGGATCCTTAACCTCGAAAGTGGACGTTTCACATCGATCATCCGGTTGAGGATCAAACAACACCTCGGGACGAACACGTTGTTTGCGAAGGACCATAAGAGCAGTGTTGACGGCGATTCGAGTTAGCCAGGTGTATATTTGCGATTTACCTTCAAAAGTATTAATCGCCAAATGGGCGCGGAGAAATGTCTCCTGAAGCACATCTTCTGCGTCGTGCGGATTTCTTGTAATGGAGAGGATCGTTTGAAAAAGACGTCTGGAATAGATCGAATAGAGTTCTGCGAAGGCTGCGGACGAGCCGGCCTGCGCAGCCAATACGGTGTCATCAAGTGGCATTATCGCGCGCTCCCTAGTCTGATCAAGAAGGGCGACACCATTCATGTTTTGCCTCCTCGGACTTATCCCGCTTAAGAAATGGAAGACAACCCCCGTGCGGAATGCTCAGACACTCCGCGGTTGATAAATGTTCAGATTCTTCGCATCCACAATCAATCACACATCAGTCGCGGCTAGCTACAAAACTGCTCTTGGCATGACATGAAGACCGGCTACAGTCGAAATCCCGAATCGTCAAGGGTAAGGTGGAACGCTCCGATCTGCCGGGTAACTACCTCCAGAGCATCCAGCAATCATTACAATTGGTGCTTCAGGAATTCGCTCGTGCGACCGTTGGCAAGGTGAGCTGCGGCGGCGTTGTAGTGGGCTCCGTTATGGCGAGAGAATGCATGACTCTGCCCCGGATAGCTGTACACCGTCGCATTTGCTTTCTTAGCAAGTGCCGCCCTAATCGTCGCTTGCGCAGCTTTGGTGATGAACTCATCCTCCTCCGCCAGATGCATGAGAATGGGCGCATGAAGCCCATCGACCTCTCCCAGATATTTATCGGTATCGGCGCCGTGATACCAGACCGCGGCGTTGATGCCCTCATTGCGCACGGCTGTCATAAAGACCATTAGCGCGCCGAGGCAATAGCCGAGCAAGGCCACCTTGCCGTTGCATTCTGGGAGGTTGCGAACTGCGTCGATTGTGTCCTTGATGTCCTTGACGCCTGCATCTCGGTCATAAGCCTGATAGAGGCGAAGGCCATGGTCCCAGTCGGCTTGGGAGGTGACGTTTAAATCGACGCCTGGCTCCTGCCGCCAGTACAGGTCTGGAGCAACCGCAAGGTAGCCTTGTTCCGCCAATTCATCACAGTGCTTGCGAATGTCTGCGTTCACACCGAAGAGTTCCTGCAGAACGACAACAGCCGAAGCCTGCGAGGTCTTCGGTCTTGCGATGTAGGCGGAGAACGTGCCGCTTTGCCCTTTTACATTGATGTGATCCATTATTTCTCCTCCTGAGACGGCTACAGAGTCTCCACCGACCCGGACCGGCTCGGCAGAGACCATTTTGTCCGAAAGAATATGGCTACTGACTGACGCAGGTGGCAGCCTCTTCGATGAGCTTGGCTGCTTCCTTTGGGAAAGACATATAGGCCACATGGCTCGACTTCACTTCGATCGTTTTGGCGTTGGCGCGCTTCGCCATCATGCGTTCCTGTTCCGGATTGATCGATCGGTCCTCGCTTGCCACCATGTAAAAGGTCGGCTTGTGCTTCCACGCGGGATTCTTAACCTGATGGGTGAACGCGTCAGTAGAAATCGGTACCTGCGCTATAGCCATGAACTCTGCCTCATCTCGTGGGATGTCCGCTGCGAAGTCGGCCACGAAATGCGCCTGGTCTATCCACCAAAGCCCGGTGCTGTCAGCATAGAACGCCTTGGAGGCTTGCGGCACAGCCGTTTCGATCGACGCACAGCTCTCACCTTCATCGAGTGCAAAAGCGGCAATATAAACAAGCGCCGCAACGTTTGGATGATTGCCGGCCTCGGTGATAACAGATCCACCGTAGCTGTGTCCGACAAGGACGACCGGGCCGTCCATGGCGTCGATCGCAGCCTTTGTGTACTTTTGGTCGTCGGCGTAGGAGGTCTCGGGGTGCTGCACCACCGACACCTTGTAGCCATCATGCTTCAGGATGTCGGCAACCCTCTTCCAACCGGAACCATCTGCGAAAGCTCCATGCACCAGAACTACATTCTTAATATGCTGTTTCACGATCATTCTCCTTTGCGTTAGAGATCCACTCGGATCGGTTGATTGTCGATGTTGAACGGCGTCAGGCCGAACCGCTTTTCTTTCGCACGGGACATGGCTCCACCTGCAACGTAAGGACCTGTTGGCTATCAGTTGACGTGTGTGGAGGCGGCCATCTCTTCGATGAGCTTGGCTGCTTCCTTCGGGTGAGACATGTATGCCACGTGGCTGGCATTCACTTCGACCGTCTTCGCATTGGCGCGCTTCGCCATCATGCGTTCCTGTATCGGATTGATCGACCGATCTGAGCTGGCCACCATGTACCCGGTCCGCTTGTTCTTCCAGGCAGGATTCGTGACCTTGTGGGTGAACGAATCGGTGGAGATCGGCACCTGCGCTATAGCCATGAAGTGAGCCTGGGCCGGGGGAATGTCCGCTGCGAAGTCGGCTGCGAAATGGTCCTGATCGATCCACCAGTTGCCATTGCTATCCGGCTTGAATGCCTTCGAGGCTTGTGGCACCGCTGTTTCGATCGAGGCGCAGCTCTCACCTTCATCGAGCGCAAATGCGGCGATGTATACCAGTGCCGCAACATTTGGATCGTTGCCGGCTTCGCTGATGATGGACCCTCCATAGCTGTGGCCAACCAGGACCACCGGCCCGCCCATAGCGTCGATCGCCGCCCTCGTGTACTTCTGGTCGTCCGCGTATGAGGTCTCAGGTGGTTGCGCGACCGATACCTTGTAGCCATCCTTCTCAAGGATCTTTGCAACGGCATCCCAGCCGGAGCCATCGGCGAAGGCACCGTGGACCAATACCACGTTCTTGATGCCGGTCGGTGCCGCAGCTGCCGCCGCGACAACTTTCTGACTTCTCCCCAGTAGCAGAGTCGTGGCGATCAACGCGACCGCGAATATCGCAGCGCCGTAACCCAACCATTTCATCTTCGATATCTTCATTGTCGAATCTCCCGTCGCAAGTTTCGAGGAAGCGTATGCAGCCTCTTGGGAGATAGATTGATCTAGGCAGCAATTTCATGCTTGTGGGATTTCGCCTATTTTGTCGTTTCCAATCGTGACTCTTAGATTGCGCCTTTGTTCCCGTCATCCAACGCCAACGGAGAGGCTATTGGAGAAAGGAGCCGGCCGCGTAAACCTTCTCTCGCGATACGCATCGCTGGCTGTAGATCTGCAGGCAACCGGTGCATGTGCTCGTTAAGCCATCGCATGGGCGAGGTCCCGACGACCGCACGAAACGACCGGCTGAAGGCTGCCTGGTCTGTGAAGCCGCTTTCAAGGGCAATCTCCGAAAGTGGTGCCGAGGACGACCTCAGCAGGAACTTCGCGCGCTCCACCCTGCGGGTGATGAGGTAGCGGTGAACCGGCACTCCGAAGGAGCGCTTGAAAGAGCGACAGAAATGGCTAACGGAGAGGCCGCACTCTTCAGCAAGGTACGAAAGCCGAAGTTTACCCTCCAAGTTGCTGTCGATCAATTCCATCAGGCAGCGCTTCTGCCAGGGCGCTAGACCGCCCTGATAGATGGTCCTCGTGGGTCCTGCCTGCCCATAAGAAGCCGCGATATGGCTGCAGAACATCCACACGAAATAGTCGAACATCAAGCTGCATACCCGCCGCTCGTCGCCCAACCATGGCAAAGCGAACCTGGTCAGTTGAAGCAGTACATCGTCCCTAATTCCCTGCGTGCATGGCAGACCGGAGATCCGATGCATATCGTTGTCGTCGGTGAATGCATCGAGGGTTCTGCGCGGCAGGTTAAAATGAACGGAATCGAACCCAGTCGGACGCACAGCAATCGGATTCGCCTCAAGATCGTAGATTCCGACCCCGCCGCGCTCCCAGTACCTGATAGGAATTAACTTTCCATCAACCCATGTTCCCCATCGGTGCGTTTCCGTTTGCTGCCGCAGATGCAAGCTGATTGTGAACCCACGTTCAGGTCTCACGGGCTCCGTCTGTTCAGGTAACCCATTCGGAATCGTAATTCTGGTAATTGCTATCTGGGCGCTCTCCTTAGACCCAAAGAGCACCGACGGGGCGTTCTTGAGTTGAAAGCATCTTCCGAAGGTGTTGCCTGAGTTTGAGATCCATTCCGGCCACGAGGCAATCATGCAACCTCCTAACTTGGCAGATACAACCAGCGCTCAGAGAGGCCACTGGTATTCAAATCAAATGAAGAGCTGACGATACTTAGAGTTTCGACATCGGACGCGCCAGAGAACGATCTGCTTGTGTGGCGCCTGGGAATTACCGGGAACGCAGCGAACGTACACTCGCGTCCCGAAGCGTAGCGCAAAAAAGAACGGTCATTCTTGTGCAAAATGACCTCCATTGAACGGGACGGCTCCCAGAAATGCCAGTGCCGGGGAGGATTCACGGTCTTGTCACAGGTTAAATGCGTTCCTTATGACTCGGGAACTCAGTCCGAATCGACAATTAAGGCGAATGAGGTCAATCCTCCGAATTGGGTTGCCCCGTACCATCCGGCTAGCAGTGCGTCTCGTGGCGATATCGGGAAGAGCTCTCGGAGGGCGCATCGGTGTCTAGTCAAGTAACTAGAGAGCACATCCTTCAGGAAGGGCTTAATTTGGCAAGCACAGAGGGGCTCTGCAAGATCACCTTTGGTTCGGTTGCCAGACACTCAAGCCTGTCAAAAGGTGGCGTAGTTGGACATTTTTCACATGTGAGCGACCTAAAGCGGGGCATTCTTGATCTTGCCTTGGACCTTTGGAGCCGTACCTGCCTCAGGGCCGACACTGACGTTGGAAGCGGGTTGCCGTCGCTGGTCCGATATCTAAATGTGTGGATTGGATGGACGAGGAGAGCAGGACTACCGGGCAGTTGTCCGATCGCCCAGGCTATTGTTGAGCTGAGCTTCCTGCCGGGACCTGTTCGAGAGGCTGCCGCGGCAGCGGAATCCGTCTGGCGCCAGACCCTTATTATGTTGATCCGTGATGCGATCGACAAGCGACACTTTCTGCATGATACCGATGTCGCCCAACTCGCATGGGACTTTCTCGGTATCTACCTGAGTCACCATGTTTCCAGCCATTCTCTTCGGGACCCTCACGCGGACAGAAAGGCACAGGCCTCCGTGAAGCGGATCGTCGCTTCCGTAGAAGCGATTAGAGAGGGACCGGTTCACCAGGGACAAGAAGATCAGTAGCAACCGCGCCATTACCGTTTAGTTTGCGCCAGCGAAACGGCGTTATATCTTCGAGCTTGTTAAACGCGCGTGTGAAAGCGGCCTGATCGCAGAATCCCGACCGAAATCCAACCTCTGACAAGCTTAGTCCAGGTTCGCGAAGCAGATCCTTCGCGATGTCGATCCGAAGCCTGATGAGCCATTGATGGACTGAAATGCCAAAGCTCTGCCGAAAGCAACGAGAGAAGTGACTAGGGGAGAGCTGACAGGCGGTTGCAAGGTCCGCAATTCTGATGTTGCCTTCGAGATGTGAACGCAGCATCTCCTCGGTACGGATCTTTTGCCAGCTCTCCAGGCGCCGCTGTGTCCTGAGCATTTCCTTACCGTTTCCATAGTGCTGTAGAAGATGTGTGCACACCAGAATGGAGACGTCTTCTAATGCAAGCATGCTGAGCGGTTCACGGTTGCGCACTTGGCCGAGGATGGCCTTGGTCAACTGAGCAACGACGAGGTCCTGCTCAAAGAAGACCATCCGAAATGAATTGATGGGCGCAATTTTGTTCTCTGTGGCAACCCTGTCCAGCAGATCGCGCGACACGTAATAATGTAAATAGTCGAACGGGCCTGCGGCCCACATCTCCATCGGCATCATAAGATCGATCACTGTTGTTGCGAATGCGATCGAACGAGTGACACCGACCTCTCGGCCGTCGATTCGTGCGCGCCATCTATCAACCGGAGTTGGAGCTAAAGCCACGCAGATGAGCATGGCGCGGTCCTCAGGATAGGCCGGCGCCCGCTGCATCTCCATCGATCCACCCTTGAGCCTGGTGAGGGCGAAGTCGGGCACGCCAGACACATTCTTGAGGGAGCAATCATAGAGCGGCGTCCGGAAGACCTCGGCTAGGTTGGCGCCGTAGAACTTCCGGTCGTGATCTCGACGCGTCGACAACAACTCCTTCGGAAGACATTGCTTGCGAGCCATGCCCACCCCCGTCCGAGCAACAGCCTCAATATAAAGCACCTAGGAAAGGCGCGTCCACGATCCTCCAAAACAAAGTAGTTCAACTCCGAGGGGGGCTCTCAACGAGTGCATTATCGCCGATGCGCTCACTGACCCAAATTAGGACCGGGATGTCGGCTTTCTGTTTGCCAATTGTTCTCTCACTTGGCCGCAAAACCGGCTATCCGGAAATTGCCATTTAGGAAATCGGCCAGTTCGATCAGTCAAAGAACCATGGATAAGAAGGATAAGGGGAGTTGCGCCTCCGCTTAGCCTAGGGCCATTCTAGAGGTTATTTGAGGGTCAAGAAGCTCCGGCCGCAGCACACGGCTTCAAGGGAGCATACAGGAGGCTGTTTGCTTGGGAGGGCGACGTATATGAGCGTAGCCGTCGATATACCTCCACCACAGGCCGTTTCGTTGCCGTCAGTCTGCCGCTGAATATCGCCGTATAGCCAGATATCTGACCGTACAGGGCGGGCACTAGCGGTTCAAAATCCGAAGCGTCTAATAAGGTGTGGGACCGAGTGATCTTCTTGCATGAATTGATGGTCCGCTAAATAGTGCCGTTGGCGATGATCGGCGGGCCGTGCTATCCGCAGCACAGGAACGATGCGCAGATCGTGAGAATGCGAAACACTTGTAGAAGAACGCCTAACCGACAGACTCTGGGCGCAACGATGGGGGCTACGTTTCGCGCGTTTGGTTACCATATGATGTTGGGCACTGATTGGATCTGGGTTCACAAAGTTCGTTGAATACCGGGGAACTGGTCACCGTCGATGGAGAACAAGTCGAAGAGTCTAGGCCGGGCCTTTCTAGTTGGGAAGTTGCAGGCTCAGGGCCTGTCTCGCCGCCAGTCGGTACTGATAGTGAACGTAATACTGGAGCGGATGATCCGTGCCTTGAAGCGCGACTGGGAAGTGGAGTTTCCGCTCGGCAAGTTGACGCGGGTGAAGCGGCACTTCAGCAAGCTCTGGGACGCCATCGACGACTGGCCGGCGAATCGGGATCCGCACACAATCCGCACACGATCGTGCACGAACTGGACGAGGCCGGAACTCGGGAGCTGCACCCTTGGGCGTGGCCGAAAACCGGTGCTGCAAACGCGCGATCTCGACGTTCGATGAATTCCAGCTTCAGTGCTCGGAGAAAGAGTATGGAAGCGAATGCACTGTGATTCCACAGCCTGGAATGGATATTGACGCTGATGCCGAAACCTCGTGAAGGTGTGAGCGTCTATAGAAAGGACGGGGAACACCTTGAACAAGGGTTATATAGTCCGCAAGTTGTGTGAGCGGGGGTTGTCTCGCCGCCGTTCGGTGCAGATCCTCAATTTCATTCTCGATGAAGCGGCCGCTGCGCTCGCGCGCGGCGAAGACGTTGAGTTTCCATTCGGGTCTCTGCAAAGGGCCCATCATCCGCACAAGACGAAGGACGGCTGGCTCTTGGGCAGGGCCATGACCATTTACAAGAAACCCTATACTGTGGCTCTTCAGGTCGATGCCGAGAGCGAAAAACTGCTGAACAAGAGAATAGAGTAGTACAGTCACCGCGAGCAACCACAGCGCGAGCGGACTATACCGGTCTTCCAATACCTGTCCGTCTACCATTCTGATTCGGCCGACCCTGAGCAAGAGTGAGCCGGACATTGGGATGCGGAGCCCAGGTCATTCCCAGGGAAATCCCTGAAGAAGTCGCGGAAGGGATCGTACTATTCGCAAAACCTCCATGTACTGTTTGTGACCGCTCGCCATCGAGTCGAGACCATCTTGCCTCAACCTTTAATCAAACTGCGGGCCCATTACAGTTCAGGCTGTGGGAGTGGGCTACCTGTTCCTCAGTTATCCGAGCTTAGTGAACCGGCTTTCAGTCATAGTTTTTGTTCACGTGACGTCGCATGGACTCATCTTGCCTATGCGTTGACCAAGCGCGACGATGTTGGTACCACCAGCCCCACAGTACTAACCCGCCAAAACCCATTATCAAAGCAATCCAAATATAGGTTCGTATCACTTCAACACCATCCCCGATTATCGCTCAAACGGGGAACGGCTGTTCTTGCTCTCCTCAAAGACCCGGTCAGAGAGTGAATCATCTGACCTCTCAACGGGCGTAAATCATCAGATTTCGGCTCACTTCACAGCGCTTGCGAAACCCCTTTAAAAGCACCACCATATTGGGCATTTTCCGATGCGGTTTTCCGCTCACTACCGGAACGGGCAGCTTCAGGCCAGTCGTAACTGGAAACGGGCGTTGGCCTGTTGGCAGCAGTTGAGCCAAGGGCCACTTGTCCGGAAAGCCGACCATTCGTCCACCTGGAATGTTGACCTGTGTCGCGAAAGAGGCACCTTTGAACATAACTCATTGAAAACATGAGCATTGATGGCCATCTGAAGCACTCAAAAGCGGCGGAAAACACGCGTAAAAATTCCTTCAGCACCCTCGTCAGCGCCCTCGGTCTTTTCGCCCAGACCTCTGCCGTGCAGCGGCAGCAACCTCTTCAGGTTGGCGACGCCATGCGCGCTTCTTGTCGGTACTCTAGTTGAAGAGAAGCGTGCATCACGAGACTACCGCTTCAGTAGAATTTTCAGCGCCAATCGAGCGCAGGAGCGACGGTCGAGAGAATCGCTTCCATCACGTGCACGTTATACGCTACGCCCAATTGGTTCGGAACCGTAAGCAAGAGAGTATCTGCCTCCGCGATCGCTTCGTCTTGCTTAAGTTGCTCAATGAGAACATCCGGTTCAGCAGAATAGCTGCGGCCGAAGATCGCCCGTGTGTTTTCGTCAAGGAAACCTATCTTGTCCTCTTCCTGACCGCTTCGTCCGAAATAGGCCCTATCGCGGTCATCGACCAACGCGAAGATGCTGCGGCTAACGGAAATGCGCGGAGTGCGCGTGTGACCGGCTTTCTTCCAGGCCGCCCGAAAGGCGCGAATCTGTGCTGCTTGTTGGATGTGGAGCGGCTCGCCGGTTTCGTCGAATTTGAGAGTAGAGGTCTGCAGGTTCATTCCCAGCTTGGCGGCCCATGCGGCTGTCGCATTCGAAGCAGATCCCCACCAGATCCGCTCATGCAATCCTTCGGAGTATGGCTCAAGGCGAAGAAGCCCCGGCGGATTGGGAAACATCGGACGCGGGTTAGGTCGCGCGAAGCCCTTCCCTCGCAGTAGCTCGAGAAATTCTTCGGCATGTCGCCGTCCCATTTCCGCATCGTCTTCGCCCTCACTGGGCTGGTAGCCAAAATAGCGCCAGCCATCGATGACCTGCTCGGGGGAGCCGCGGCTGATTCCCAACTGCAGGCGCCCGCCTGCGATGAGATCCGCAGCGCCGGCGTCCTCCACCATGTAATCAGGATTCTCATACCGCATGTCGATCACGGCGGTGCCGATTTCAATTCTTCGCGTCTTGGCACCAACCGCGGCGAGCAGTGGAAACGGTGACGCCAGTTGCTGCGCGAAGTGATGAACGCGGAAGTAGGCTCCATCCATCCCTAAGCGCTCGGCCTCAACGGCGAGGTCAATGGACTGCAGGAGCGCATCAGCCGCCGACTGCGTTTGTGACTGCGGCGAAGGTTTCCAATGGCCGAATGAGAGGAACCCAATCTTCTTCATACAATCCCGTCTTCCATCCCCGGATTCGAAACGGTGTTATTTCGAATGAAAATGTTCTGCAGCGAGAGGCACTGGACCTCCCGCCACAACTAAGTAAACTATTCCTGCACCGCAGGCTTTGCGGCCAGAACATCCTTGAAGCTTTCGCGGTATTGCGGAAAGACCAGAAGCCAGAGCACAGATGCAACCAGTGCCGGAGCAATGCTAGCGGGAGCAAGCGTCAGATGAAACGCGAGAATATTGTATAGTTCCGCGGCCAGCAGCGTAAGAGCGAGCGGTACAAAGAATCCGGCAACCAAAAGCAGCCCGCCAATCAACTGTACCGCGAAGAAGAACACGGCAAAATGCGACGAACTGATGCTGACAAAGAACTGTAGCGCAAGCGGGTTCGTCGGCGGTGGTTGATGGATGAAGTTGAGAAAGCCATTCAGGCCGAAGACTGTAAAAATCAGCCCAAGCAAGTAGCGCGCGATTACAGATGCAATTTTCATATCGAGGCTCCTTCAGGCTGCCAGCGCGTGCGATTGCACGGCCTTGAGGTGCGGGGCTAGAAACGCATCGCGGTCCTGCCCGTGGTTGAGTGCCCCGGTTCCGCCTGTCGTGAGGAAAGACGTGTCTGTCACGCCGAGGAAGCCAAAGACCGACCGCAGATACGGCTCGACAAAGTTGAATGAGGCCATCTGAGACTGCGCATCATAGATTCCGCCCGTCGCGATGATGAACGTCGCCTTCTTGCCCGCGAGCAGCCCTTTCGGTTTTCCACCTGCATAGGAAAAAGTTCTGCCTACGCGCGCGATCTGGTCGATCCAGAGCTTCAGCACCGAGGGCACGCTGAAGTTGTGCATCGGCACTCCGATCACGTACTCATCCGCCTGCTCGAGTTCGGCGAGCAGCGCGTCCGAAAGCGCCAGCAATTCCTTTTGTTGCGGAGTGCGTGCCTCTTCCGGCGTATAAGCAGCACCTATCCATTCGGCGTTAATGGGCGATATCGGGGTTGCATTCAGGTCACGGTCGACGACCTTTCCATCCGGGTTCGAAGACTTCCATTGAGTGACGAACGCACCGGTAAGCTGACGCGAAACGGATCGCCCATATAGTGGGCTGGAGTCGATGTGGAGAAGCGTGGGCATGGCGAAAAACCTCCTATACGACAACTGATGGTTAATAGACATATGTTGATTCAATAAATCGACAAGTGTCGTGTAAGCATCTATTGACTAAGGAGCGTAATCTAGACGAATGGTTGAGACGCTTCAATCCGAATCCGCGGCGGGAGCTACCGATCCCCGCATTCTGCGCAGCCGCCAGATGCTGATGGAGGCACTCCTCAGACTGTTGACCCGTAAGGAGTTCGACGACATCTCTGTCCAAGAGATCGCTGATGAAGCTACCCTCAATCGGGCCACCTTTTATCTCCACTATCGGGATAAGAATGCTTTGCTCCATGCCATGACAGCCGCCCGCTTCCGCGATCTGATTGCCCGCCGCGGCCTTTCCTTCACAAACTGCGATGGGGCGCTACGCGCGATTGCGCTAGGCGTCTGCGATTATCTCGCAGAGACTACGGGCTGCCCCAGCCAATTGACCAAAACGCCTCTCGAAGGCTCAATCATCCCGGTCGTGGAGGGCATGTTTCAGGAAGGCGCTGCCAATCACGCGATGGCGCCTGGCTCTGATGCCAAACTGCTGGCAACCACAGCTGCATGGGCCATCTTCGGTGCCGCGCGGCGGTGGTATCAGACTCCCGACCGCGTTCCCGCCGAGGAGATGGCTGCCACGATTGAAGCGATGGTGAAGCCGATCTTCAGTAGAGCTTCCATATAGGATCGCTGAGCTATTCCTCGCGACTGTAGTCAACAGAAGGACGTTTATCGGGACCGATCCTGCTAGACCGCGGGCTTTTCCCCGCCGCTTGAGGTCCGCGGTCTCCCCGGTCCCCAGGTGCGAGGGACCGGGGAGACCGGCCGTCTGGCACGTTCTGCAAGAACATTGGCGTCTTTTGCTAGTTACGCCGACCCGCTTTTGAGCCAAACTGAATTTGTGAGCTGGGGTCCTGAGAGCTATAGCGACCTTGGCAAAGCCGAAACCTCATGGAGGGAAACACAAATGAAAATACTTGAAACCACGACTCCGGTAAGAGCCTTTGATCGCGCCTATATCAACGGCCAGTTCGTCACTCCCCATGGAACCCAGGTCGTCGATCTGGTGAACCCGACCGACAACAAGGTTATCGGCGAGGTAACCATGGCAGACGAAATCGACACGCGAAAAGCTATCGCTGCTGCGAAAGAGGCCTTCAACACCTTTTCGCAAAGTAGCAAGGAATACCGGATGGAGCTTCTGCAGCGGCTGCACGACGCCGTGGCCAAGCGGATGGATCAACTCGTTGAAGCGACGGTTGTGGAATACGGCGCACCGCAAGACCGTGCGAAGGGCTCCAACAACCTCGCGGCGAACATTTTCCTGCACTTCAAGAAAGTCCTCGAAGAATTCGATCTGGTCAAAACTGTCGGCACATCTAAGGTGGTGATGGAGCCGGCTGGCGTGGTGGGCATATTTACGCCATGGAATTCGAGTGCCGGCTCGATCGCGATCAAGGTGGCGCCGGCGATCGCTGCCGGATGCACGGTAGTCATCAAGCCAAGCGAGATGAGCGCCATGCAAACGGAGGTGTTGATGGACGCCTTTCATGAAGCCGGGTTGCCTCCGGGCGTCATCAATGTCGTGACGGGCCTCGGCGAGGTCGTCGGGACGGAGCTAACGAAAAGTCCCGACATTCAGAAAATCGCTTTCACCGGTTCGACGCAGATTGGAAAACTGGTCGCCAAGAACTCCCTGGACACGATGAAGCGCTTGACGCTGGAGCTCGGGGGCAAGTCGCCCAACATCATCCTGGACGACGCCGATCTCTTCACGGCGATCCCGATGGCCATCAACGCCTGCTACCTGAATAACGGGCAGGCCTGCATTGCGGCTTCGCGTCTGATCGTGCCAGAAGACCGACTCGACGAAGTGAAGCGATTGGCCAAGGATGCCGTCGAAAAAATCAAAATGGGCGATCCGAGAGACAAGGATGTCACGCTCGGCCCATTGGCCAGCACAAAGCAGTACAAGCGCGTGCAGGAGTACATCAAGTCTGGGATCGAGGAAGGTGCGGAGCTTGTCATTGGCGGGGAAGGTCATCCCCAGGGACTTGAAGGTGGGAATTTCATCAAGCCCACCGTGTTTGCCAACGTCACCCGCGAGATGCGAATCGCGAAGGAAGAAATCTTCGGACCGGTCCTGTCGATACTGACGTACAAGACCGAAGCTGAAGCCCTTGAAATAGCCAACGACACGGAATTCGGGCTCATCGCTTACGTAAGCTCGGCCAACCCGGAACGCGCGAACCGTGTGGCGCGCAAACTTGCTGCCGGCCGGGTCCTCATCAATACAATAGGCCACGATCCGTTTGCCCCCTTCGGCGGGTTCAAACAATCAGGAATTGGTCGGGAAGGCGGGATCTTCGGACTGCAGGATTATCTGGAGCCCAAAGCGATCATCAGCTAAATCAAAATCAGCAAGGACGAATGCTTGCCCGTGTGGCAACACGCGCAGAAGGAAACGCCGTCGGGCGCTGCGCGTCAGAGGCTGAATGCCAACATCTTCCTCCAGGTCGCGGATGTTCCGGCTGAGGGGCGCTGCGTAGTATCCAGCTTTTCTTCCCCTGGTACCGTCAGGGTTAGCAACGGATCGGACTTGGAGCCTGATCGGTTCAAGACCCAAATGGCCTCGGCGGCGGAGGCCCCGGCACCATCCGCCGTGTTTGGCAGATTGTGCAAGTTGATTGGCGCGATCTGCTAGTTACATCTGGGCTGGGTTCAGCCAGAATGGACTCATGCTACGGAGTGATCCGAAAGCAGCGGATCGAAAGGAGCTATGAATCATGACACAGAAAGTTGCAGTAATTACAGGCGGCGCTACAGGCATTGGCAAATCGACGGCAATGCTTCTCGCCAGTAAGGGCATTAAGGTGGTTATCAGCGGCCGGCGCGAAGCTGTCGGACAAAAAGCCGTTGAGGAAATCCGCGCGCAGGGCGGGGATGCAGCCTTTATCGCCGCTGATGTCGATAACGAAACGCAGGTCAGTCAGATGATTGGGTTCGCGGTAAAAGAGTATGGCCGTCTGGACCTGGCGGTCAACAACGCAGGAATTTCCAATGAGACAAAGACCATTGGAGATTCAGATCCAGCGAAATTTCAGGCGATGCTACAGACCAATGTGATGGGTGTCTACCTCTGCATGAAGTACGAAATCCAGCAGATGCTAAAGAACGGCGGCGGCTCGATTGTGAATCTCGCGTCAATCGCCGGGCTCAATGGTATCCCCTATGCCGGCCCCTATGCCGCCACAAAACACGCGGTCGTCGGCCTGACGAAGTCAGGCGCGTTGGATTATGCAACGCAGAATATCCGGATCAATGCCGTCGCTCCGGGTGCGATCAAGACCGATATTATCGCCGGTTCTATCGCACAAGGTCAGTACGATGAAGCTACGATTTCGGCCATGCATCCGACGGCCCGAATGGGCAACTCCGAGGAAATCGCGCACGGCATTGCCTGGCTCCTCTCAGACGAGGCTTCCTTCGTAACCGGGCATATGCTTAATATCGACGGAGGATTCCAGGCAAAGTAGCAAGCGGCATTGCCTCCAGTATCAATAGGTCACACATGAGTTTTCACGCACCAGTCAGGTTCAGAGCCGCGAACGCCTTTTGGATAGGGCTCGGCAAGATCGGACTCACGCCGGCAGCCGTGCTTGGCCGAGCGCGGGTGCCAGTGACAGTCTATGACGGCAAGAAGAACCTTGTAACCACTGCGCAATTCTTCGCACTTTGGCGTGCCGTTGGCGAGCTTTCTTCCGACGCCGCCGGAGGTCTGAAAATTGCCACCCAGATCGACGTTGGAAATCGGCCACCGTCAACAATGGCGGCCTTCCACGCACGCGACTACCGCGACGCTCTTGCGCGCCTTGCTCGCTTCAAGCAACTGTGTACGCCCGAGGAATTGCAAATCACAATCAGCAAAGACGAATGCTTGATAGAGCCCGTGTGGCAACATGCGCAGGAGGAAACGCCGCCCCTCTTGACGGACGCCGCCTTTGCGTCATTCGTTGAACTCGGTCGCCACGGTACGGGGCATCCGGTGAATCCGAAAAGGGTGGAGCTCAAGCGCAAAGCAGAAGCGACCAGGGTCCACGAAGCTTATTTCAAATGCCCCGTCAAATTCGGAGCGCGTCGGAATATCCTCGTCCTCCACACGGCAGATCTCGACCGGCCGTTCCTCACCCACAATGCCGAGTTGCTTGAGATGTTGGACCCCGAACTCGACAAAGCTTTGAAAGAGCAACGTGCACAGCGTTCGATCAGCGAGCAGGTGAAATGGATTCTTAAACGCCTGCTGGCCGGGGCCCGTCCCGACATTTCGGCCGTGGCGCGCGAGCTCGGGCTGAGCAATCGGACCTTGCAGCGGCGGATTGACGATGACGGCACGACGTTCCGGCAGTTGCTTCTTGAGGCGCGACAGGAACTGACGCACGAGTACCTCAACAGACCGGAGATGGATGTCGCTGAAGTGGCATTTCTGCTCGGCTACGAGGATTCGAATTCTTTCTATCGAGCTTTCCGAACGTGGGAAGGGACGACACCCTCACAGTTGAGGGCTGCTCTCAGACGATCCGCTCACGAGGCGACAAATGCAGGAGTTGCGGGCTTGGAAGATATGTAATGCCGGGTGCCCCCGGGTCTCGATTTTGAGGCCGGGGATAGCAAGAGCATCGAGCACACGTAAATCGGAATTCAGAAACTCGCTGTTCGCGTACTGCCGAATCACTCGTCGATTTCTGATCGGTATCCTTAAGTCGGAAAGTGTTTACACATCCAGTCCACCGGGACGTAAAAACCGGCCTAGCGGCGATTAGAGTCCGGGCCCGTTTCCGCGAAATCAACTGGATGCAATGCCAACTGGCGGAACATACATTTTCGACCAAGAAGAAAATCCCCCACCGGAAATCAGTGAACACTGGGACGTTTGCCGGTACGAATGCGGTCAGCCATCGGAGAAGACGGAAGCCTTACCGTCGGAGAATGAACGCCGAGGCCGTAGCGTCTTACAGGCATAGTGCAGCAGGTATGTTCCGGTCGTGTTTACTTCGGGAACGAGTTGCCGAAGATCGGATTGCCGCTCTTAGATAGTTGCCCGGTAGCTTCGCTCTGCTCGACATCCCAGACTGCTACTTTTCCTCACAGCTTTTCTTGCGTCGAATGGATGTAGCTCTCCTAATTCTTACTTGCTCTCATCGGGCCAGAAATGAGACATGGCCTGGCCGGCTCCGCTTACACTTGGCTTGAAGAGAATACTTTCAGCATTTGCTGGTTGAACCCGTTCACCAAGGCATGCTCCTCTGGTCCAGGATTGGCTCGAAGAGGCAATGCCGCTTCAACAAGAATTTCGTCAGCCTGTGTTCCAAGCGCAACCAATGTTTCGGAGATGAACTGGTCGAGAGGCATTGCCTGCTCGGCCTCTTGGCTTTTCATCAGCTCCGTGCGTACCCAGGGTGGCGCCAACTCGAGCACGCGAACACCGCTGTCGCGAAGTAAGAAGCGTTGCGACAAGACGTAGGAGTGGAGCGCAGCTTTTGTGGCAGAATAGACGGCCGCTACAGCCAAAGGTACAAAGGCAAGCACCGAGGTGTTGTAGATAATCACGCCACGTCGGATCTTCAGGTGATTCACGAGAGCTGAGGTCAATCGGATTGGCCCCAGAAGATTGGTCGTGACAGTCGATACCAGCAGCTTGTCGTCGATTACACCTGCTGCCTGATCCTGTTCCATGATTCCTGCATTGTTGATGAGAACATTCAGATCCGGATGTTCTGCGGTCAGCTTCTTCGCCACTGCTTTGATGCTCGCCGGGTCTGTGATGTCGAGTTCCACGCCCTCGATGCCCGGGTTGGCCTTCGCTACGGAATCCAGATGGCTCTTGCGCCTGCCTGAGATGATGACCTTGTTTCCGCGTTTGTGCAGTTCCTCGGCCAGCGCTCGGCCAATACCTGATCCGCCGCCGGTAATGAAGATGGTGTTTCCAGTCAGATTCATAATTTCTCCGATCAATGTGGGTTGTTGTTGTGTGAAGGGCGAAAGCTTACGCAGGGAAATGGTCCCCAAACATGGGAAGGCCGCTGACGGACTCGGACTTGGTCGCCTCGTCCTGCAACACATCCCAATGCTCAGCCAGGAGACCGTCTTCGAACCGGATGACGTCCGCCGCGACCCAGGCCGCCCGCCTTCCGTTCCCCGAGAAACGGCCGTGCGCAATGACGTAATCGCCCTCAGCCAAAATGAGTTGGTTTTCGTATCGCAACGTATCTGGAGCCGAGCGGATTAGAGCAAACAATCCTTCGCGTCCTGGGGCGATGTGCGCACTGTGCTGAATATACTTCGGCGACCAGAAGCGTGCCGCTGCCGTGTAGTCGCGTTTGTTGAAGAGAGTGTCGAAGGCTTCGAGAACGATCGACTTGTTTTGCTCAGGTGTTGTCTTTGACATTTTCAACTCCTTCGGCGGTTTTGAAATTTGTAACAATCCATCAAGTC